>Ga0256405_10007328_pt1 | contig 16760 bp, 11 predicted proteins | sample RumenRJG_02DNA_FD_189096 | JGI IMG/M metagenome (GOLD analysis project Ga0256405, IMG submission 189096) | Bovine rumen microbial communities from Lethbridge, Alberta, Canada - RJG_02 | ecosystem: Host-associated > Mammals > Digestive system > Stomach > Rumen | place: Canada: Alberta...
AAATTATCCAATTTTCGGTGCAAAAATAACACTTTTCCTACAAAAATTATGTAACTTTGCAATCAATTAAAGTAAAAAAGCAAAATGTTCGAAAAAAAAACATATATTGACCGTCGCAACGAGTTGAAAAAACTTGTTGGCGAAGGTATCATTATTCTATTTGGAAATAACGATTCACCTGCTAACGGACCATACAATGGTTATGATCCATTCCGTCAGGACTCTACATTCCTATACTATTTCGGAATACAAAGAGACGGCCTTGTAGGCGTTATCGACATCGACAACAATAAGGAAACTCTTATTGGAAACGACATCGACATAGAAGACATCGTGTGGTTTGGTTCTGTTGACAGCGTAAAAGACCTTGCACAAAGCGTAGGTGTTGAAAACACTGCTCCAATGAAGCAATTGCAACTTGTGTGCAACGACGCTCTGCGTAACAAGCGTAAGATTCATTTCCTACCACCCTATCGCCACGACATAAAACTTCAAATATTCGACCTTCTGGGCATTCACCCAAGTCAGCAGAAAGAATCTGCATCAATGCAGCTCATCAAAGCGGTTGTAAAGATGCGTTCTGTTAAAAGCAAGGAAGAAATAGAAGAATTGGAGCGTGCATCAGTAATTGGATACAAAATGCACACCACAGCCATGCGTCTTACCAAGCCAGGGCTAACTGAGAAATACATTGCATCACAGGTTGAAAGTGTTGCCAAGAGTTTAGGCTCTATGGTTAGTTTCCCTACCATCTTCACGCAACACGGTGAAATTATGCACGGAACGCCTTCAATGAACACACTGAAGGATGGCCGACTTGTGTTGTGCGATGCAGGTGGAGAAACAGTAAACAACTACTGCTCAGACAACACACGAACATACCCTGTAAACGGAAAGTTCACACAACGTCAGCTTGATATATACACAGTTGTGGAAGAATGCCACGACATGGTTTTGCAACTTGCAAAGCCAGGAGTGAAATATGCCGACGTACACTTTGCTGTGTGCAAAAACATCTTCAACCGAATGAAAGAGCTTGGACTTGCCAAAGGCGACACAGAAGAGGCTGTTCGCAACGGAGCACACGCTATGTTCCTGCCACACGGACTTGGACACATGATGGGCATGGATGTGCACGACATGGAGAATCTTGACCAAATAAACGTAGGCTTCGATGAAGAAACACGTCCTAACCTCGAACAGTTTGGCACCAACTGCCTAAGAATGGGACGCCGACTCGAAGAAGGCTTTGTTGTTACCGACGAACCAGGAATCTATTTCATCCCAGCACTCATCGACGAATGGAAAGCCAACAATCATTGTGCCGACTTCCTTTGCTTTGACGAATTAGAGAAATACAAGGATTTTGGTGGAATACGTATTGAAGACGACATTCTGGTAACACAAGACGGATGCCGTTTCATAGGTAAAGACCGAATACCATATCATCCAAACGACATAGAAGAGTTCATGCTGAGCTCACAACAATAATACGAGAAAGAATCACATAATTAAATAAATAGAGAAATGAGAAAACTTTTAGTAGCAGCACTTCTTGCTTTGGTAGCAACAGGTGTAAATGCACAAGACAAGAATGCTGAGAAAAAGGCAAACCCAAACAAGCCTGTTTTCACAGTTGTAAAGGAAAACCCTATTACAAGTATTAAAAACCAGAGTCGTAGTGGTACCTGCTGGGACTACTCTACCCTTAGTTTCTTTGAGTGTGAAATTCTAAAGGCAACAGGCAAAACCTATGATCTTTGCGAAAGCTTTGTAGCCAACAAGACATATATGGATCGTGCTATTCAAGTAGTACGCCTTCACGGCGATTGCCAGTTTGCGCAGGGTGGTAGCGCTTACGACCCATTGTTCGTATTGCAGAACTATGGTATCTGCCCAGAAGACGCTATGCCATTCCCAGGCAGCCTTTACGGCGACTCTTTGAACAACTTCAACGAGTTCTTCGAAATCATGACCCCTTACGTAACAACAATAGCACGTAGCAATGCCAAGAAAATCTCTAACCAGTGGAAGGTTGGACTTCAGGGCATTCTTGATGCTTACCTTGGCAAATGCCCAGAGAAGTTCACATATCAGGGCAAGCAGTACACTCCAAAGTCTTTTGCAGCAAGCCTCGGTTTGAACTACGACAACTATGTCAGCATAACCAGTTTCACTCACCATCCATTTTGGAAAGGCTTTGCTGTAGAAGTACAAGACAACTGGCGCAACCCACTTTCATGGAACGTACCAATAGAATACATCGAAAAAATCATCGACAACGCTATCATGAATGGCTACACTGTAGCTTGGGGTGGTGATGTTTCAGAAGAAGGCTTCACACGTTCTGGTCTTGCTTACGCTTACGACACCAAGAAAGTACCATCACTCGCAGGTAGCGATATGGCTCATTGGTTGAAGCTCACCAAGACAGAGAAGAAGAACATGATCGACTCTCTCGGTTGCCGCGCACCAGAGATTGTTCCTACACAGAAGCTTCGCCAGGAGCGTTACGACAACTGGGAGCTCACCGACGACCACGGTATGCTTATCTACGGTATTGCTAAAGACCAGTATGGCAAGGAATACTATATGGTAAAGAACTCATGGGGTGAAACAGGCGACTACAAGGGTATCTGGTACATGACCAAGAACTTCATCGTTGCCAACACAATGGACTTCATGATTAACAAGAACGCTCTTCCAAAAGACGTGCGCAAGAAGCTGAACCTGTAAGCTAATAGAACATTAAAACAAACAAAATAAACAGCAGATAGCCATTTTTTTATTGCTATCTGCTTTTTTTTTGTTTTTATTTTGTAACTTTGAACACGGATAGATGTATAATAACATGAAATATCCGCATACCGCTAAACACAGCGGCCCTCCCAAAGAAGAATAAAAAAAAGACATAAATGCATTTTAAATGGAATTACGAACCTCCTACATCAGAAGAGACAACGGAAGCTAAGGAACTGGGCAACAAGCTCAGCATTAGTCCTATTCTGGCTCAACTTCTCATAAAAAGAGGCATTTCCACAGAATCAGGTGCACGACGATTCTTCCGTCCGCAATTAGCCGACCTCATCAATCCATTCCTAATGAAAGACATGGATATTGCAGTAGATCGACTAAACGACGCTATGGGACGAAAAGAGCGCATACTGGTCTATGGAGACTACGATGTAGATGGATGCACCGCCGTGGCATTGGTATATAAGTTTCTGCAGCAGTTCTACTCCAATATTGATTACTACATTCCCGATCGTTACGAAGAAGGCTATGGAGTGAGCAAAAAAGGCATTGACTACGCAAAAGAAACTGATGTAAAGCTCATTATCATACTTGATTGCGGCATCAAAGCAATAGACGAAATTGCATATGCTAAAAGTCTGGGTATCGACTTTATAATATGCGACCATCACGTTCCTGACGAAGTGATGCCAGATGCTGTTGCCATACTCAATCCAAAAAGAGAAGACGATTCATTCCCTTTCAAGCATTTATGCGGATGTGGTGTTGGATTCAAATTCATGCAAGCATGGGCAAAAAACAATGGCATCCCATTTGGCAACCTCATTCCACTACTCGACTTCTGCGCCGTTGCTATTGCAGCCGACATAGTGCCAGTAGTTGATGAAAACCGCATTCTTGCATTCCATGGATTGAAACAACTAAATCAAAATCCAAGCACAGGTCTTAAAGCCATCATCGATGTATGCGGACTCAACGGACGCGACATCGCCATGAGCGATATCATATTCAAGATTGGACCACGCATAAACGCCTCTGGCCGCATTGAAAATGGCAAGGAGAGTGTTGATTTGCTTGTTGAAAAAGACTACAGCACTGCTTTGAAAATGTCAAAACACATCGACGAATACAATGAACAGCGCAAAGATATCGACAAGCAGATGACAGAAGAGGCAAACCAAATTGTCTCAAAGTTGGAAAGCCAAAAACACCACTCATCTATCGTGCTATACGATGAAAACTGGAAGAAAGGAGTCATAGGTATCGTTGCATCACGACTTACCGAAATTTATTTCCGACCAACTATCGTTCTTACACGCGATGGTGATTTGGCAACAGGTAGCGCCCGCAGCATACCAGGATTCGATATCTATGCTGCAATAAAAAATTGCAGAGACATGCTTCTTAACTTTGGTGGACACACCTATGCAGCTGGTCTCACTCTGAAATGGGATTCCATTCCTGAGTTCCGTAACCGATTCCAGAAATATGTAGAAGAGCATATACAACCCGAGCAAACCGAAGCAATGCTCGACATTGATGCACAGATAGATTTCAAAGACATCACAAAACGCTTGCACAACGACTTGAAACGTTTTGCACCATTTGGTCCATGCAATCCCAAACCAGTATTCTGCACCAAGAACGTATATGACTATGGCACAAGCAAAGTTGTGGGTCGCGAACAGGAACACATCAAACTGGAATTAGTGGATTCAAATTCAAGCGACGTTGTCAACGGTATAGCCTTCGGACAAAGCGCATCAGCAAGATACATAAAGAGTAAACGTGCTTTTGACATTGCATATACCATTGAGGATAATATATTTAAACGAAACCAAGTTCAATTACAGATAGAAGACATACGAGCTGAAGAAGACATAAAATAACACATGTTTACTATCGACTGATAGATGGAAGATTATAAAAACATACTTCAAAAATACTGGGGGTATCCTGACTTTCGAGGCATTCAAAAAGAAATTATTGAATCCATAGGAAAAGGTCAGGATACTCTTGGCTTAATGCCTACTGGTGGAGGCAAAAGTATCACATTTCAGGTACCTGCATTGGCAATGGAAGGAGTATGTATTGTTATAACACCTCTTATAGCCTTGATGAAAGACCAGGTTGACCACCTAAGAGAAAGACATATCAGAGCCGACGCTATATACTCAGGCATGACAAGAAACGAAATCATTAAGATTCTTGAAAATGCTATCTTTGGTGGCGTTAAGATTCTATATATATCACCCGAACGTCTTTCTTCTGAGTTCTTTATCCTCAAACTATCAAAAATAAACGTGAGCTTCATAACTATAGACGAAGCTCACTGCATTAGCCAATGGGGATATGATTTTCGTCCTTCATATCTGGAAATTGCAAAAATAAGGAAGATAAAACCAGAATGTCCTATTCTTGCACTAACAGCAACGGCAACACCTAAAGTTGTTGACGACATTCAGGAAAAGCTCGAGTTCAAGAAAAAGAATGTCTTCAAGATGAGTTTCGAGCGTAAAAACCTTGCATACGTCGTAAGACTTGCCAACGATAAAGATTCTGAACTCATACATATTCTACAAGCTGTAGAAGGATGCTCTATTGTATATGTACGCAGTCGTAAACATGCCAGAGACATCGCGCTACTTCTGCAATCACATAATATAGATGCAACGTTCTATCATGCAGGGTTAGACCATTACACCAAAAACATTCGCCAGAAAGCATGGCAAAACGACGAGCAACGGGTGATGGTGGCAACTAATGCCTTTGGTATGGGTATAGATAAACCTCAGGTAAGAACTGTTATTCATTACGACTGCCCCGACTCCTTAGAAGCCTATTTTCAAGAAGCAGGACGAGCAGGACGAGATGGAAAGAAAGCCTATGCTGTTCTACTATATAATAATAACGACGAACATAAGCTCACAAAGAGAATTGCCGACAACTTTCCTCCTAAGGAATATATAAGAAACCTATACGACCATCTTGCATATTTCTTCCAAATAGGATATGCCAGTGGTAAAGATCATACATTCACTTTTGATATTGGAAAATTCTGTGTTGCATTTCACCATTTTCCAATACAAGTTGATGCAGCCCTACAAATTCTCGACAGAGCGGGATACATACACTACGAGATGGATCCCAACACCAAAGCCCGTCTGCATTTTCTATTAGAAAGAAACGATCTATACAAACTTCACGACCTTAAAGGTTCTGAAGAAATTGTATTAGAGGCTCTATTGCGCACCTATACAGGATTGTTCTCCGACTATGGCTATATTGACGAGTCAATAATAGCAGGAAAGACAGGCATTTCCCGACAACAGGTGTACAATATTCTCAAAAGTTTTTCTCAAAGGAAACTTGTGCATTATATACCACAATCAAAATCCCCATATATCACCTATCGACGCGACAGAATAGATGGCGAGAATATCGTTCTTTCAAAAGAGATTTATGAAGATCGTATGAAAGAGTATGAAAGACGCATTCATACCGTAATAAAATATGCAAACAACAATAAAGTTTGCAGATCGCAACAGCTACTCTATTATTTCGGCGAAGAAAAATCCACAAATTGTGGACATTGCGATGTATGTCTGGAACATCAAACCAATCAGACATCCAAAGACAGAATAGAGCCTGTTCAAAAAGCCATATTGGCTTTCCTTTCGGATAAGAAGAAACATCATTTAACGGAATTAGAATCTCTCGGTATCCCCGAAAGACAACTCTATGCAGCTTTACAACAGTTACTTAGCGAAGAAATTATCAAACAAAAAGACTCTTTCTTAAGCTTATAAAACAGCGCGCAGCGGAGCTTCGCTAGATGATAAATGAAAAATGATAAATGATAAAGAAGCGCTTTGCGCTTTCAATCTTTACTTCCCTCGTTGATTCGGATGCACCAGCGAACGCATTGCAAGCAATGCTATTGAAGATTGAAAATTGAACATTGAAGATTAGTCGGCTATGCCGATATAATATTTAAATCTTTCATTATTTCAATATTTCCATCTTTTCTTCTGCTCGGTCAGTGACCTTCGGTTCCATCTTTACTTCCTTCGCCTTTATGTTTGCACCTGCTACGCAGACAGCAAACGCTCAGTCAGTGACCTTCGGTTCAATATTTAAATCTTTCTTGGGCTAACCAACTTGCAAACTTAGAGAATATTGAGTATTATCTACAATGTCGGCATTCCGCACGAAAAGGCTGAAAAGCATGCAAGTTTTTTTTATTATATCGAGTCTCAACCTATGGTTGAGCAACGAGATACGAAATGCTGTATGAGCGAAGCGAGTTCATTGAGTAATTGAAAAAACTTGTGTGCGTGCCTTTGAGCTCAGGACGCCGACGTTTCTTTCTGTTTCGTCTTTCTTCCGCGAAGAAAGATGAAAGTTGATAATAAACAAAAAAAGGGGCACTTACCCACACGGCAAATACCCCTCACAACATTATGTACGAGAAAAAAATTAGTTATTCTCAGGACGAAGCTGACGAACAGTCTCAGCTGCACGCCACATCTCCATATCGTGCATCTCCTGAAGTTCCTGATTCAGCTTTTCACGGTAATCAGGCTGAGAATTCTTGTCAATAGAAATCTGAGCTTCATTACCAGTCGCAACACTCATATACAACCATTCCATAACAGGCTTGATAGCAGACTTAAAACGAGGACGCCAGTCAAGAGCACCACGCTGAGCTGTTGTTGAACAGTTTGCATACATCCAGTCCATACCCTTTTCTGCGAATAATGGGCCAAGACTCTGAGTGAGCTCTTCAACAGTCTCGTTGAATGCCTCAGAAGGAGAATGTCCGTGCTCACGAAGCACCTCATACTGAGCTTCAAGCAATCCCTCAATAGCACCCATCAACGAACCACGCTCACCAGTAAGGTCAGAAGTTGCCTCACGCTGGAAAGTAGTCTTGAACAAATAACCTGCACCGATACCGATACCAAATGCAATAGTCTTCTCCTCAGCCTTACCTGTTGCATCCTGATAAACAGCGTATGAACAGTTCAAGCCACGTCCTTCAAGGAACATTGTACGAAGAGATGTACCAGAACCCTTAGGAGCAACCATGATGACATCAATATCCTTTGGTGGAACCACACCTGTACGATCCTGCCAGTTAATAGCAAATCCGTGTGAATAATACAGAGCCTTACCTGGAGTAAGATATTTCTTTATCTTTGGCCATGCAGCAATCTGACCTGCATCAGAAAGCAACATACAAACAATAGTACCTTTTTCAGCAGCCTCTTCAATTGAGAACAATGTTTTGCCTGGAACCCAACCATCGGCTACAGCCTTGTCATAGGTCTTACCTTCACGCTGACCGACAATAACATTAAATCCATTATCACGTAGGTTACCAGCCTGACCTGGTCCCTGAATACCATAACCAATTACTGCAATTGTCTCATTCTTAAGAACTTCACGTGCTTTCTCCAAAGAGAACTCTTTACTTGTGACTACTGTTTCAGTAACGCCACCGAAATTCATTTCTGCCATAATACTTATATTTTTAAGCAATCTAAACCAGATTGCGGTTATCTATTTTTTTAGTTTTCTTTTATCTTCTCTTTAACGAATGCAAAGATACTAAATTATAACGAAACAACCAAGAAAACTTTCAATCTTTTACAAATTTAACCATACATCTTACTACTTCAACACCCTCTACATATTTTTGTGACGTTTTGGTTATACGAATTTGGAATACTTTTTCATTATTCTTCATGTCACCATCAGACACCACCTCTTCCTGATAGAAATTAAGAACGTCGCCTTGATGACTTTCAGCAACATAAGCTATATCCAAACGGTTCAGTTTGTATTCCTCATACCATTCAAGCGGAAACAAATCAAGAACATGTTCTATATACTTCACACTATTAATATGACCATTTACATCTACATCATTATAATAGGTGTTGATGGAACGAACAAGCTTTGCATCATCTCCCATCTTCACACGCGAAGAACGTTCAATAGGGCACTCCTTTTCTGTTTCTACATATTTTAATATCAATCCATCATGAATAGAAAGAATATCAGTAGGCTGACGAGTATCGGTATCTATCATTGCCCAAATACTTTTTCCATAACCATACTGATGACCGTCTTCACCTAAAACAGAAAAATTTCTGCTGGTAAAGAACTTCATTGCACTTTCAACCCATGTTTCCACAAAGAACTTGCTATATGCCATTGGCATATCAGTCATTTCTATGGCAAGACGACTTAGTACCCATGTCTTATGAATAGGGTTCAGATAGTTCATTCCATAGCCACGGTCGTTACTATGGAAATCAGCTGCATTAAGCATGTGATTTCCTAAATGTCCCATAAACAAACGATTAGAAAAATCACAATGAAAAGGCTCTGCTAAAAACTCATACCGTCCAACCTTTGATAATAATTGTTCACTCATTTTTTTTCTCGTAATTATGTTATATATTATTTTCTTTTTAATATTTTAATATTTCCATCCCTTCTGTTACCTTTTCTGTTCATCGAGGAAATCACTTATTGGCTCTTCAAAGCTTCTTGTGACAGCAATTCGTCCGCTTCGAGTATATTGCAATAAGCAGTTATATTCATTCAGTTGCTTGAAAAGATCAGCTATATCTTCTGTTAGTCCTGCTAAAAGAACAGTACTATATGTGGGATTAACTTCCATCATTCTTGCATCGTGCTTTCTGATAGAACGACTTATCTCAGGATTATCCAACAATACTGGAGTAGATATTTTAAAAAGGGCAACCTCATGAATGAAAAGTTCATCATCAGTATAATAATTAGCCTTCACAACATCAATCTTCTTCTCTATAGCCTTTGTTATCTTTATAACCTGCTCCTCGTTGCTAAAACAGGTGATAGTGTATTTATGAATATTTGCAATACTACTTGCCGATACATTCAAACTCTCAATATTCACCTGACGGCGTGTAAACACAGCAGTTATCTGATTAAGAATACCTGCAATATTCTCAGAGTAAACGAGCAATGTATATAATTTCTTTTCTTCCATTTTTACCAATCTTGTTTATTCAAATAATCACAGGAATCAATAATTCAACTCAAGCTGCATTTCATCAACACTCTTTCCTGGCAGAGTCATAGGAACAATATCCTCATCTTCCTTAATAGCACATTCAAGAATATACGGACCTTTAGTTGCAATCATCTTCTCAACCTTAGCTCTAAGATCCTTACGCTCAATAGCCACATCGTAAGGAATTCCATATCCCTTGGCTACAGAGCTATAATCAGGATTAAGCATACGTGTGAAAGAATGACGGCCATCAAACATCAAATCCTGCCATTGACGAACATTGCCTAAATAGTTATTATTCAACAAGATAATCTTTACTGGTGCTTGCTGTTCCATTATAGTGCCCAATTCTTGGATACTCATCTGAAAGCCACCATCGCCACAGAAGAAACATACTGTACGGTCTGGAGCACCAAAGGTTGCACCAACAGCAGCAGGCAAGCCAAAACCCATAGTACCAAAACCACCACTAGTTACGATGCTTCGCTTTTTGTTCAGTTTGAAATATCTACTTGAAATCATCTGGTTCTGTCCCACATCATTAACAAGTACAGCCTCGCCATTTGTTACCTCAGAAACAACATTGGCAACCTCGCCCATCAGCAATGGTCCTTCCGTTGGATGAATATCAGGTTCAATAACCTTCTCTTCCTCCATCTTCTGGTATTCTGCAAAGCTATCTATCCAGTCTTTATGATTGTTCTTGGCTAACAACGCTGTAATAGCAGGCAAGGTTTCTTTACAATTACCAAGAACAGGAATATCAACCTTTATATTCTTATTTATCTCGGCATGGTCAATATCAAGATGAATAATCTTTGCTTGCTTAGCATAAGTAGAAGGCAGACCTGTGATACGGTCGCTGAAACGCATACCAATAGCTATAAGCACATCACACTCCTGAGTCTTCATGTTTGTGCAATAGTTGCCATGCATACCAAGCATACCCATGTCAAGAGGATGATCGGCAGGAAAAGCAGAAAGGCCTAACAATGTACGGCCACATGGTATATCGGCCTTCTCCAAGAAAGCCTTCAGTTCTTCCTGAGCCTCACCAAGTTCAACGCCTTGACCCACAAGAGCAAATGGCTTCTTCGCACTATTGATAAGAGCAGCAGCTTCACGTATCATGTCACTGTCAACCTTTGGATATGGCACATACGAACGAACATGATCAACCTTTAATGGTTCCCACTTGCATTTATGTATCTGTGCGTTTTTAGGGAAGTCAAGAACAACAGGACCAGGACGACCACTACGGGCAATATAGAAAGCACGACTAACAGCCCATGCCACATCTTCTGGGCGACGAATCTGGTAAGCCCATTTGGTGATTGGCTGAGCACAACCAACAAGGTCAACCTCCTGAAAAGCGTCTGTACCCAAAGCACCAACACCTACCTGCCCTGCAATAACCACTAATGGAGTAGAATCCATCATGGCATCGGCAACACCGGTAAGAGTATTTGTTGCACCAGGGCCAGAGGTTACAATGGCTACACCTACTTCACCACTCACACGAGCAAACCCCTGAGCAGCATGAGCAGCAGCTTGCTCATGGCGCACAAGAATGTGGTTAAACCAAGCATCTTTTCCACGTGTACGATGATAAAGAGCATCGTAAACTGGCATTATGTTTCCACCAGGATAGCCAAATATTGTTTTAACGTTCTCTGTATAAAGGGCTCTCATGAGTATCTCTGCACCAGTACATTCATCACCGATACATACTCCACCCCATCCGTTATTTTTGTTTTCCGTCATAAAATCTCTCAATGATGATTAATCGATTATTCTAACACCACCCTTGTCTGCACTCGACACACTCTGAGCATAAGCACGCAACGCCTTGCTCACAACACGATTACGCTTTAGTGGCTGCTGAGGACGAGCTGCCAGTTCTTCATCACTCAGTTTCACTTCTATCTTACGTGATGGAATATCAATCACAATAATATCACCATCCTTAATCTTTCCAATATTACCACCTGCAGCTGCTTCTGGAGAGATATGTCCGATACTTAAACCAGATGTACCACCTGAGAAACGTCCATCTGTAATCAAGGCACACTCCTTGCCAAGATGGCGACTCTTGATATATGATGTTGGATAGAGCATCTCCTGCATACCAGGACCTCCCTTTGGACCTTCGTGGGTGATAACAACACAATCACCCGAGTTAACCTTGCCTCCAAGAATACCCTCGCAGGCATCTTCCTGTGAGTCGAAGCACACTGCAGGCCCTTCAAAATGCCATAACTCTGGAGCCACACCTGCAGTCTTTACAACACAGCCATTCTGAGCTATATTACCAAAGAGAACCGCCAAACCTCCATCCTTTGTATAAGCATGCTGTAAATCACGGATACAGCCGTTCTCACGATCAGTATCAAGACTTTCCCAACGACTATCCTGAGAACCCATCTCGGTAGAGAACTTTCTTCCCGGAGCAGAATGGTATATTCTGTCGGCTTCTGCATCTATATCAGCCTTAGTAATATCATATTTTGAAATCACTTCGTCAAGTGTGTATCCATCAACGCGTTTCACATTGCCATTGATAAGTCCGCCCTTATTGAGTTCACCCATAATACCAAGGATGCCCCCTGCACGGTTACATTCTTGTACGCTATATTTCTGAGTGTTAGGCGAAAGCATACACAAACATGGCACCTTACGGCTCAGTTCATCAATATCCTGCATCTTGAAATCGGCTTCAGCTTCCTGAGCCACAGCCAACAGATGAAGAACGGTGTTTGTACTTCCACCCATAGCAATATCCAATGTCATGGCATTAAGGAAAGCGTCACGAGTAGCAATGTTCTTTGGAAGCACGCTCTCATCGCCATCCTCATAATAAGCATAGGCATTCTTCACAATCTGACGAGCTGCCTGTTTAAACAGCTCTACTCTGTTCTTATGTGTAGCAAGAATTGTTCCGTTTCCAGGAAGCGAAAGACCAATTGCCTCGGTAAGAGAATTCATTGAGTTTGCAGTGAACATTCCAGAACAACTACCACAACCTGGACATGCACATTGTTCTATCTTCTTCAAATCTTCATCAGAGCACGATTCATCACCACCATTTATCATTGCTGTAATAAGGTCAGCGTTTTGTCCCTTCCAACGCCCTGCTTCCATTGGGCCACCAGAGCAGAATATAGTTGGTATGTTCAATCGCATAGACGCCATCAGCATACCCGGTGTCACCTTATCGCAGTTACTAATGCAAATCATAGCATCAGCCTTATGCGCATTAACCATATATTCTACGGAATCAGCTATTATGTCGCGCGAAGGCAATGAGTATAGCATACCGTCATGTCCCATTGCTATACCATCATCAATAGCTATAGTATTAAATTCTGCTGCATAACAACCCATAGCTTCAATTTCTTTTTTCACTATCTGTCCAATCTCATGCAGGTGAGTGTGTCCAGGCACAAACTGAGTAAAACTATTCACAATAGCAATAATAGGTTTACCAAACTGTTCATGTTTCATTCCTGCTGCCACCCAAAGGGCACGTGCTCCAGCCATTCTTCTGCCTTCTGTACAAATAGCACTTCTCAATTGATGTTTCATATCTATAAGTCGTTAATTTCGTTATTACATATCCCTCTTTTCATAATGATTATGCAAAGATAAACAGTTTTTGTCTAATAACCAACAATTTCGTACTATTTTTCCATATCACACTAAAGTTTTACCACTTAATTCTTTATTTTTCTTACGATTTGAAACAAACACTTCCAAACCATCAATTTGGAACTTTGAGATTTGAACATTGAATTTTTGCAGCAAGAAACGCAACCAGTTAGTTAGCCCAAGAAAGATTTAAATATTGAAATAATGAAAGATTTAAATATTATATCGGCATAGCCGACTAATCTTCAATGTTCAATATTCAATCTTCAACCGAAGGTCATCGACAGAGTGCTTGCTGTCGGCAAAACCGGTGCAAGCATAAGACGAAGGAGATAATAGCGAAGCTCCGCTTCGCGCTGGGGATGGGAGAGGCTTATATTATTGTTTGATATCCTTTGCGCGATTGCGCACTGGTGCATCAGCACTTTATTTTCTAGTGTATGAATGGATTTTTTCTGAAAGAGAATTCCATTTCATACACATTTTCTTCTTTTTAAAATCTCAAGTAAAAGAATTCGCTTGCGAAACTTTAGTAAGATAAAAAAAGGCTGACTTGCATCACTGCAAATCAGCCAGTTAAACTAGAGAGTTATAAATCAAATTACTTGTAGTATTCTTTTTTACCAGCAGCCAATGTATTTTTCATCAACGAGCAGATTGTCATTGGACCTACTCCACCTGGAACAGGAGTGATGAAAGAACATTTTGGTGACACCTCGTCGAACTTTACATCACCATTCAAACGGAAGCCACTCTTACGAGAAGCATCAGGAACACGTGTAGTGCCCACATCAACAATAACAGCTCCGTCTTTTACCATGTCAGCTGTAACAAAATTAGGCTTACCGATGGCTGCAATGATGATATCGGCTTCTTGACACTCTTTTTTAAGATTCTTAGAGTGAGAATGACACACCGTTACCGTTGCATCGCCAAACTGTTTCTGCATCATAAGCTGCGCCATTGGCTTTCCTACGATATTACTTCTGCCGAGAACAACACACTTCTTACCACTTGTTTCAATATTATAATGCTGCAACAGAGTGATAATTCCAAGCGGAGTTGCCGAAATAAAGCAAGGCAAACCTATTGCCATTCGTCCTACATTTATTGGATGAAAACCATCCACATCCTTGCGATAGTCGATAGCCATGATGATTTTCTGTTCATCAATGTGCTTTGGCAAAGGCAACTGAACGATGAAGCCGTCAACATCTTCATCTTTATTCAGTTTATCAACACATTCAAGCAATTCGCTTTCAGTTACATTGTCTTCGTATCTAATCAATGTTGACTTGAAGCCACATTGTTCGCAGGCAATAACCTTATTCTTAACGTACGTCTCGCTGCCACCATCGTGTCCAACAAGAACAGCTGCCAAATGAGGCTGTTTACCACCTGCAGCAACAATCTTTTTAACCTCTTCAGCTATTTCTGCTTTAATAGCAGTAGCTGTAGCTTTTCCATCGATTAATGTCATTTTAGCTTGTTTTTATTATTTACTAAACCTTTAATTTACATTCCTGGTAATTTCATACCTGGCAACTTCATGCCCTTCATCCGCGACATCATACTTGCCATCTGATTTCCAGTAACCATCTTCATCATCTTGCGTGTCTGATCAAACTGCTTTATCAGTCGGTTCACCTCCTGAATACTTGTACCCGAGCCCTTTGCAATACGATTCTTACGACTCGTGTTCAATATTTCAGGATTAGTACGTTCCTTAGGTGTCATACTGCGAATAATAGCCTCTATACCATTAAAGGCATTATCGTCAATATCTATGTCTTTAATTGCCTTACCCACTCCAGGAATCATACCAGCAAGTTCCTTGATATTACCCATCTTCTTGATCTGCTCTATCTGACCAAGGAAATCGTTGAAATCAAACTTGTTCTTCTGAATTTTCTTCTGCAAGCGACGAGCCTCTTCCTCATCAAACTGCTCCTGAGCACGTTCTACAAGTGATACAACGTCACCCATACCGAGGATACGGTCAGCCATACGTGATGGATGGAACACATCAAGAGCATCCATCTTCTCGCCTGTACCGATGAACATGATAGGCTTAGAAACAACAGTACGAATACTGAGTGCAGCACCACCACGAGTATCACCATCAAGCTTTGTAAGGATTACACCATCGAAATCCAAGCGATCGTTGAACTCCTTTGCTGTGTTAACAGCATCCTGACCAGTCATTGAGTCAACAACAAATAGTGTTTCGTCAGGCTGAATAGCATCCTTAAGATTTTTGATTTCAGTCATCATCTCTTCATCAACAGCCAAACGACCAGCTGTATCGACAATAACCAAATCATATCCCTTGGCTTTTGCTTCTTTAATAGCATGCTGAGCTATCTCTACAACATTCTTATTCTCAGGTTCTGTATATACAGGAACGCCAATCTGCTCACCAACAACCTTCAACTGTTCTATAGCAGCAGGACGATAAACGTCACAAGCAACAAGCAATGGATTTTTGTTTCCCTTGGTCTTCAAACGATTGGCAAGCTTACCGCTGAAGGTTGTCTTACCAGAACCCTGCAAACCACTCATCAAGATAACCGAAGGGTGTCCCTTGAGATTGATTTCAACCGTATCACCACCCATAAGTTCAGCCAATTCATCGTGAACAATCTTCACCATCAACTGACCTGGCTTAACAGCTGTAAGCACGTTCATACCAAGAGCCTTTTTCTTAACAGTATCAGTAAAAGTCTTGGCCACTTTATAGTTTACATCGGCATCAAGGAGGGCACGACGAACGTCCTTTAATGTTTCAGCTACGTTAATCTCGGTGATTTTACCTTCACCCTTCAATATCTTAAAGGAACGATCAAGTCTGTCGCTAAGATTCTCAAACATATTTTTTATTTTGGTTTTATCGTGTTATGATAATTGTTTTTACTTGCGTTTTATTTCCTCTACTTTCAGTAGCTTGCAAAATTACTAATAAAAAGGTGAACGGGGGGAATAAAACTTAATGTTTTAAGTCTTTTTAAAACACATTTCTTCTCATCGCAATCAATAGCCTCTCCCATCCCTCCCCAAAAGGGAAGGGCTAACCAATTGGCGTTTCTTGCTGAAAAATAATAAAGCGCTCTGTGCTTCATATTTTAATTTCCAATCTTCAATAGCATTGATTACAATGCGCCTGCTGATGCGCAATTGCGCAAATAAGCGCAAATGATATCAACCATCATATAATATGGAATACTATCAGCAAGAAACTCAAGCCGGCAGGCATGTCGGCATTCCGCACGAAAAGGCTGAAAAGCATGCA
>Ga0256405_10007331_pt1 | contig 16752 bp, 13 predicted proteins | sample RumenRJG_02DNA_FD_189096 | JGI IMG/M metagenome (GOLD analysis project Ga0256405, IMG submission 189096) | Bovine rumen microbial communities from Lethbridge, Alberta, Canada - RJG_02 | ecosystem: Host-associated > Mammals > Digestive system > Stomach > Rumen | place: Canada: Alberta...
TGGTGAAGTTCAGTGACTCCATCTCTACCAGGATATCTACGCCCCAGCAGTTAGCCATCCAGTTGGAGAAGTTTGCATAGTAGTGAGCAGGTATGGACCAAACGATAGCTCTGTACTTCATCTTGCCGCGCCAAGCTTCGTCTTTGTGCTCGTAAGCCTTCATCATAAGCTTGTCGACTTTCTTGAAGGTGGAGATGATCCTTGGATCAAGTCCGCCGTCCATCTCGTAGTTCCATTTCCTGAAGAGCTCGTAGCATGGTCCAATGAGCTGTGGATGAGGAGTCTGGTTGATCTCCCATTTCTGGAGCTCATATTTTGTCTCTTCGTTAAATCTCTTCATTGCTGCAAAGTAAGCATCCCAGCTCCACTTTGCTCCCGTGTTTTCCTCGATAAACCTGATGCATCCCTGGATGTCTTTTACTGCTGCATCCATAATGGACTCATCCTCGTATCTTACAGGGAAAGCCAGGTGATATGTAGGAAGGTCCTTGAACCTTCTGTTTGTGTAGGATGATGCCATAACTGATCCGTCGCAGGGCATTGAGCTTGAAATGAAGCAGGCACCCATGTGAGGAAGCGCATCCACAACTACCGCGCCACACTCTGATGATGGAACAGGGCAGGTGTCTGATGGAAGTCCATAGGACTCAATGGCATCAATGTATGGCATACATGCCAGCTGATCGATCTCTGACAAAAGAAATACCGGCATCAGCTGATAAGGAATACCAATAAGATCAGGGAATCCAGCCATGATCTGTGACATGGTCATCTCGTCGAAAAGAACTATCTTCTTGGAAAGAGCTGTGCTGTTTCCTACCTTCTCATCAGCCTTCATAAGAAGTACCAGGTTCTCTGCAACATATCTGAATATTGCATAGATGAGCTCATGGTGCATCTTGAGGGCTCTTCCGCGAAGACCAAGGGTGTTCTTATCCATAAATGAGTGGCAGCAGAAGTATGAGATCATCCATCTGTAGTGAACCGCTCCCATCATGGCAGGAACCAGATCTTTTGAGAAGGTTGCAAGAAGCATTCCCCACATTCTTGCCCACTCGTAGAAGTCAACGCCTGTGTCCTTGACACCTCTCCACTCACGTCTTACTGTGGCCATCTTGCCCTTGGCGTAGAGCTTACCAAGCTGTTTTTCTCCGTTTAAAAGGAAGTCCTTAAACTCTTCCGGAGACATGTTCTTTAAAAGATCTGCTTCATTGGTAAGACGTTTTTTTAGGCCTTTTGCATCTTTTCCCATGGACCTTGCTACGTCCTTCCAGTCAGTCTCTTTTATGAGGTCAGCCACAATGCCGCCAATCTCCTTCATGTTCTCAGCCTGAGCTTTCCAGTTTATTTCATCTTTTAGTCTGAAATTCTTGGGGTCTATATATCTCATACTGGCACCTCCTGTTTCTCCTTGTTCTGGCTTTTGATGCGCTTGATCTCAAGTGCCTCAACAAAAGCCTGAAAACGGGTACGGAGCTGACCTGAATTGTGTACGTTGTAGGATCTGTCAATTGAAAGTGTTGGCCATCCATATTCTTCTGTGAGGATGTGGCTGGCAAGAGGTCTTTCAAATGCCCAGAAGTCGCAGTACTTAACCTGCTCGTAAATGATACCGTCTGCGCCAAACTCTTTTGCAAGTCTGTCTGCTGTATCACGCCTCTGCTGAATCTTGTAGTCAGCCATGTATCTTGGGCACTCGCTGGTCTTCATGTAGTGCCTTGCGATCTGCTTGACTACATCTTCCTCGTCATTAAGAATGATCTCTTCTCTTCCAGGGAATGAACCATAGCAGTATCTGTCAGCAACAACCATTGCTCCAGATTCCTCTAAGAGCCTTGTAAAATCAAGGTCGTCAACCTCTGATCCAACCACAAGTACCCTTGCTCTGAACCATGGCTTAGGATCTGGTTTCCTGTTTTTGATCTCCTCAAGGGTTTCCCTAAGAAGTGGAAGTATCTTGGCCGTAGGACATACGTAGCTCACAAGGCAGATAACATGGAACTCATAACCTGTTACAGGCGGATTCTCAAGCTTACGCATGTTTCCGATCTCTGTGATCACTCTGCAGAGTTCGTTATGCTCTTTTACTGCCTTCCTGATAGCTTCGTCGGATACGTCTGTTCCAAGTTTTTCATGCATCACATCAAGGAGCCTTAGACGCATCTGTGTTGCTACCTGATCTACGTTGTAGTTTTCAACTTTGTAAGGCACATCTGTATGAGTTACAAAGAAGTGTGGTTTCTTGTTGCAGTCCAGGATCTCCAAATGCTCATAGCACCTGTTCATTGCAGAGCAGGCATCGACGCCGGCGATACCATCAAGATATTCGTAGCCTCCCTCGATCCCTCTCTCCAATAAAGATCTGGCAAATTCGCAGGTGTAGTTGGACATATAGTAAGTTGATATGTCGATAGAACCTGTTCTTGGTGCTCTCATGCGGGTTGAAAAGCAATTGTCAACATTTAAAAGAACTTCTGGCATGTGATAGCAGGTGTATCCGATGGCATACTGCCCTTCCTTCTGCGCTTCCTTCACCAGGTCGTTGGCAGCATCATCCAAAAGATTTTCAAATGTGATAAGATGTTTTAAATCCTGCACGGTTACCTCCTTTCTATGCCTTTATATTATTTTTAAATTCGAAAGAGCTTGTTCTGCGCCCTTTAATATTCCTGTATCTTCCGGTAGTTCAAAAATGCTTTTTCCCTCGATGTCATTCTCTGTCATGGCATCGTCCTGAGGGATAACAGATATGACCCTGACTCCGCCAATTTCTTTTTCAGTGATCTTCTCCGGAATTGGTGCTCTGTTGACGATAAGCCCGATCTCGTTGTACATCACAAGCTCATCTGCCACGTTCTTAATGGTCTCGATGATGGAAAGCCCCTTGCGGCTCTGATCTGAAACGCAGATAAGGTGTGTCACCTTTTCAAGAACACGTCTGTTGATCTGCTCTATTCCTGCCTCTCCGTCGATGACTACATAGTCAAAATCGTCCACAAGCATCTCTATTACTTTTTTAAGATAGGTATTGATCGCACAGTAGCAGCCTGCAGATTCAGGTCTTCCGATGGCAAGAAAAGCAAAGCCTTTTTGCTCATCCAGCGCATCATATAGTCTGAACTTGGCCTCTGCAAGAATGTCCTGGGTATCCTTGAGTTTCCCTGTAACGTCCTCTGCCACTCTCTTCCTTATCTGGTCAAGAGTTTCAGAAGGCTGCACCCCCAGAGCAACAGAAAGACCTACCGCCGGATCCGCATCAATAGCCAGGATCTTGGCGTCAGGCCTTTTTTTAGATAGAAGTCTTACAATAGCAGCAGAAAGAGACGTCTTACCAACGCCACCCTTTCCTGCCAGTGCAATGACTGTCGTATGATCCGCCATAACTCCCCCTAAAAAGAAAAATTTGCCTATGACTAATTATAATAAAATTGACCATTTTTCACAATAATTGTTTAGAATTATTTTATTAAATTAACAAATATGATATTATATCAGTGGATATTTTCGTTATTTTTTTGGCAAATATAAATTTTGCACAATCAATAAAACAAATATTTCGGAGGGGGATTTCCTAAAATGAAAGATCTTGTGCACATTTTTGAGCTCGAAGATCTACTGCAGGAAGCTAATAACAAACTTGTCAGGCAAGGCAAGGAGGACGGCAAAAAAGCTCTTGGCTACACATGTTATTTCATGCCAGAAGTACTTCTTGACCTTCCAGGTTGTTTTTCCGTGCGTCTTCGTGCACCTCGCAGTGGTTCACCGGATATGGCTACATACTACATGTCAAACCGCACCTGCATGTATGGCAGGTGTCTCTTAGAGCGCGCTTTGGAAGGAGGCTTTAACTTTCTTGACGCTCAGATGGCAACAGAGACATGTACTGTCACCTGTAGATTCCAGGAGCATCTGCAGCTGATGGATATCATCAAGAATCCTGATTTCTTTTGCGAATTCACAGATGTTCCATTTAAAAAGAATGAAAACTCAATCGATCACTATGAGCAGCAGCTCAAGCATCACGTCCTTGATAAGCTCTCTGAGCACTTCGGAATTGATACTTCTGATGAAGCTCTTTTAACAGCTATCAAAGAGCACAACGAGATCTGCCGCCTGATCACTGAGATTGGCAGCTACAGAAAACTTGATGAACCCACCATTACCGGATGGGAATTCTCTGTAATACAGCTTGCCACTCTGGTCTGCCCCAAGTACCTTATCATCGATATGCTCAAGGATATTGCAGAGCAGCTAAAGACCAGAAAGCCTGATGCGAAAAAGGCCTATCGCTGCAAAGTGGTTCTTGCCGGCTCCGAGGAGGATGATCCAGATTTCATCAGGCTTATTGAGGAGTGCGGCGCCCTTGTTGTAGCTGACAGGCACTGCTACGGCTCTCTTCCTGGCCGTGAGGAGATCGTTGTTAAGGACGGCGAAACACCACTTCGCGCCATTGCCCGTCACTACCTTGATACCAGTGAATGCCCTCGTTTCATGGAGCAGCACACCATGCGTAAGAGGAAACAGTACCTCGCTGACATTGCAAAAGAATATAAGGCTGACGGTATCATAATCTCCCAGATGAAATTCTGTGAATACTGGAGCTACGAGAGGACCATCGATACCCTTATCCTTCCAAGAGACTATGGATATCCTGTGTGCTCCATCGAAAAAGAATATGTCAACAATGCGGTTGGTCAGCTTCGTACAAGATTCCAGGCCTTTGTTGAGAGCATAGAGCTCAAGAATATTCAGAAGGAGGCCTGACGGATCATGAAAATCAGTTTTAAAGACGTAAAAGCTAAATACCGCGAACTCTTTGTAGTAGAAAAGAGTCCCGAGGAAAAAAATAAACCCTTTGACGCCAAGAAGGCCGTAAAGGATTTTTGGTATGGCAAGCCTCACGAAGAGAGAAGGCTTGGTGATCTTTATGTAGGAAATACTGGCCTTTACAAACACCGTGAGTGGCGTGGCTTCATGGATACCATGTACTACTTCAACATGATCTGGCTATATAACTATGCACACATGGTTACAGATATCATGAAGTATGGCAACGGGCCAAAGGGTGTTGTCGAGTTCGCAAAGGGAACAATGAGATACCGCTGGATGGGCCAGACATACCTTACAGTTATGCACTGGTTCGACAGAGGACTTGAAGGTGTAAGAGGCGATGCACTTAAGGCGTCAGCATGGCACTATCGCGGAATGGTAAGCGAGACCATCAGGCAGTTCATGAGGATGTTCGAGGCTGATAAAAAGCTCCACGGCGGGGAAGAGAACGAGCTTTGGAAAAAGACCATCGCCCACAACGAGACCTTAAGCGGAAACATCTTCTACGGCTGGAGAGATCAGCTTGATGATGTTGCCCTTGAAATGATCCCTTACTTCGTTTCAGTACACGTAAACAACCACACAGTTTTAAACTACATCGACGCAGCTCAGTCCATCGGCCTTCCTGCAGATCCATGCCCAATGTGTCAGGCAGAATATGGTCTTTTTGTTCAGGATGATTATCCTGATTACAGCCCTGTAATGCTGACATCCAACGAGGCCTGCGACGGATCAGTTGCAACCTCAGTTCTTCAGGACTGGTTCCTTAACCGTCCACTTTACGCAATGCCTCAGCCAATGAGATATGATGATCCTCTTGTTCAGGAGCACTGCCAGAAAGAAATTGAAGGTGCCTGGAAGTTTATTGAAGAGCAGTTTGGAATCAAGATGGACTGGGATCAGTATGTTAAGCATGCTCAGAGCTTCAACAAGCTCACAGAGTTCGAATGGGAAAAATGGGATGTTGCAGCCAACACTCCTTACTATCCTATTACTGGCGTTGCTCAGGCCCTTTACAGAATTTACTACTCACAGGATGGCGACAGACCAATCTGGCACGAGATCGATGCCCATGTTAAAGCTATCATGGACAACACTGTAAAGAACAAGATCAACTGCTTCCCCAAGACAAGGCACCGTGCAATCGCATGGAGCTGCGCACCTCTTTATTACTCACACTGGTGCACATGGGCTTACAACTGCTGGGGTATCAACACTATCATCAACATGGATTCACTTATGTTTGACCAGTATCTTAGAACAGATACTTACGAGCATGCCCTTGAAGATCTTTCCTGGTTCAATGAAAAGGCACCTATGCGTGCAATGGCAGTAGGTGGACATGAACACATCCTGTCACTGTTTGATTACATGGAGAGGTTCAACTGCGATATGGTCATCATGTACGATCAGCTGCAGTGTAAGGGAATGCAGGGCATCCACGGAGTATTCGAGGATGAGTTCAGAAAGAGAAACATCCATGCGATCTGGATTCCTCATGCTCTTCCTGATAAGAGAACAGTTTCAAGAGCTGAAATCCGTGATATTATCAATGACTACATGACCACAGTAATGAGAGAAGAGCCACTTGATCCTACACTTCTGGATTTCGACGACTCAATGAGCTGGTAAGGAAGGGGGATAATAAGTATGAAGGCTATCGGAAAATTCTTTTTCAAACTGGTCAGGACCATTGTTGTCATCTACGCGGTACTGTTCGCAGTATTCTACTGGGACCTTGATGGAAAGTTTCTTTACTATATCTGGGAGCCACTTATGGTAAAGAGATTTGACAACATGAAACGTGATGACACTCTCAAGACACCATATACGATGAAAGATAACGTGGAATAATACGAGATAGGGGGACAAGCCACGGGGACGGTTCTTTTGGCTGCAAGCCACGGGGACGGTTCTTTTGGCTGGTTTTGAAAAATCAAAACCAGCCAAAAGAACCGTCCCCGTGGCTTGCAGCCAAAAGAACCGTCCCCGTGGCTTGTCTTAACAATCAATCCTTATTACTGCCCCTGTAAGGTCCGCAAACTTAAGGCTTCCCTTAAAGGTCTTTTTCTCACCCATAAGATCTGTCAGGGTGATGTTCTCACCGTCAATGTTGATGCTGCTTACATACTCCATCAGCACTTCATCAGGATTAGAATCCCGAAAAGCTGTAGAAAGGCACATAAACTATCCCTCCTTACTCAACTGAACTAAGGAGATCTAAAATCTCTTTCTTAATATCAGCATTGACTTTAAGAGCTTCTTCTCTGGAGCTTCTGTTTGAGTAGAAGTAGAACTTGATCTTTGGCTCTGTTCCACTTGGTCTTACTGCAAACCATGAGCCGTTATCAAGGAAAAGCCTGATTGCGTTCTGAGGTGGAATGTCCTCGTAACCGTTAATGTAGTCAATGACCTTATCAACCTTTGCGCCTGCAACCTCTGTAGGAATGTTATCCCTGAAGAACTTCATCATGCGTGAAATACGCTGCTGTCCTGCAATTCCTTCAAGCACAAGGTTTGGCTCATCCTCAGCAAAGAATCCGTACTTTGCATAGATCTCATTAAGTACATCCCAAAGAGTCTTGCCCTGTTTTCTGTAATAAGCTGCTGCCTCAGCAACCATCATTCCTGCTGAAATTCCGTCCTTGTCTCTTATGTCTTCGCAGATAGCGTAGCCTACTGACTCCTCATATCCAAAGAGATACTGATAGCCATTTTCATGAAGGTAAGGAATCTTACCACAGATATTCTTAAATCCTGTAAGGGTCTCAAACATCTCAACGCCGTAAGCCTTGGCGATTATGGTTGAAAGAGTTGATGTAACAATGGACTTGACCATAGCGCCCTTAGCTGGAAGTGTGCCAGCACTCTTGTGTCCCTCAAGAACATAGTTAACAAGAAGGTATCCAGTCTGGTTACCGTTAAGTGGAACATAGTTTCCATTGTCATCTCTGATCTCAATGGCAAATCTGTCTGAGTCAGGATCTGTCGCCATAAGGAGCTCTGCTCCAAACTCTCTTCCATACTTCTCTGAAAGAGCAAATGCCTTTGGATCCTCTGGATTAGGGTATCCTACGGTAGTAAAGTCAGGGTCTGGATTTTCCTGCTCAGGAACGATCTTCCAGTTAGTAAAGCCCCTGTCGTTGAGCATCTGTCTAAATGGAATTGATCCGCATCCGTTAAGAGGTGTGTAAACAAGCGGAATAGAAAGATCAAGCTCATCTCCCTCATGGATTGCAAGACTCTCGATCTTATCAAGATATTCCCTGTCATATTCCTGTCCAAGGACAATAATCTTGCCAGCTTTAACGCCCTCGTTATAGTCTGATTTCTTTATTCCTGTCCAGATATCTACGGCGTTTATGCACTTTGTCATGCCATCAGCAACCTCAGCTGAAACCTGGCATCCATCGTCCCAATATGCCTTGTAACCGTTATAATCCTTAGGGTTATGGGATGCTGTGATATTGATACCTGATACAGTACCAAGTCTCCTTATCATGAATGCAAGCTCAGGTGTTGGACGAAGGCTTGGGAAGGTGTAAACCTTGATGCCATTAGCCGCAAAGATACCTGCTGCCAGCTCTGAAAACTCCCTTGAAAAATGTCTTGGATCATGGGCGATAACAACGCCTTTGTCCATGGCTTCCTGACCCTTTGAAACGATATAGTCCGCAACGCCCTGGGAAGCCTTACCAACTGTAAAAAAGTTCATGCGGTTTGTTCCAGCTCCAACCTTACCGCGAAGGCCTGCTGTACCAAAGGACAGATCCTGATAGAATCTCTCCTCCTTATCCTTTTCATCTGATGCGATGGCAACAAGTTCTGCCTTTAATGGGTCAGAATCTGAAAGCTTACTAAGCCACTCCTCGTATCTTGCCTGATAATCCATAAATTGTCCTCCATTTGTATCTAAAAAAATTAATCCAGGTGGAAAAGAACTGGCAGATCAACAGCAACAGGGCTGTTATCAGGATTGGTCTCCATAATGTCTGCCATGAAGTCCCACCATTTTCTGTTTATTGCTGTGTCTGCGCCCTTGTTCCAGAGCTCCTCGTCCTCAATCTCAATGTATCCAAAAAGTGTAAGAGTCTCTTTATCCAGGCAGATGGTGTAGTTCTTGCCGCCATGCTCGTGGATCATGTCGATCATCTCTGGCCACAGCTCATTGTGGCGCCTCTCATACTCCTTCTCCTGTCCTTCGTAGAGTTTCATCTTGAATGTCTTGATCATTTCCTGTTATCCCCCTTTTTTGCCTTGATCTTTAATGTCTTTAAATACTCTTTTTGCTCCGGAGTTATCCGATAGCTCTCTACCGCTTTCTGAATGGCCTTGTTGTGAGTCCAATCGTCCAGCTTTTTTCCTTCTATGAACGGAAGTATGCTGTCATACTGCTTAGCCAGCGCTGTTGCAAAGTACCAGGCGATCATCATGTTGACATAGTACTCATCTGAGCGAAGGGCCGCCACCATCTTGGGGTACTTAATGTCATAGTCCTCATCAAGGAAGTGCTCCATGAGCATTCCTATGCCAAAACGGATGGTGTAGGTCTTATCTGACTTTATCCAGTCTTTTATGTGTTTAAGAAGATCCTTTTTGTTCTTTTTAAACACCTTGGGCGACATCTGATCGCAGGTTGCCCAGTTGTCCACATAGGGAAGAAATGCCTCAAGTTCCTCCATTGCCCTGTCATAGTCCTTGATACCGGAGATGATAAAGGCGTGGAGCTGGTCCTCGTCAAAGTATTTGTGAGGAAGATCTCTTAGGAACTCTTCATAGTCTCCATCCTTTGAAATTACTTTTGCCAGAGCTCTCAGCTGCGGCGTTCTGACTCCTATCATGACCTCCGAAGTCTTGCCAGGAATAAGTCCCGCCTGAAAATCCCTGTACTTAATGTCCTGCCTTGTAAACAGCTCTTCCTGAATCTTAATTGTATCATAATTTGCCATTGTTGTTTATGACCCCCTCGCAGTCAAATTCCGGGATGAAACTCTCATCTGCAGTTTCCCCAACCTGGACAAAAGCTTTGGTGATCCCCAGTGTCTGTGCATATGCTATTAGGCTGTCGTAATCTCTTTTGCCAACCTTCCTATCAATCTCAGGGTAGCCTAAAAGCTCCCCGTTTGGAGTGTACTGGTTCATAAGACTAAGATAAATTCCATCGCCGTAATGCTCATACAGATATTTAACTATGAGCTTGGCCTGGATCAGCATTCCTGGCATCAGAAGGTGCCTTACTATCACGCCCTTTTTCATGATGGTATCTCCATCCTTTTCAGGGAAAAAGAGACTTTCCGGGCACTGGCGGACCATCTCATCAATAGCCTCTTTTGCCGCATGGACATATCCTGGGGCATTACTGTATCTGACCGCATCCTCATCCCTTATGTACTTAAAGTCCGGAAGATAGATATCAATAAGGCCATCAAGGCTCTTTACCGTATCAAGGTTAAGATATGATGATGTGTTTAAGAGAAACGGAAGGTCAAAGCTCTGCTTTTTTGCCTTGACAATAGCCTCTGTGATCGTCGGAATGAACATATCACCAGTTACAAGGTTTATGTTGTTTGCGCCTTTTTCCTTAAGTTCAAAAAAGATCTCTACAAGGCGCTCTTTATCTATGAAAAGTCCGGTTTCACCGCGGCTTATCTTTTTGTTCTGGCAAAAAACACAGCCCATGTTGCAGCCAGAAAAGAAGATGGTTCCTGAGCCTCTTTTCCCGGAGATGCAGGGTTCCTCCCACATATGAAGCGCTGCCCTGGCAACCTTTAAAGTATCTGGCACTTTGCAGTAGCCTATGCTGGCAGTTCTGTCCACTTTGCAGTTTCTTGGGCACAGCGTGCAACTTTTATATTCTGTCATAATGCTATGATAACATTAATGAATCTGTTCAAAAATATTAAGAAATTAGTCACACACATTTAGAGATGACTGTGTTATTATTGTTTCCGTAATCGTTTATCATATGGTAACAACAGGAGGATTCCATGGGAGGATTTTTTGGCGTTGCATCTCGTGAAAGTGCGGTTTTTGACCTGTTCTACGGAACCGACTATCACTCACATTTAGGAACCCGTCGCGCTGGAATGGCTGTGTACGACAAGAAGAAAGGGTTCGACCGCTCTATCCACAACATTGAGCGCTCTTATTTCAGACCGAAATTCGAAGACGATATGATGAAAATGGAGGGGCATTTAGGAATTGGCTGTATTTCAGACTTTGAGCCACAGCCGCTTATTGTTCGCTCCCATCACGGAACTTATGCCATAACAACAGTTGGCAAGATCAACAACATCGACGAGATCACAAACAAGCTCTTTGCCGATAATCGCTCTCACTTTCTTGAGATGAGCGGCGGCGACATCAATCCTACCGAGCTTGTAGCTTCTATCATCAATCAAAAAGTAACCATTGTGGAGGGTATCAGATATGCCCAGGAGATCATCAAGGGCTCAATGTCCCTGCTTCTGATGACAACAGAGGGTATCTACGCTGCACGAGACCGCTACGGAAGAACACCTGTGGAAATTGGTCACAAAGACGAAGGTTACTGTGTCTGCTTTGAAAGTTTTTCCTACTTAAATCTTGGATATGACCCCTACAAGGAACTTGGCCCTGGAGAGATCGCATATATTACTCCCGAGTCAGTTGAGATCGTTGCTCCTGCCTTTGACGACATGAGGATCTGTACTTTCCTGTGGATCTACTATGGATTCCCTGCATCAACCTACGAGGGACTCAGCGTAGAGACAATGAGGTACGGCTGCGGCGCCAAGCTTGCAGAGCGCGATATGCAAAGAGGACTGCACCCAGACCTTGTAGCAGGAGTACCTGATTCCGGCGTAGCGCATGCCATCGGATATTCCAACACCTCAGGAATCCCTTATTCAAGACCATTTGTAAAATATACTCCCACATGGCCAAGATCATTTATGCCTACTATCCAGTCAAGGCGTGACCTTATAGCCAAGATGAAGCTGATCCCTGTTAACCAGCTCATCAAAAACAAGAGCCTTCTTCTTATAGATGATTCCATCGTAAGGGGAACACAGCTGCGTGAGACCACAGAATTCCTTTATAAGAGCGGCGCCAGCGAAGTTCATATAAGGCCTGCCTGCCCACCTCTTATCTACGGATGCAAATACCTAAACTTCTCAAGATCCAACACAGAGATGGAACTCATCACAAGAAGAGTCATTGAAAAGCTCGAAGGCTATCCTTCACCTAACGAGGAGACTGTAAGAAAGTACACAGACCCTGATTCACCTCAGTACGCAGCAATGCTTGAGGAGATCAGAAAAGAACTTAATTTCACATCCCTGCACTACCACAGACTTGATGACATGGTGGAAGCAATCCCTATCGAGCCATGCAAACTCTGCACTTACTGCTGGAGCGGAAAAGAGTGATCGGAATGATCCACATAACGAAATGACATAATAAAAAACCCTCCTGCCTCAAGGCTCATCGCTTGGCCTCGGCAGGTAGGGTTTTTTTGTTATGTCAAATACGAAAATTATTTCACTAAAACTAAAACTTAATCCATATCATCGAGCCATACATCCAGAGCTTTTTCAAGGGTGATGGTCATGTCTTTTATCTCCATTCCATCCTGAGCAAAATAGAGCTTTAAGTAGAAGGTTGAGAAGCTTGGGCTGATATCCATTTCGATAGTCTTCCACTCTTTCTCATGACCTGCAAGAGTTATCATGCCTACAACCTCTTTGTCCTTGGTGATGGTAAGAGGAATCTGGGCAAGGTCGCTCTTGGTGTTGGCTCTTACAGTCATTGTAAGCTTGTAGTAGCCCCACTTCTTGAAGGCCACAGATACCATGTTGGTGGTATTTCTAGCGGTTACTATACTGCTTACATCAACCTTTCCAACGCCGTCATCGCCAACTCTGCAGTCGATCATCTTATCAAAGAGAAGTTCTTCTTCATCTGCATCCTCTTCAAGTTTGAGATCCAGTTCATTGCCCTCACCAATATATCTTGCAAATACAGGCTTGTTCATGACGAACCTGCAGATGTTTGCTGCGCATCTCTGGAATTCTGCTCTTGTTACATCTCCTGCAGCCAAAGCCTCGTCAGAGTTATCGCCGTTTGAGTTATTCTCAGAATCGCCGCATACCATGTAAAGGTCATTCTGGGCTCTTACTACAGATGCAGTATCAGTTCTTTTGCCCTGTCCGAACTTACCTGCCTCAGCCCACCAGTCGGTCATGATGATGCCTTCAAATCCCCATTCGTTTCTGAGGATCCTGGTGATCAGGTCATAGCTTGATGAGGTGTAATATCCGTTAACTACGCCGTAGGAGCTCATTACTGCGTGAGCGCCGGCCTCTTTTACTGCAATCTCATATCCCTTAAGGTATATCTGTCTGATAGCTCTCTGGGATGCAACGTGCTCTACAAAGCGCCTTCCTGTTTCCTGAGTGTTCAGGGCAAAGTGCTTGATGGTTCCTGTAACACCGATCTGGTGCATGCCCTTAAGCTGTGCTGCTGCGCTCTTTCCTGTAAGGAATGGATCCTCTGAGAAATACTCAAAGTTCCTGCCGTTAAGCGGATGTCTGTGAAGGTTCATTCCAGGTCCCAAAAGGACATCTATCTTGTTCTTTCTAAGTTCAAGGCCTTCCCACTTGTACAGCTCTTCAAGAAGGTCCATATTCCAGGTTGATGTAAGGCAGGTTCCATTTGGCATGGCAAATGCTGTCTTACCTGAGTCCATTCTGATCCCGGAAGGACCATCTGAACAGCATGCTACAGGTATTCCGTAGCCTAAAAGAGAATCTGTAACGCCGCCAAATGCTCCACCACATCCGGGTGTAACCTTAGGTGAGCTCATACCCTCACCTCTGCAGATGCAGGCAAGATCCTTATCTGAAAGCTGTGCAATGAAGTCATCCATGGATACCTTGCCATGGTATACATCAGTCAGCTTGTATCCCTTATCTCCGGTCTGAGCTATCTCTTTTGGAAGCTCAGCTATGCGCACCTGCTCTGGATCAACTGTGGCAACTGGTACATCCTCGTAATCTACTGTAAAGCCTTCGCCGCTAGCTACAGCCTTCATTCTCTTATAAGAAATAGTTGGAGCCAGAGTCTCTGTAAGCTGCTCTACAACTACTGTTTCATCGATCTGCTGATCAGCAACCTTAGCTGCGCTTCTTACATCACTTCCAACATAGAAAGAGTAGTTTCCTTTTTCAAGGACGTAAGCATTCTTGTGGCCTGTCACGCCGCTGTCATCAAAGCTTGCAAGGTCGTAAGCTGAAATATCAAATACAAAGCTCTCATACTGGCCTGGTTCAAGCTCTTTTGTCTTGTCAAAAGCAATAAGCTCTCTTGCCGGATTGCCAAGTCCGCCCTGTGGCTTACCTGCGTAAACCTGAACAACCTGCTGGCCTTTTTTGTCTCCTGTATTAGTCACTGTAACTTCGATGGAAGCTCCAGTTTCATCACATTTAAAAGACTTAACAGCTATATCAAAAGTAGTGTATGAAAGTCCAAATCCAAAAGGGTAGAGAACCTTGTCTTTTGCAAAGGTCTCAAAGTAACGGTATCCAACATATATGTCTTCCTGCTGGATGTTCCTCTCCTTGCTGCCAAAGGATGAATCTGAAGGGTAGTCCTTTATGTCTTTTGCGATAGTATCTGTAAGCCTGCCTGAAGGGTTAACATCGCCGGATAAAACGTCAACAGCGCCGTATCCGCCTACCTGACCGCCTTGCCAGATGTACATTACTGCAGATGGGTTATATTGTGAAACCCACTTCATATCTATGATGTTACCAACGTTTAAAAGAACTACTGTCTTGTCAAAGGCGTCTGTTACAGCCTCAAGCATAGCGCTTTCTTTATCTGTTAAAAGAAAACTTCCGCTCTTTGAGCTGTTGTCCTGGTCCTCTCCTGCTGTTCTTCCGATGAGGACAACAGCAACATCAGAGTCAGCCGCAATCTTTTTTGCGAACTCAGATGTGATATCCATCTCTTCCTGGAACCACGGCTCAGAAGCCCAACCCTCGCCCTTATCAAATGGGTGGTCCCCAATCCAGGCGTCGTAAGTATCCACAAGCTCCTGATTTAATGTAAATCTCTTATCCTCTAAAAGAGCCTCCTTAACACCGATAACATACTTGGTGTTGACCATACCACCTGAGCCTGTACCACTCTTATAGTAGTTGTACTGGCTTCTTCCAAAAAGAGCTATCTTAGTGCCTTCCGCAAGGGGAAGAACATTTCCATCATTCTTAAGAAGTACTGCACCCTCTGCAACACTGCGGCGTGCAACTTCTGCAAATTTGTCGGCGTCAAAAACTTTACCTGCCATTAAATCCTCCAAAATATCCTAAAACACTTAAACGTTTTCGCTGCGCTAATAGTATACTGATAAAACTTCCTTTAAGTAAACCCCTAAAAGTGTTTTTATTAATTTTTATTTTTGGCCATTTTCCTGACCGTGAATAACATTGTCACAAAGCAGGCTGTACCACCAATAACGTTGCTGATGGGCTCAGCTGCAAATACCCCATCAGTCCCCATATGGAAGAAATAAGGAAGTATGTAAGTCAGTGGCACAACAATAAATGCCTTTCGGAACAGTGAAAAGAAAATTGCGTGTCCCTTTCGTCCTAATGACTTAAATACAACCTGTCCCGAGTGCTGGAAGGTCATGAAGATAAATGTCGAAAAATACAGGTTAAATGCAGGGATGGCATCCGCAAGAATGGTCTTGTCATTGCTGAAAACGCCAATGACTGCCGCAGGGAACAGGCGGATAAACATCCATACGATAAAGGTATAGCCAAAGTCCATGGCCACCATGATGGCTATGGAGCGCTTGATCTTATCAAAACGCCTTGCGCCATAGTTGTAGCTGATTATTGGCGAGGTTCCCTCAGAGATAGCAAGGATCGGCGTCTCCATCATCTGACGCGCTGAGTTCACCATGGTCATCACTGAGACATATAGGTCTCCACCTACATTTGCAAGGACGCTGTTACAGGATATTGATACCATGGCGTTTGTAAACTGCATGATAAATGCTGCTGTTCCAAGACCTATGATGCTTCTTGCTGTCTTGCCACAGTTTTTTATCTCAGAAGCTGACATGATCTTAAGGTTGTATGCGCATCTGTCTCCAAAAAAGAATCTCAGAACATATATGGCAGAAAGAGCCTGTGAGATTACAGTTGCAATAGCTGCGCCCTCTGGGCCAAGGCCAAAAACAAAGATAAATATCGGGTCAAGGATGATGTTGGCTGCTGCCCCAACCACAATTGTTGTCATTCCGACAACTGCATAGCCTTGGGCTGTAATAAACGGGTTCATTCCTGTGGAGATCATGGAAAAGATCGTTCCAAGCATGTATATCCTAAGATAAGGAAGGGCATAGACCATGGCTGCCTCTGAAGTTCCAAAGGCTGCAAGGATTGGCCTTCCAAATAGCTCTCCCACAATGATAAGGATGATTCCTGTAACAATCAGTAAAAAGAACGAGGTGTTCTGGATCTCCCTCGCTCTTATCTCATTCTTTTGTCCTCTTGCAATTGAAAATAGAGGTGCTCCGCCGCTCCCAAACATATTGGTAAATGCGGTGGTCAGGATCACTATTGGAAAGCAAAGGCCAACCGCACCAAGGGCTACAGTGCCAATGTCAGGGATGCGGGCTATGTATATTCTGTCAACGATGTTGTACAAAAGATTTATAATCTGGGCCACCAGCATCGGAAGAGCCGTGGCCAGAATGTTATTTAAGGTTTTTCCGTTTTCAAAATCAACGCGTTTCATTTCATACTTCCCAAAGACGCATCTTTATCTCTTAAAAAGATGTACTTACTCATATTGTCAAAAACAATCTCGTAGGCCTTAGGCCACAAGTGTATTCCGTCAGTAGAATACTCCCTAAGAGTTTGTCCGTCA
>Ga0256405_10007334_pt1 | contig 16739 bp, 14 predicted proteins | sample RumenRJG_02DNA_FD_189096 | JGI IMG/M metagenome (GOLD analysis project Ga0256405, IMG submission 189096) | Bovine rumen microbial communities from Lethbridge, Alberta, Canada - RJG_02 | ecosystem: Host-associated > Mammals > Digestive system > Stomach > Rumen | place: Canada: Alberta...
AGGCCAGCTGCCCTCTGATCGCCGGTACCGGCAGTTCCATCCCCATTAAGATCATTGTCTCAAGCCTCGCGAGCATATCCCGCGCGCTGTTAGCGTGGCCCGTGCTCATACTCCCGTCATGTCCCGTTTTCCCATCTTGACTGCACTTATAACAAAGTGTTCCTTGTTTCGTTCTCCTATCAAAAAGCTATAAGAATCCGGAGAAATCTCAACCAAACAGCCGAGGTATTGGTCAACTGCTACCTCTGGTCTGAAAAGGGGGATTGATCATGATAGATGGGAATTTAGCAGTACAGCCTCAGGTTATTTCCACAGTAATTAACTATCCGGCGGTAAATCCACTTATAGCCAAAGGCTGGATCAAAGACACCCTTGGTCAGTATCGTTCCAACGGTCAGATCAAGGATAAGGAAGCATTCGATTTATACATCCGCAGACGCAATCTGAATGATTATATTGACGACTATTCCAAAAAGTCGTCATCGGGCGATTGCCGGAAGCCCCTTAAAAACAGGGCTTCCGGAACGGGGTCAAGTCTGCCTATGGGAAACCCAATGCCCAAGTTGACCCCGTCGGTTTGCGACGGGGGAGACTGGCTCAGCTCGCCTGATGACATCGAGAAACCTCTTCCTGCTCTGTCATCATTTTCGGAGTATCCGTCTCTAATGGCTGCAAGAAAAAATATGCCTTGCCTGCTTATTGGGTATGACTCGGAGTGGGAAAATCTTGAATCTGACAGAGATATGCTCTCTTGGCAGTATGCTCTTGTTGACGGAAATGACCTTGTTGAGTTTGTCTTTCTTAAAAAAGGCGAGAAAATTCTTCCTTTTATGGATGCTCTCGGGTGCATTCTGGATCATCTTGACAAATATGAAGCCGTCGATATCCGTAAAATCCGCAGATATAAATACTGCGCGGAATGGAAAAACAACAAACCTGTTGAAGTTATTACAGATGACGTTGAGGAAGCTCGTAAGAACTGTAAATATGTATTCCGAAGTGATATTGGATTCACCCGTGAACTGATTTATGAGATGTCTGATAAATATGTAAAGCGTGGTGATCGTGACTGGGCATGGTTCCACACCTTCCTTGATTTCTCACTTGTTGAAAGCATAAAGGTCTGTATCGTTTGCCATGCCGGGAAGGGTGATCTCTCTGCCTTGTCCTATGGAAAGAAGAACCTTCTTCGTTATCTGACAGAAATCCAGGGCGGTCTTGCTTCCCTTCAGCCTGTCAGATATACACCGAGAAGCCTGAAAAACGTGAACAATACCTGTGTTTATCCTGTTTCTCTATCCATAGCGGATACTATGTGCCATGCGCCTGCCGGAAAAAAGAAGCTGAAGGATCTCGGTGAAGCTCTCGGTGTTGAAAAGATTGATATCGATACGACTCAGAAAGAACACATGAAAGGCCTCCTTTCTGAAAATTCTGTTCTTTATATGGAATATGCATCAACAGACAGTGTAGTAACCGTCCTGTATGCTTCTGCCATGTATGGATATAACAATGCTTTACCCGTAACAGTAACCAGTGCAACCGCAGGAGTAATGAAGGAGACGATGATGAAGTATTTGGAATGTGAGTCTGGTGAAGAATTTAATCGTGTATATCGTGGACTCCAAAAAGTAAAGCACGGAAATTATAAGATCCCTGATCGCCCGGGTTTCATCGAAGCAACAAGCCTTGAACCCATATCCAATGATGCAAACACCATTCAGTATTTTGCTTCTCAAGGCTATCACGGAGGTTACAACATTTGTACCGAAGTCGGTTATTTCCCTTTTGAAACATTCGACTATGACTTACAGAACGCATACCCGACTGCAATGTGTCTCGTACCGGATATCGACTGGGAAAAGCCCATCCGCAGCGAAGTAATCCGCAGAGATTTAACCCTTGCAGACTTTGCAGGCATCGGAGGTATCAATCCCATTACTCCCTTTGTTGGGTATGTCCGTTTCGAGTTCCCTGAGACGGTGAAATATCCTTGCATCCCGATAAATGTTGATGGTATTCCTCAATACCCTCTTACATCAGAAGGTATGGATGGTGTTTATGTCGCCGGTCCCTTTGTATGGCTCGCTCTGAAGCTTGGAGCACACGTTTACTGCGACAGAGGTTACTTTCTTAATATTCGCTATATAAAGGATTTTTCTCAGGAATCCAGGTCCCTTGCCACGGCAGTTAAACAGCTAGTCGTTGACCGCAATCTTGCAAAGCATGATAAGGGTAAAGGCTCCTTGGAAGAACTGATATTGAAAACGATGGTTAATAGCGGGTATGGGAAAAATGCTCAAAACGTAGTGCAGAAAACATCATGGACAGCTCTTAAGGATATTATGGAAGATCTCGGATGCTCTGCTATCACGAATCCCGTCTCGGCAATGATGATCACTTCCATCGTGCAAGTGGAACTCATTGCCGCTCAGAATCAGATTCAGGAGCTCGGATACATGAGTTGTTCCGTTACTACAGACGGTTTTATCTCTAACTGCCCTGAAGATATCCTTAAAAGCCTTGATCTTTACGGTCTCCGCAAATTTATGGAAGTATCACGTATCTTCCTTACAGACGGTAATCCCGAACTCTGGGAAGCAAAGCATCATCAAGACGACCTCGTCAACTTTACCACAAGAGGAAATGTATCGCTTCGTTGTAAAGACCGTGACGGATATGACGGTGTTTGCGCTCACAATTCCACTAAATCTGGTTTTGAATCGGACTCCTACGAAGACAGACTTTGGCTTATGACCCATGTTCTTGGCCGTACCGGTACCGTGGATTATACAGACGATGAATGGACTTCCTTTAAGGATCTCGTCCAAGGCAAACCCTTTTTGGTAAAACCTGTGACCCGCCATGTTCGTATGGACTTCGATATGAAACGCAAACCCCTCCGTGAGAGTTTCTCCACCGACAGAGTAACCGTTGAGGGGCAGGAATACGAGCTTGCGCACTTTGATACCGACCCTTTCAGAAACATCGATGAGTTCCGTCTCTACAGAAACAAAAAGAAACTTACAGATGTCCTGCGCACCGAATCCGACTGGGAACTCTTTTGGTTAAAGCTCGACCTTAATGCTACAGGAGCGCAGCCCCGTAATCTGGAGTGGTCAATTCTCAACTCCTGCATCATGGGTTATCGCTCAGGCAGATGGGATATCCCCGGGTTGAATAATAAGACCGTAAAAGAAAAATGCGAGTGGATCAATGCTCACAACACTTCTGACAGAATATTCAAACCTTCTGACTGGAAAAATGCTAGAAGACCCGAAAGACAAGCAAATATGCTTCCTCGTGAAATGATCGAGAGCAAACTCGAAGAACTTATAAACACCGATATTTAATATATTTACACCGCAGGTATCAGCAATATCCGCCGCGATCTGCCTGCTCTCTTGTCCCTGTGTGTGCTGATCGCAAAAGCGGTGCCTTGACCGGCACCTTTGCGATCAACACTTGGTGCAAAAGCGCGTAACAATAATCTTCCCAAGGGAAGATCATTCTTCCACACTTCCGCACCAACAGGGACTGCGCTCCCAGGCAGATCGCTCCCCTCCTCCCGACGGCGAACGCCTATGCTCCTATGTCGCCGCCGGGAGGCATAACTGACAGACCGACACCGAACGCCTATGCTCCTATGTCGGCGTCAATCTGTCAGGCAAGTTTCGCAACGTGGCAAGCCACGCCGCAAACTTGCCAGTGGGCTTCGCCCCCTTGGAACCCCCATGAAGTGGCAAGCCATCACCAACAAACACGAAGAGGAACGAAGAAAATGCGCAGAAGAAATAAGGCGATCACCATACGGTTGACTGAAGAAGAATACGCACTGCTCTGCAGCAAGCTTAAGCAGACAGGCGTATCACAGCAGGCATATATCATCAGCGCTATCAAGGATGTATCTGTGATCCCGTCCGACCAGCTCGCTGTGATGAAAGAGATCAGCACTACTTTCGCCTCCCTGGAGCAGCAGCTGCGAGGGATGGCGACCAACATAAACCAGATGGCACGCATCGCCAACAGCCGCAATTACGCACCCGGTATACGGGTGCTGGAAAAGATATCCCGAGAGATCGCTGGGTATAGAAAGGACAGTGAAGAGATATGGCAATCAATAAGGTCGTTAATAGCTCAACAAAAAGCCATGGGGCAATGAGCAATGTGATCGCATATGTCCTCCGGAGCGACAAGGTCACAGAGGGTTATGTCGATGTCACCGGTCCCTACGGCCCCGGCGGTATTGACAGGGACGGTGTATACCGCAGCTTCCTTGCTGAAAAGAAGCAGTGGGGAAAAGACTCCGGGCGGATGTATTCACACAACATCATCAGCTTTCACAAAGATGAAAAGATCACGGCAGCCCAGTGTCTTGAGATCGGCCGAAAGTTTGTTGGCAAATTCTTTGACGGCTTCCAGAGCCTGATCGGCGTCCACCAGGACAAGGACCACCTGCACTGCCATATCGTCACCAATACCGTATCGTACATCGACGGTCACAAACTGCATCAGACCAAACATGACCTTGAAAAACAGAAAGCCTACACCAATGATCTCTGCAGAGAGCGCGGGCTGAGCGTTGCGGAAAAAGGCAGGCATTTCGACGGATCCCGGATCGAGGAGGGAGAGATCACAGCCTGGAGCAAAGACAAATACAATCTCCTGGTCAATGACTCAAAAAAGAGCTATGTCGCTGAATGCGCGCTCTCCATTTTGGAGGCCGTTCCGGAATCGGCCTCACGGGAAGAATTTATAAAGAAAATGACTGAAAAGGGCTGGACGGTGAAGTGGTCCGACACCCGTAAGCATATCGTGTACCAGGATAAGGACGGCCACAAGATCCGTGACAGCAATATAGAAAAAACATTTGCTATGCCCACCGGTAAGGAGGCGTTGACCCTTGAATTTGAAAGAAAGGCAGAACAAAGAAAAGAAGAAGCCAGAGAACTCGAACAGTACTACGCAGACGTCGAAGCAGCAATCAGCAGAGCAAATACTGTTATCAAAGGTAATGGAGCTGACGGACGCCTTGAACGAGGAGAAGCAGAGATCCCTATCACAGGCTCAGACGATTTCAGAACTTACATCGCAGCGCTCAATACTGACCTCGAAGACGCAGGAACAGCAGTCGATCATAGCCGCTCTCAGAACAGAGATATCCGAAGCTCAGAACATAAACAAATCGCTTCAGAAGGACAATCAGTCTCTCATACGACAGAACGACGATCTCCGGTTCGACCACGGAGTGGAGAGCCTGAAAGAAGTAGACGATCTGAGGGACGAGATATGCCATCTTCATTTGAAGATCGCTGAGCTCAATAAGCAAGTGGATCATTCTACCGTAGCTGCTGTAAATAAGGCCTACAAGAAGCTCGAAGAAAACGACCAAAAAGCAAAGAAAAAAATGCAGGACTTCCGGGCATACGCCAATAAAAAGATCGGGGAGTATGTTGATGAGATCGAAAAAAGAAACTGTATCATAAAATCCCAGCACGCCCGGATCAGATCAGAGAAAAACAAACTGTGGCTTTACCGGGACCTTCTTTTCCTGTATTGTCTCTGCACTCTGGCAGCAAATCCGGTCATCCTCCTGGACGTATGGGAGCTCTTAACCGATGCATACCTGTCATTTGACTCATATTGTGACTGGTTCATGTATCCCTGTTACGCCCCCTACCCCGGAGCTGTGCCGGTCCCTTACGGATCCGGGACGGCATGGACTGTCAGAACGGCTTCTGTCATCGCCATCCTGATCTCTGTAATCCTGCTGTCCTACATCGGCAGACGTGCTTACAGCCGTATACGGACTCAATGGTGCAGGCTTGCCGCCAGGATCTCCCTTTCTCTCCTGATCATCATATCCGTCCTCGGGTCCGTGATAAAGGAGTATCTGCACTGGAATACGGCTGTTCTCTTTCTTACCCTTTTCGCAATATCGATGAGACTGATACGCCGTTATGAAAGCTCCTTTGCCCGTTCACGCATGACCGACAATTGGGAGCAGATCAAGGAGCATAATGAGAAGTCATATTACGTAACATATCATATTTACCGCTTTCTAACTCAGGAAAGAGGCCCGAAATGATATAAAAGGGAAACACATCGCCATAACAGGGATCCTTGCGTTCTACAAAAGAAAGGACGCATTTGATCTGATCCGCGGCCACGGAGGGATCCCTCAGGAAAATGTCACAAAAGAGACTGACTATCTGGTGGTAGGTTACTACCGGAAAAACGCGCTTAAGTGCGGGAAGTCAAACAAGAGGATCCTCGCAGAGCGATACATGGGTCAGGGGCTGAAGCTCAGGATCGTCAAAGAAGATGAATTTCTAGGCATGCTTTGGTCTTGCCACCGCGAACTGCAGATTTTGCCACCGCCAAGTCCTAAATAACGATGCAGATTATCATACTGCAATTGCTTCATGGCTAAATATAGCAAAATATTAAAAATGTGGTATCATGATATAGACAAAACAAGAACTTATGATCCAGCAGGGCGCACAAAATGGGGGACAATATGGCAAACCTGCTGTACGAAAAAATGAAGAGGAGGAAACAATTATGAGAAGGAAAGGTATTCTTGCGGTATTGCTTGCCGCAGCGCTTACCACGACCGCATATGCGCCGCCCGCCTACGCAGTATCGCAGGACGCAGGCACATCAGCGGCCACAGAGGAAACAGCCGCGGAGGCTGTATACGAAGAGACGGGAAACGACACGGAAACGGCGGCAGAGGAAAACTCTGACGTTTTGGATGCCGTAAAAGCCGCACAGGAAGAACTCCCGACGGTGGAAACAGCAGAGACACAGAAAGAGGAAGAAGATACTACAGTTGAAGCAGCGGCCGAAGACACGGAGACCGCAGAAAACGGAGACGGCAGTGGATCCGAAGCAGACGAAGCGGAGGAAGCGGAGGAAAAGACCGCCGATGTCACTGATGCCGCCGATGCCGCAGGCGCTGCAGAAGCCGCAGATACCGCAGACACAGGAACAGACGGCGAAGTCCCGGATGAAAGCCTTGCGGCTGAAAACGCAGCGGACGGAAACACGGACGAAGCGGCTGTTCAGGAGAACGGCACAGAAGATGCGGCGGTCACAGGCACCAAAGAGGAAACTGTATCCGGAGAGACCAGCATAGCTGAAAAAGAAGACCCCGCCAACGCAGATGCAGTGAAAGAAGCGGAAAAAGAAAATGCGGAAACCGTCCCCGCATCCGGCGCACCTGCGGAAAAAGGTGCGGAAGATGCCGTCGCAGCGACGAAAGACGCCGTCGTTAAAAAGAAGGCGTTGGCAGCAACAGCCAAGAAGAACTCCGGACAGGACATTCCGGAAGCAGAGCAGACCGAGATCACCGAGGTCATCTCTCATGACGAGAAGGGTCACTACGAGCAGGCTCTCGACCACATGGAGACCGTGGTCGACAAGGAAGCATGGGATGAAAGGCAGAGAGTAAGATACAACGAGTGTTCCGTCTGCGGATACAGAACGCGGGGAGTTGAAGGTGTCGATGAGATTTACGATCACATCCACGCTCACCTGGCAACCGGAGAGACATTTTATGACGATGACGGAGAAGTTATAACTCCCTCATTCAGCAACGTCTACGAATACGAAACCGTCCACCACGAGGCAGAGACCCACGAGGAACCCGTTTACAAACAGGTATGGGTCGTCGACATCCCCGCCTTTGACGAGACCGTCAGCACCGGCGTTTACCGGTTCACGATCAACGGTGCCACCGCCGGAAACACACTTGTAAGATGCGGCGGAGACATCTACTATACAGATGCGGACGGCATCGCCGTTACAGGCTGGACGGAAGTAGACGGCGGACTCATGTACTTCGACGGCACAGGCAGAAGACAGACCGGATGGCAGGACAAGGACGGCAATATGCTGTACGCAGACCCTGTGACAGGAAAAGCCGTGACCGGCACAGTCATGACGATAGACGGCACTTCCTATTACTTCAATTCCGAAGGCGCTTCTTTTAAAAAGGGAATCGTTCAGGAAGGCGGAAAGGAATACTACTTCGACGGACAGGTGCTGGCCAAAGACTGCTGGGCGGAGACCGACGACGGCAGATGCTATTTCGATACAGACGGTGTGAAGCAGACAGGGCTTGTGACGACAGGCGGAAAAACTTATCCCGTAGGCACGAGCGGCACGCTCAAGCCCTCCCAGTGGGTACAGGTCGACGGGAAGGATTATTACACCGACACAGACGGCGCAGCGACATTAAGGGGCATCAAAACGATCGAAGGCGTTAAATATGTCTTCGGCAGTGACGGTTCCCTCGCAAAGGATACCGTGACCGTGATTAACGGCCGGATCTACCCTACGGGAAACGACGGCAGAATCGCCGAATCCCGATGGGTGGAAGCAGGCGGGAAGAATTATTACACCGATGCTGCCGGTGCCGCCGTAAAAGGCTTCAAAAAGATTGACGGAAAGCAGTATTACTTCGATACTGCGGGCGTAAAGCAGGCGGGGCTCTTCAGGGTATCCGAAAAGATTTTTGCCACAGATCCCGACGGAGTGATCAGGGCAAATACATGGGTGACCGTAAACGGGCAGTCTTATTACACGGACAGCACGGGCGGGGTCACCTGCAGGGGTATAACCGACATGGACGGCGTCCAGTACCTCTTTAACGAGGACGGTTCCCTTGCCAGGGGCGCAGTTATATACAATGGCAGGACATACCCTGTCGGAGACGACGGCATCCTGAAACCCTACCAGTGGGTAACCGTAAACGGAGTCAGATACCACACCACCGAAAACGGATATGCGATGACCGGATGGTGCACATTCGGCGGAAACAAGTATTATCTCGCCGACTCCCGCCTCGCGTCCTACACTGCGGAGATGCAGGGCCGGGCAGTGACGGGGATCGCAACGATCGACGGCAGGAAATACGGATTCGACAGCACCGGCGCACTCTGTGTGAACAGGTGGCTGACCGTAAACGGAAAGAACTACTACTTTAACAGCGAAGGGTATTTTGCCACGGGATGGCAGACTGTAAACGGAAAGAAACTCTTCTTCAACAGCGACGGTACGCCGAAGACAGGCGAATGGCTCAAGACCGGCAATGGCTGGTACTACCTCACGGGAAGCGGTGCCGCAGCCACAGGATGGCTCACCCAGAACGGGAACAGGTACTACTTCGACCAGAACGGCGTAATGGCTGCAGGCTGGAAGGCAATCGACGGAAAGTGGTACTACTTTTACGACAAAGCCTACACGGCTTATAACGACAGCCTGTTCGGGATTATGGCATCCGGATGGAAAACTGTAGGCGGGAGACCCTACTATTTCCTTGACAACCGTGTACCCGGACTTGCAGCGGCAGATATCGGGACTCTCGCAGAGGGTGCAGTCAATATCAGCGGCGACATCTACCTCTTTAAGGGCGGAATCGCATTAAAGAACGGCTGGAAATACGCTTCGAACGGCAAATGGTATTACCTTGCAGCGAACGGCAAAGCCCATAGGGGCTGGCTCAAGGATGGCGGCAAATGGTACTACATGAACGGCGCAGGCGAGATGCAGACCGGATGGGTAACGTCCAGCGGCAGGAAATATTTCATGGAGCAGAGCGGAGCCATGAAGACGGGCTGGCTGTACACAGGCGGCAAATGGTATTTCCTGAACTCCGACGGTGCCATGAAGACAGGCTGGCTTAAGGACGGCGGCAAATGGTATTACATGAACGGCGCAGGCCAGATGCAGACCGGATGGGTAAAATCCGGGAACAAATGGTACTTCATGGAGCAGAGCGGAGCCATGAAGACGGGCTGGCTGTACACAGGTGGCAAATGGTACTTCCTGAACTCCGACGGAAGCAGGAAGACCGGATGGCTCTGGCGCGGCGGAGACTGGTACTACATGAACGGTTCCGGAATTATGCAGACCGGATGGGTGAAGTCCGGAAACAGGTGGTACTACATGAAATCCGACGGTGCCATGAAGACAGGCTGGCTGTACGCAGGCGGCAAGTGGTACTTTCTGAACTCCGACGGAAGCAGAAAGACCGGATGGCTTAGACGCGGCGGCAACTGGTACTACATGGACGGTTCCGGAGTCATGCAGACGGGGCTGCGTAAAATCGGGAAATATTATTACTTCTTCTACAATGAAGGTTCCATGGCGGCGGCCAGGACCCTGAAGATCAAAGGAGTAAACTACAGAATCGACAGCGAAGGACACATCCTCGGCATGAGATGAATCCTTCCTAAACCACATACGGGAACCGGGCATATCCCCGGCGGTTCATACGGACACCCGCACAGCGCTTCCGCTGTGCGGGTGCTTTTTTTTCTGTTCACATTTTTCTTACATATAAACTACATAGATATGAATCAGGAATATAGAGTAAGTTACAAGGAAGGAGAGAAAAAAATATGAGTGATACGGTAAGAATCGTTCATGAAGAACGAGTGAAAAGTGATGTTAATAAGAACGTGAGGTAAATAATATGGGATAAGCACGGTCAACAGGATTAGAACCGTTCACCGCCACTTTTGTCCCCCGCCATTCTATCAAATGTCCCCCGCCATACGCTAGATTTGCTAAAAATCCCCCTGTATCGTTGTACGAAATTCACAAGAATAGCCGTTTTCGGATTTTCGGTGACTGAAGCTATTCTATTCTTACCCTTAAAGTGCTATAACGCCTTCAAGGAGGTGATCATAATGATGGAGCTCGAAGACAGCAGACAACAGTTGAAATACATCTCAGAAGACTTAAGGGCGATTAGGTCTGCGGCACTTATGGCAGATGAGAACAAGGATTGGGATACGGAAGGTGATGTCGTACGCCTGATAGCTTTGGCGATAGAGCCGATAATGCGGGATGTAGAGGAAGTCACGGTGAATCTCGATAGATTGATCAAATCCAAAAACAAGGAAACGCAAGATGTTAGAGGATGAATTAGAAGAACTCTTCAGCATACAAAACGATTTAAAAGCGTTCCAGTCTGTCGCAGAGATGACGGCGTCATATCCAGCATGGGGAGGAGATTCAGATACTGTAAGGGTCGTTGCATGTGCTCTCGGAACAGTAATCGCTAAGCTGAACAACGTGACAAAGGAAATCCGGAGTGAGTGCAGGGGGGAGATTGATGTTCAGCAGGAATGATTTCAATTTACTACATAATCTGAGATCAGAATATATCGTCCTTGTTGCAAACGGGCATGATATCCACCTAATTAGCCGTATGACAGGCCATGAGTGGATTGTTATTTCCCCGTATGACGGGAGCGCCTGTGAAATCTTACATCGGCATTCTGTTAGATACCCCTTTCACCGCCAACGGGGGCAATATGCTTCGCTCGTCTTGGCGTTTGATTATATCAAAAAGCATGATACATGGTATTACAATAGAACAGAGCGGCACAAAGCCTCTCTTTCAATTAAAAGCTGATATTTATATAATAGAGAGAATGACATATGCACCTATTGATGATAGAGACATTCCTAGTCTGAATTATCCTAAAATTGCTAAAACATCAAAACGAACGTTATAATTGTCGATCCGTAATTATGCGTTCGATCGTAAATCGGTCGATACTTTTCAATTTGGTCATATCTCCCAATTATCTCCTTCACTTCTTCATGAAGCGACTTCTTCCTTCCTGTTCTATTATGTAAATAAACAGATAAGTGGTGACTTCTAGATTCTCGTTCTTTCTAAATACAAAATCTTTTAGTATAATGCAATATGCATAAACAGTATAATCTGCGTAAATTCTTTTGCATGCCAATGTACAAGGAATTTCTTAATACTAAAATATGAAACAGGGAGTACTGATCCCGTTACTAATATATTAACTTCTATATTTTCAAACGTATTTTATATTTATTAATCTTTATTTCTAGGTAGGAGCTTTTATGAACAACAAGAAATTGATTCGAACCGTATCTCTATTCTCGGGCGGAGGCGGAATTGACAAGGGGTTCGACCAGGCTGGTTACACAAGGGTATTTGCAAACGATTTCGACAAAGATGCGCAGGCTGTTTTCTCGTTAAATCTTGGTGAGATCGACCCTCGAGACATAACAACCATACCCGTAGATGAGATCCCCGATTGTGACATGATTACTGCCGGGTTTCCCTGCCAACCATTTTCCAACGCAGGCGCGAGACGTGGTGTGTACGATGAGAGGGGAGAACTCTATTTGGAATGCTTACGTATTATCGAAGAGAAAAAGCCTAAGGCCGTACTCTTTGAAAATGTCAAAGGACTCATGTCTTCGAAGCACCAATCTGGCAAGCGCCTTATAGAAGTTATCGCGGAAGATTTGGAAAATCTCGGCTACAACGTGACATATAAAGTTGTCAACGCTTCCGATTACGGAGTCCCCCAGAATCGGGAAAGAATGATCTTGGTAGCGTTCAGAAAGGATCTCGGTAAGACTTTCGTGTTCCCTCCTGTGCAAAAGGATAAAGAAAAGCTCAAACTTAAGTATATTATTTTTGACATACCCGAAGACGCTCCCAATCAAGAATTTTGGGCGTATTCACCTCAGGCGCAAGGAATGATCGAACAAATTCCAGAAGGGGGATCGTGGAAGAGCATTCCTTATGAAAACCTTTCTCCTAGGTTCCAAAGAATTCGAGATAACATGAAACGCTACCACGCGCCTAATTTCTATAGGAGGTTTAGCCGCGAAGAAATAAATGGTACCATTACCGCTTCCGCCCAACCGGAGAACTGCGGGATCACGCACCCCCTAGAGAACCGTAGATATACAATAAGAGAATGTGCCCGCATTCAGACATTCCCAGATGACTTCCTGTTCATTACCGATACCCAAGCGAATATTGTAGCAATGTATAAGGTGATAGGAAACGCTGTTCCTCCGAGACTCGCATATGTAATTGCGAAGGCAATTAGAGAACAACTTTTCGATTGATGCAGATGCTGATGGAGGAACTACGATGAACACAGATAAAGCCTATATTCTTGGATTACTCGTTGGAGGTGGCTGCTTCAGTTCTGACACTGAAACATTTTTCATCAAACTTCCCTATAAATCATGGGGAAAGATTGATAAGAACCCTCAAAGGGCTGGCGACATAGCTAAGGATATCATTCAAGTAGTAAAACCTGTGATGTTAGTAGAATATGGAATCGATGTCTCTTACGAAATTGGATACGACTGGCGGATCGTTTGCTCTGGTGACATCTCACCAATAAAAAAAGATCTCGCCAAATACGGAATTATGCCCTCTGCCGAATTGCATAAAACAGCAGATATTTCCAAACTCGTCAACGACTTGGAAGATGCCACAATGAAGAAACGCTTCATAGCAGGAATTGCGGATACAATCGGAAGTATGGCACCTTCACATAGGCGCTTCAGCGATGACGTTCAAATCATATCTTTTGAAATCAGTGGCTTTAACTATAAGCTTGTATGCGAATTGTGCCGTCTCTTATATTCCCTCGGTTGTGTTCCAGACCAAATATTATGGCAACTTCCAAATATGCAATCCGGAACAGATTCGTATTATAAATCTTGGAAAAAGGGAAACAAGCTCAGAGTAACCCTAGATTCTTTCGATACGTTCGGGTCCATGGCCTTCCGTAGTAAATCAAAAGCTTCGATTAAGAATAGAAAACTCGAAAAAGAAGGGACTTATAACGCCGCGTATGCGTGCGAGAAAAAAAGCCTTTCAGTTCCAGGCGTTGTAGCACGGCATACAGACGAAAACTACAAAGGCATTCCGTCCGAATTAAGAGGCGGACACTTTATCCATCATAAACAAGTCTGCGCTGCTTTGCATTGTGATCATGCTCCATGCAAAGAATTGGATAGGCTTTTCTCTTCCGCAGAAAAGTACGTATCTCCGTTTACAGTTCTTACAAAAGGAGATGCAGTAAAAATCGCGGATATCATTAAGAGCGAAAAGATAATGGCTGATAGAACATATACAGATGCTACACTCGGTTTAAAAGAACTATTAATCAATGCTTCTGAAGGCGCAGAAACAGTTCTCTTTATCAATGGCATCCCGAAGTATTGTTCTTCCCGACGGTTAGGATATCCCGTATCCGTAATTCTCGATGCAGTAAATTTTGTAGTCGCCAGCAAAACCGGTAATCTGAATGGCAATCGTCCCAGGGGAAGCAGGAAAGAAAACCTCGAAAATGCCTTGAAGGAAAACCCTTCATTTTCTGTGTCGTGCCGTGTGCCAGATCTTCCCACCCCGCTTGTGATAACCGATGGAAAAGTTTCTGCCCTTGTTGGCGCATTGAACGAAAAAGCATACAAATCTCTGATCTCATTTGATAAGAATAATAAATACAAGATGTATGTAAGACCTGCAACAGAAAATGATTTAAAATAGGAGATGCAGATGAAGGGAAGAAACGAGGTGTCGTTCTATCCTGAGATCATGGCTTACGTTAAGGAAATCATCGAGAGTAATTTCAGAGCCGCCAAAAATCCGCTGAAAGTGTACTGCAAATCCGGAGAATTAAGAAAAGGATTACATCAGATTATTTCTGAGAACGAAATCAAGACTAAATCAATTATAGATTTTGCTGCAAGTACTCCTCCTCTTTCTCTGGATATATTTGCCTTGATCACAGATGGCGAGAAATACGAGCTCTTAATAATGGAAATTAAGCTCGTTAAAGCTATGGGGCTGTCAGAACTGTCTCAGCTGATTGGATATTGTATCGTATCAAACGCGCAATACGGACTCCTTATTAACGTAGATAACGGAGTGAGCCCTAGACTGCAGGATTTATTGGTTAATGAAAAAAACGTCACAGATATTGTTAGAAATGTTCAAACAAGGAATATGATGTCCACTATAGAGCACTGTTTGGGCGTTATGGAATGGGATAGCGTGACCAAGAGCTTGAATTATACTGGTCATGGAAAAATCCGAACGATGTCTGAACTATGTAAAATGCTGGCGGCAAGATTCGAATGAGGTAATCTATGACGGACGTATTCGATAAGAAAAAGCGTTCAGAAATCATGAGTGCTGTTCCTCATTCTGACACAAAACCAGAAGTGAAATTAAGAAAGGCACTCTGGCATCTCGGTTACAGATACCGCAAGAATTATCGTAAGCTTCCTGGATCACCAGATATCGTACTAACAAAGTATCGCATTGCTATTTTCGTTGATGGAGGTTTTTGGCATGGAAAAGACTTCTACGAATCTGAGGAAATTGGAAAACGCTCATTAAAAGAAAAGATATCGAAGGGAAACAACCCCGAATATTGGATGAAAAAAATAAATCGGAATATCGAACGGGACGCCTCTGTTGATGCTGAGTTAAAAGGTGCTGGATGGACTGTTCTACGTTTTTGGGATACTGATGTAAACAAAAACTTGAATGGTTGTATAAAAGCTGTGAAAGAATGCATCTTTGAAAAGGGGATCTCCCATAAATAGCCTGTCTCAGCTTAGGTACTTCATAATTATAATGCGCTTAGGAACTTTACTTATTGATCCTAAGCGCATTATTGTTTACTAGATCATTCCGATCCCCATTTCGCATTTTCTAATTTTTACGGCATCATCTTTGCTTACTACCTTCACAAGCGGGCCGCCATATTTTCTGTAAGTAGCTCCATTCCGACCGTTCCTGGCGGCCGCATATGCTTCCTCTCCGAGTTTCTCACCGTAAAGGCTGATGAGATCCCCCCGTGCGGCGTCAGCATTTTCTCTGATAATTGTATTATCCTGAGTGTAGATTACTATCATTGCTCGCTCCTGTCTGCATCTATTGTCCAGTTAGCCTTTCTTCAAGTATATCACAGTAACGCCGCCCCACTTAACATTTTAACGATTGTACTATCACATAGTAAATCGTAAGATTTTATGAACACACAGATTTGAAGCATTGAAACGGCTAAAAGTGTAAATCAGGGTTATGATTTATGATGTCTTGACCAAGTTTTCCCAGACTACTGTTCTTTCACATATTTTTTAAATAGTTTATCCAGGGTCGTGCGGCTGATGCCAAGTTCTGCAGCTATCGAGACCTTTGACCCTTGGCGGCTCATGTACTTCTCGTAGTATTCACCGATATTGGGTACTGTGATCTCTTTACGGCCTTTATATTTTCCGGCAGCTTTGGCAATCGCGATCCCCTCACGCTGTCGCTCGAGGATCATGTCGCGTTCAAATTCCGCAATAGCAGCCATCATCGTCATTTGCAGCCTGCCTGCGGGCGTCGTCGTATCGAACTGCTCCTTAAGGCTCACAAATCGTGCTCCAGCATCCTCAATCTTCCGTACAGTCGTCAAGAGATCGGCTGTAGACCGTCCAAGACGCGAGAACTCTTCGACGTATACAACATCGTCTTCCCTGATATATTCCAGCATTTCCTGCAGCATCGGCCGGTTCAGGTCCTTTCCGGACGCTTTTTCAATGAACCAGCGATCAATACTATACTTCTGAAGAGCCGCTTTCTGCCGTGCTTCATTCTGTTCAACGGTCGATACTCTTATATATGCTATATTCTTTCCTTTACTCATATCCCACTCGCACAAATGTCCATTTAGAATCATAATATTTGCTTCATAGTGTCTATAAATATAATTTATGACTCTATTTTAACAATCATATGAACAGATTGTTATTAGTCACTTTCTATTCCACGGACTCACCCTTTTATCAATCAAATTAAAAGAAGACACTGCTCGACGAAATCTGACGCATTCTCTGACAGATTATTCGGTGCAGTGCCTTTTTATGATATC
>Ga0256405_10007335_pt1 | contig 16737 bp, 12 predicted proteins | sample RumenRJG_02DNA_FD_189096 | JGI IMG/M metagenome (GOLD analysis project Ga0256405, IMG submission 189096) | Bovine rumen microbial communities from Lethbridge, Alberta, Canada - RJG_02 | ecosystem: Host-associated > Mammals > Digestive system > Stomach > Rumen | place: Canada: Alberta...
ATCAGATAATTGAGGTGCGTAAGCCTCGTTCCCACCTTGATTCGTTTCTCAAGACGGTGAGCTTTACGCTCCCTCTCCCGCATTTCACGGATTGCCTTCCCGGATATTGCCTTTCCCATATCAATCTACCCAATCATAGTTCAAATACGGGATGGCACCGTATCGGCCCTGGATATAATCCTTTTCGAAACTGCGGTCATTGCGCACCTTAACGCCCTCTGCATCCTTGAACTCAGCGAGGCAATACAGATCTGAGGATTCGGTCTTATCTTTCTCGATAAACCAAATCTGGTCCCGGCGGAATATCTTGGAACTCAAAAGATTGGTATCGTGCGTCGTGAAGATCAACTGTGCTCCATTCGGGTTGGTCTTCGCACTATTGAAGAGTTCGATGATGTATTTGGTAATCAGCGGATGGAGCGCGCGGTCCAGTTCGTCAATGATCAAAGGACTTCCGTCTTTCAGGGCATTTACAATCAAGTAAACAAAATCAAACAGTCGATTCGTTCCTGCTGATTCTGAAGTCTTCATCGGGAATCTGCGGCTACCAATGATTTCACCTTTCTTGTCATAGACATTGTGTGTTGTCCAGGCTTTAACATCTCTGATTTCAGCTTCTGAATCAGGAATCTCAAACGAAGTAAAACCAAAATCTAATTTTCTGAAAATCTGATTGATCTCATCGGAATACGCTTCTTTGGCAACTTGTAGGAATTGCCTTTGGGCATCAATGAGATCCTGGGGATTATTGGGGATAGGAGGTATGACGATACTCTTAACCAATTCTTTTGCGATAGGGCCATTGAAAGAATCACAGATGGAAAGGAACAAAGCATTGGACCTTGTCCTCTCTTCCAGTCCTTTCCCTTCAGCAAAAGCGGAAGTGACACCTATCTCGTCTCCTTCACGAATGAAAAGACACTTTTCCGAACGGCTATTAATTTTATATAGCCATTCCTTCGTGATTGAAGTCTGCGTGCATTCAAATCCATAACGGTAATGATTGGCAGCGTGGGTGATCACTTCAATCTCGAAGAAACAAGGCTCTTTTTCGCTATCATTGTCAAGAAGGAAGGGCAAGACTGGCAGCCGTGCGATAGAACTTCTTGAGGAGGATGAATTGACGATTGCAGAGAATGCTCCTAAAGCGTGAAGAAAGTTACTTTTTCCGCTGGAATTCGCTCCATACAGCGCAGCCGAAGGGAGAAGCTGAAGTTTCCCAACCTCTATGATCTGGCTGCCAGCATCTTTAATGGAAGAAGCCTCCAGGCTCAATGTTTTCTTATCGCGGAACGACAGAAAGTTTCCTACGGTGAAATTAATAAGCATAAGCGATCCTCTCTTTTTAGCAAAGAAAACGCGTTTTAGCAAAAAATGCAAGAAATTTGAGAAAAATTCTCAATATTGCGTCATATTTGTGCTATATTCTGCCGATTTAAGCAGAAAACGATGGGAATCGGCGGATTATAAACCGCGAACGAATGCCGCAGGTTGAGGATCAAGGAAAGAGATTCCACCCTTTAGGAATCGCCTGAACTTTTCCACTTCAGAAGTCTGCTCGTCGGTGCTGAAGGATTGGAATAGAATACTGCGGAGTTCACTATCTCCTTTCGCTCCCAGCAGCTCAATCTCCAACTCATCGATAATATACAGATCCCCATAAAGATACAGCCCCGTCTTCTCATCATGGAACCGGCGACAGGTTTCGCTTCTATAGAATACGTCCAGGGCTTCCGTAAGGGAAATACGGAAAAGCTCGGACATCTTTGCGACGATGCAACCGATTCTATTGTGCAGAATGATTCTGCGGACCTGGCGGTGTTCTTCCGGGGTCATACTGGCTCAAAATTATTTCTTTCCCTTCAGCAGTTGATTAACTTCCTTGTCAAAGTCAGAAACAATCTTCTGAGTCTTATTGAATTCTATATACTCCGATTCGGCCTTCTTCTTTGCCTGTTCATGAGAGATAAGTCCTTTACTATGGTCAGGAAGGATTTCGTATCGGCGGAAAGCCAAGAATTCATTGACGCTGGCGGCGAATTGTTCCATTGTAAACGTATTCTCTCGCTCGATGAGGTCTTCAATGTAGTCGAAATAACCGGACACGGCCCGTTCTAGACGACGAATGTCTTTCTCCTCAAGGTAATTTTTGGCAATGGACACGTCTGATTTCAAGATTCGGCCATCCGGCGAATTTTTCCAGGTTGTCAGGCCCATATTCTCCTTGGTCCGGTCGGCACGTTCATAAACAATCTCCGCCGCCGTCTTGCCGGCAATGGCGTAATGGAACTTGTTCTGCACCATCGCATAGAAGTCCTTGGTAGTCGGAGCCGATTTGTCATAGTCGATACTGCACTCAGCGTAAATGTCCGTTATTTGCTGCCAAATGCGCCGTTCGCTAGCTCGAATCGACCTTACGCGTTCCAGCAACTCTCGGAAATAATCCTTCCCAAAGATGGCTCCGCCATTCTTCATGCGCTCATCATTCAGCACAAATCCTTTCTTGATATACTCCTTCAATACCGATGTCGCCCAAATGCGGAACTGCGTAGCTCTGCCAGATGAAATGCGGTATCCAACGGAGATTATCATATCAAGGTTATAGAAGTCGATTTCTTCCGAAATCTGGCCTCTGAAGCCCCTCTGGACGACTGTTTCAATTTTTGTAACAGTCGTGGAAGGGTCAAGTTCCGAGGATTCAAAAATGTTGCTTATGTGGCGGCTGATCGAAGCGACTGTCACTCCGAATAACGTGGCCATCGCCTTCTGTGTTGCCCAAATCGTCTCGTCTTTGAGCACTACGTTTACCTTCACATCTTCGGTAGGGGTGTTGTATATGAGTAGTTCGAAATCTTTCATAACAATATGTGCACTACGAAGTTAGTCCTCTTCTCCTAAGAGTTGATTCATTGTTACCGTTACCTGTCTTTCGTCTGGAATATGCTTGGTAAGAAAAGAGCGGAAGCGGGTTGTATTATCTTTAATCCTTGATGTTTTGATGATCTCAACATGATTGAGACCATATAACGTAGATAGATTATTATCGGTCATTCTTTGAAGAGAGCGTTTTATATCAACCTCGGAATTTTCATCCAACGTAAAGATAATGATCTCCTTCCGACCAGGATGGGAGTAATCTGTTTGCTGTTTGAAAAAGGCTTTGAAATACTGACGGTCATTCTCTCCGATAGAGTGACCAAAAATGATTACTTCATCTGCTTCTAACAAATCAGCCACCAGTGAAGGGGGGCTGAAATTCGGATCAAATGATTTTTGGAGAAAATCGTAATTCTTATCGTATTCTCCATCATCTCTTGTGCCAATAATCACCCTGCCTTTCTCACAATCTCCGTGAACATAATGGACAACATTCTGGAAGCCATTGCCATAGTTTACTGGAAGAGGAGTATAATTGAATGTATAGATATTCAGAAAATTACCTGCATTTTTGGCACAATTAGCCGCAAACAAGACACTTAGTGCGACTGACTGACTAATATAAGGTTGCCCATAGATAGATTTAAGATACTTGCAAAGCCCTTCTTTGATTAGCCCGAGTGCTTTTCTGTCCCGCCATTCTGGAGATTCAAGCATATCATCATGATAAGGGATGCGCATTATCTTAAGAGCTGTGTCGTCAAAAAAAATAAACCCCTTATTAACTAATGATTGAGCCTGTTCAATATACTCATTATATGTTCCCCAGTGCCATAGTTCTGGCTTAACTATTTTTAGAAAATTCGCTTCATACTTATCTATAACATCTTTCCTTCTCCCTTGGCTAACGATATCTCGATAATAGAAGAACAACTCATTTTCTAAATCATACCACTTTACTCCATCAAGATTATTTCCCCATTTCTCATTGAGGTGAGCAATCATCGGAGCAGGATAATCTTTGGGGCAAAACTCGGATTCCCAAAAGTCTTTATAAGACGTTTTGAGGCCGAGGTCAAGGTCGAAGCCGTTGCCGAGGATAAGAACTATTTTTTGAGGCTCTGACATACAAAAACATAATATTCTGAGTCCATACTTTTCAATCTTTATTCAAGTGGCAACAAATCCTTAGGGATGTGAAGCTTCTGCATAAACTGCTCAATAAGACCAGGGTTACTTTTCCTCTCAGTTAGAAGCTTAATAAAAACCTTATCTAATAAAAGTGAGATAAGACTTAGTATTATGGGAAGAATGACAGTGTTATTGAACGTTTTGTCTTCTCCAACGAACCCCGTTCTAATCATCCACCATACTCCTCCTACTAACGCCAAAAGAAAGATAACAATCCCAAGAATTGGCCGATTCTGCCATTTTTTAAGCTTTTTATCGATATACTTCTCCCTTTGAAGTTTTCGTCTTTCATTCTCTGCAATGATCGTTGACTGTAATTGTTGATACTTCTCTTGTTCTGCTTTGTATTTGTTTTCAGATTCTGAAAGTCGTTTCGAAGAGCTATCTTCAAGTTCAGTTTTCTCTTTACTAAGTTTTTGAATAGTATCTTCTTTTTCTTTCAACTGTTGTCTGTTCCCTTGAATTGCAGATTCTAAAGATTTATAATTCTTCTTTACTTCCTGAATGTCGGCCACCATCTTTTGATAGTGTTCCTGAATAGCTTCTTGCCTCTGTATCTCCTTGTCAATCTCCGAGGTCAAGGAAGAATTGAAACGCGTTGAATCAGTGTTGGCAAGCGCATTAAGCCCTTCAATATCGTCTATTTGTCTGCTTGCTATTCTTGAGGAGAGTAAAACAAGATCACGATCAGTCAAATCCTCTTTAGAGTATTTTTCAATATTCTCCTCTAATTCATGAATAACCCTCTTCCTCGGTAGCGATTGACTAATTGTATAGGCGGCCAAAGAAGTTAATCCAATTTCAGCGATTGAATTTGCTTGTTCGATATCTATTCCGGGGGAAGAGAGCCATATTATACTAAGCAAGTCATCTGCTTTAATGAATTCCGGCTGATATGAGTTGTCTGATGAAAATACAAGAGAATCCCTATGCTTTTCATCCTCATAATGTGATATAGTATTATTTACAAACCAACAATTAACATCTTCGAATCTTTGTATTCTTTTCCCACCACGAAAATCTCTGACATACTGGATAGCTAGCGCATCATGAAGTGCTGCGCTTTGCGATCTTCTAATTGTTCGGAACTGTTCATACTCTTTAGAGAACTTTGCTTTGTTTCGCTGCTTTGAAAGGTCTTTTATAATGCTTATTCCATAACTACCAAGACTATTCTCTAAATTATCCGAAACGCGTAATAAATCGGCGGCATTTAACTTTCTTCGAGAGCAAGCATTGAGGATGTCTTCTTTATAAATAGCTTTTGACAAATAATTGGATTCAAAAGTTGATGCTTTTGCTGAGAATAATGCCCTTATCTCGTCAATTGTATCTGACATTACATGAAAAGAATACCCAAGATTCCTACAAACATCAAGCAGCATTCTGCATGTCATCGTTGATTCTGGGGTATTTAAATCAAGAAGACTAACCACAAAATTCGTATCTAATAAAAGAGTAACAGACATTCTTGCTTCACTAGGATTATATCCTAGATAGCAAGTAAGCATTGACCCCAAATAAAGGTTGCGAAGTTGATCATATGAAACAGGATCTTTCTTGCAATAATTAATAAATTCAGCTGCTATTACATCCGAAGATTGAATATCATCGGTTTCATGAGTAAGATACCGTGAAACAGAAGCCCGATTCTTTTCAATCAAATCAACAACAGACGAATAAGGTCTTTCTGTATACCCAAAAAGATAACAAAAGCTGTTAAATTTATTCTCGAGTTGTTTATAGCTATCATGGCAACGAGAGATTTCTTCGTCATAATCCTCAAAAGAGAACTGTTTTATGAAAAAACTATTATCCGAATAAACAGTTAATCTTTGTTCCGGCTCATTAATTTCCAGTGCAATTCTCCTCAAAATAGTGTTCAACACAGGTATTGGCATATTTATGCCATATAATTCAGAAATGACTTCTGCCAGTTCAGAAATACTCTCTGCACCTTTATTCCCTTCTTCAGATAAAAACACATGAAGGGCCTTTTTAACTAAAGGAGAAAAAATATCAAGCGGACCACTACTTAATGACCGTGAAGAGTTGATATGGGCTAGAAGGCTATATGTTATCGCCCGATGCTGTGATCTTGAGCTCATAATAAATAGTTAATAATCAATCCGATGTATCCTATTATTCTGCGTTAGGAATTACGGTTTTAAAAATGCCTATGGTTTTATACAGACTACTCTCGGAGGGGTCGATCTCAATGGGAGAGTAGGTAGGATTAAGGGGCTGCAATGTGACTCTCGTATGCTGCCATCCTTCATCATTCTCGATTTTTTCGCTGCAGTATTTCTTGATGGTATATTTCCCACCATAGTCTATATCGTTCTCGCTGCTTTGTGTGAGAACAATCTCCCCATTTCTCGATCCGGCTTGATACCATTCAAATACGCACAGATCGCCGTCTTTGATTTTGGGTAACATTGAATCCCCTTTTGCATGTACCACAAAATACTTGTCCTTGTCTGGAGTAAATCCCAGACCAGAAGTGTCAATCCATCCTTGCGGTTCAGGGACCTCTCCGTCCTCAAAGTAACCACAAGCGGCCCGAAGTGAATAAAGTGGGATCCTGCCAAGGAGGTAATCCGTGAAGACAAGAATTGTTGAGCTTATTGAAGATCCATCCTGTGGCATTAACTCTATATCAAAGCCGCCCTGAATAAGGAATCTACGGAGAAGGTCATCAACTCTGGTTATAACTTTACGCATCGAGAGAGAAATACTCTCTTTCCATTCGAAATAGGCCTTGGCTTTTTCACGATCCATCGAATCTTTGATGGGGTTTAGTATAGCATTGGTAATGCTAGACTCTGACGTGACAGAACGCATGGCATCGCGCAGCAGGTCAACATTCAGCCCAAGGGCATCAGCAAAGCGCTGTGTGCGATTATCCCTAGCCCGGATTTGATATTCAACAATATAGTCGTGAAGCGTCTTGCCATCTTCCAATTGAATCTCGCCGTTCATAAAGTCGGTCAGGAAGAGGTTTGCATAGGTTTGCTCTTCCTGCGACATTGTCGCAAACGATTTGTGTAGACTATTGAGGAGGCGTTGTTGTTCTTCCGTCGGATCATTGGCCTGAAGTGAGCGCACATACTTAGTAAAGTTGGCGTTCATATAATCAGTATTGATTTTCCCCGTAGCGAGTTCCGATATTTGCGTGTCAATGTCATAAGGGATCTCGTCGACTCCTGTGCCACTGCCGGTTGCGAGTTCATGATAACGCTGTAACAGGATAGTATACGTCTCTTCATCAATCAGCACATTTATCACACTGCCGTCGGACAATCTTTGAGAGAGTTCGTCCCAAGAGAACCCTTGCAAACGGGATGCATAGAGGAACTTGTTGAATTCTTGGAATAGCTGAGCAAATTTCGCCTTATCTGCTTTGTCTTCTGGCAATCTCTCAAAGTTCTCAATGCCACAGGTATTGAAAAGTTCACTTATTTCCAAGAAAGTGTCGTTCATTCCCCGAAGATTATCAGGTAGCTTAAGAACGAATAGATCCAAAGGCTTTTCACCTGAGTATAGTTTGAAGGCCTCCTCAACATTGCGTTTCATCGAGTAGGGATAGCGATAGTAACGGATGATGCCGTTCTGTTTGTCAATGCCGTTCAGTCTATTCGTACGTGAGAACGCTTGAATCAGGTGCTCATTCTTCAACTCTTTATCCAAATAGAGAGTGTTTACCCACTTGGAATCATAACCAGTGAGCATTTGCCAAACGACAATAAGTATGTTTAATTGCAACTCCGGTTGCAGGTTGAGGTAAGGTTTCTTGTGAGCCAGGCGCTGGGCTAGGTCCTTTTTGAAGAGTCTATGCTGAGCCAGATTATAATCTACTCCGAATTGTTTCTTGTAGTCTTTAAATATCTCGACGAGTGCACGTTCTTTTTCTGCCGGCGTGAGCCTCCTTCCATTACCGTCTTCATTCTCCTCGCCATCGATCGTAGTTGGATCAAATAGGCAAGTTATCTTTAGACCAGGCATATCCTCTTTTAGAAGATGATAATAGTCAACAGCTTCCGCAATGCTGGAAGTTGCCAGGATGGCGTGGTATTTATTGCCAAGGCTGTTGTGCATCCAACGTTTTTTTATGTCGGAAACTACAGCCCGGCGATGCTCGTCGCGGTCATAGTTGACTGCCCCGAATTCGTCTTCTATTCCATGGTGATAGATCCCAGCATCATCCGTATAGCCCGCCATAGGAACATCGTCCATGTACTTGAGATATACCTTTTTCTTGTGTTCATCGGCAAAGGCGTCTTCTTCAGATTCAGCATTTGCTTTATCAAGCGCTACTGCTTTCCGGACATCGAATTCAGGATACGTTTCAACCATATAGGGATCAAACCCCAGGACATTATGGTCGCGAATACCGTCGGCAATGCTGTAACGATGAAGCAGTTGCCCGAAGATGTCAGCAGTAGTCATACCTCCACGGTTGTTCTCTTCGCGTATAGGGGTGCCGGAAAAGCCAAAGAAAATCGCGTGGTCAAGAGTCTGCTTGATATTGATGAGCATATCACCGAAAGTGCTGCGGTGGCACTCATCAACGATGATTACTATGTGTTTTGCGTTGATCTTATCGAGGTCGTATCTGTTCGTGTTGTCACGGCGAATGCGACTAAGTTTCTGAATGGAAGTGACAATTAGAATCTCGCCATCTTCTTCCGGAGATTTGAGCTTTCCAATCAGGGCATCCGTATTGTCTGTGTCATGGATGTCGATGGTGGTATCAGTGAAATTAGCGTATTCTTCTTGTGACTGATTCCCCAACTCTATGCGGTCAACCAGAAACACGACTTTATCTGCAAGCTTACGTTTGGCAATAAGTTGGGCCGCCTTGAAACTGGTCAATGTTTTTCCGCTTCCTGTTGTGTGTTCAATGAAACCACCATATATATCATTCCCGTCCCAGTGCATTTGGTTTACCTTTTCCACCTTTCTAGCAAGGCGATCGGCAGCATAATACTGGTACGAACGCAAGACTTTCATTGTATTGTCGCCTTTGTCCGCTACGGTATAGTAACCAATCATCTGGTGAGCCATTGGGATGGAAAGGAATGTCTCGGCAATATACTTCCAGTGAGTCTGCGGAATGTTATCCGCATCAGCCCATTTGAAGATATAATCTTTATTGAATTTGATTCCGAATCCAGGATTTGCGAAGTAGCACATATCCTCAGGATTCATCGCGACGAAGATCTGAACAAGAGAGAAAAGTCCTCTTCGGAAGATGCCCAAATCACTATAGGCTTGAATCTGCTCAACGGCTTGGTGTAGTTTAACTTTTGAGCTTTTTAACTCTACGTGAATGACCGGCATACCGTTAATGAGCAGCATAATATCGCCTCGGCGGTTATGCATAATCGGATCTTCGGTGGGGAACTGCGGCTGTCGAGCAATTTGGTATTTGGAGCGTCCTACTGCGATTTCATTGCGGTCGAAGATGTATAGTGTTACAGTCTGTCCCAGCATCTCGCGGTGGTCGGGATTATCACGTACAATCATTAACTCACCGCCCGTGATTAATTCGTTCTTCTGAAGGGGCGTCGACGCATTATTGATTTGCTCCAATAGCTGGTTAATTTCGCCGGGAGTCAGAGGGTAATCGCCCAGTCGGGTAGGCTGGCGATTGTTCTCGAAAATGATATTCGCCCAATTCTGAATCAGGTCTTCTTCTGTAGGGTTCATTATGACACCACCTTCCCAACCTTTCTCACAAATAAGGAGGTTGACCAGGTCGCGTTCAAACGGTGTCTCGTGTTCGTATTCGTACATAAGATTAAAACTATTGGGCGGTTACAAACATCTTTTCAAGAAATGCTTTTTTCATTGAGCGAAGCTTTTCTACTCTTTGCTCGTGGACAGTAATCGATGAGTCAATCCGAGAGAAGAAAGATACGATAGCCTGTTGCTCTTTTATGTCGGGCGGAAATATTACTTTGCCGATAAGGGCTCCTTCATCACTAACGAGTAGAGTGTTTTTTGCACCTTTGTTGACTATTGGCCGAAGGTAATCGTTCAATCTGTTATCAGAGGTAAAATACACCTCAATAAATTCGGGCAATACCTTCTTATCGACACTGTACACAGCATATAATGCAGACAGCATATAATGCAGATACTATTCCTGAGCAATCTTTATTGGTCTTGATAATACCGTATGGCTGATTCTTCAGAGGGGACTTTGTGTATATGACAGTATCCTTATGAGTGACCTTGTAACTGTGTAAAGACGCGCCGGCGAGAGATTTTCCTTGGTACTTTATCTGATTAATAACACCACATTCATTGGATACTGAGAAAATATCATTCTTGTTGTATAGACCCTCCTCGTTTTTCTCAACAACTACAGTAAGGAAGTCAGATAAGTCATGCTCTTCCCATTTTCCCGCAAACTCTTTGAAGCGAACCATAGGGACAGATTCACCTTTGCCTGGGAACATTTTTACAAGCGAAGCATTTTTGAAATATCTCAGTTTGTCCAGTTTTTTATCCTCGGCAGCAATCAGGTTATCCAACTGCGTAAAGAATTGTGCTATCTGCAACTGCTCCTTCTTCGTAGAAGGATAGCAGAACTGCAAATCAAAGAATTCCTCAACGCTTATATTTCGCCCATCGCGTATCCCATAAGTAACTAATTCCAAACGTTTGATAAACTCTGGAGAAGTAAAAAGGTATTTCCAAAAATAGTCGTCATGTTTCTCTGGATTTCGAAGCTTTAGGACGGTGTAGGCGGGAGAAGTTATTCCTTCTATAGATGAGTGCGCGAAACCGCCCTGAAAGGAACGGAGGTGAATAACAAAACGGCCAGGCAGAACACGTTTGTATGAAGCAACGTTCTGCTTGCTGTACTGCATATTGATACCAATACTATCGCGCTTAACCATTCCATGCTCTTGAGATGCCGATAAAACCGGCAAATCAGGATGGCCCTTATCGGTCTCTACGCAGAATAACTTTGAAGCCTCTGAAACGGACCACTTTATTTTGAAGGCTCCAAACCTGCTATTTGGATTTCGACTTTCCATTATTTAGCTGTTTAAGAGTCGTTCAAATTCTTTATATGCTTGCATATCAAATGCAGAACCCGTAAGGCCATTTAACATTTCTGAGAGCTGGCCGCTAGCTGAAGCTATACTCTCTTCTATGGCAACCAGGCCAGTTTCGTACTTAGCAGCTAGGGCAACCACTTTGGTGGTCAAATCATCGACAATCGTTTCCGGTATTGAAAGCAGATTGCCGTGAATAGGTCGAATCCACTTTTCATATAGCAAGGAACGAACTTCATCGTCGGATAGATTCTCTATCGTGGTCTTTGTGAGCTCATGAAGGGCTTTTTCCATAGTCGATACTTCGCTCTTCAGCCCTTTAACTTTCTCAGTATTTTTGACAACTTGAACGAGGACCTTCTCTGTGCTACCTTCAGGGAAATCATAGTTAAAACGAAGGTCATTCATCCGCTGTTCCACCTTTTTCTTAGCATATGTGCCGTCATTAGAAGGAACCATCGCCGACCACTCTACTTCTTTGTGTGCATTGATAAAGGTCAGTTTCATCGGTTTCCTGGCTCTCTGGTCCAAGAGGGAAAGGTAATCGTTGAGGGCGTTTAATTCATCCGTCTCAATTCCTGACAGGGCTTCTTCCAGCCCTTTAGAGACCTTCTTCGCATCGAACTCAGTATTGTCGTCGTTGAGATACCCCTCCTTATCTTCTTCAGGGAGTTCCTGGATTAGTTCATCAAACAGGGACTCCGCAGCTACCAACTCAGCCTGTTTATTTTGCAATGCTTCCAGCTCTGCATGTAGAATGGTCTGCTGAACAAGCTCGAAGGGAAGAATATGTCCTTTCCAACCTTTCTGGATCTCCTTGTCTTCTTCGTTGTCATTCTTAGCTTTCTGCACTACCATATTGGGATCTACAACCTTTGCAGCCTCGAAACCTTCTGTCTGGAGCATTTCAAGGTCTGCATAAATCTGTACCCATTGGCTGTCAAGCAACTGGTATGCGTTATAGCGGTCAATCAAAGGGCGTCCATCCAAGCGCTTATAAATGCTCTCCGCAAGTATGGTTTCCTCACGGTGAACATTTAAAGAAAACATCTTGTCGATAAGCCTTTCGCGCAAATATTCAGGCAAAGATTCCAAAGCTGAGTTAATGCCATCTTTCCAGGCGGCTACGTTAACATTATTGTGAATAATCTGGTCAACTTCTCCCTCAGCGAGCTCGGAGCAAGGAGTCCCTTCCTTAGGGATAAAAAGGTCTTCACGAAGGCTAGGGAAGGTCTGCCAGAACTCGGCTAACATGTCTATCTCATGATTGGGAATGCCCCCAAACATGGTTCCGTATGCATCCCATGTTTCAAGCGCGTCGGATGAATCTACATATCGCGGGATATTGAGGTTATATCCATTTTCTCGGATTTCCTCACGGCTGACGCGACGAGAGAACTTGGGCGTTTCTGTACGATTAATAACAGTGTCAGCTATGCGGCGAATGTCAGATGCGGTAAGCTTGTTCTTTTTCCCATCCTTGATGGAAAGCTTAGATGCATCGACTATAAGGACATCTGTTATGGGGCGATGGCGCTTCAACACCATAATCAGTGTGGCGATTCCGGTGCCATAAAAGATGTCTGCCGGGAGACCGATAACGGTGTCTATATTGTTGTTATCAATCAGATTCTTACGAATGGCATAGTCGTCTCCGGGGCGGAAAAGAACGCCGTGAGGTAACACTATGGTCGCGATGCCGTCGTTATTGATGTGGCAGAGGTCATGAAGAAGGAAAGCATAGTCGGCCTTACCTCGCGGTGCGAGACCATAGCCTTTGAAACGAGGATCTTCCTTCTTACCCTTAGGGTCCCAGCTCTGCGAATACGGGGGATTGCTGACTACAGCATCAACTGTCTTCTTCTCATAAGACCCCTCGATAATCTTGCCTTCGTCATTTTCCTGGAAGAAGGGCCAGTCGTCTTCAAGTGTATCGCCACAACGTACCATGATGTTGTCTGCATCAATGCCACGCATGACAAGGTTCATTCGCGTCAGGTTGAAAGTGTTTTCCTTTAGTTCCTGAGCGTAGTATTTTATCTGAGAACGGTCAGGCATATATTTGGCCACGGCCCGGCCAATGTTAATAAGCAGAGAACCTGAGCCGCTAGTAGGGTCGTATATGTCAATGTGGCCACGGTCTTTAAGATGATCGGCCACAATCTCCGCCATCAGAAGGGAGACTTCATGGGGCGTATAGAATTCTCCCGCTTTCTTACCTGCGTTGGCTGCGAAATTCTCTATCAGGTACTCATAAATGAATCCAAGGACGTCATAATCCTGGCTACCATCAGTAGGAATATCTTTGATGAGACGTATGAGTTTAACGATAGCTTTTGTTCGGTCTGCAGGTGTGCCGCCCAATTTTGTTATACCGTCAGAGAGCGTTTTGAAGATACTCTTGAATACACGACGCTTGTTTTCTTCTGTACTAATATTCAACGTAAATGCACTGAGCGCGTCAGTTACGTTTGATACACTGAAATTGACTCCTAGTTCAAGCCATGTAGTGAACAGGTCATCGTAAGCGATGAAATACCCGAGATTGTCTTGGCAGTAGCGCAACACTTCTGAGTCACTTGCTTTTAGGTCGTTCTTGATCTCTTCATCAGTCCAGCAGGCTTTCTCTTTAAGATGCCTGACCTCGTTATCAGATAGGAACTTATAAAATATGAAGCCAAGAATATAGTCTTTATACTCATTTGCTTCAATTTTGGACCTCATTTTATTGGCTGAAGCCCATATTTTGGCTGCGAGTTGCTGCTTGTTCATTTTACGTATGTATGATTAGAGTTCAGAAGATCCTTTACATCCATGTCGAGGAGACGTGCAATCTCAAATAACTGTTCAACTGATGGTTGAATTCGATTAGACACCCACCTTGACACCGTGGTATCGGACTTCTCCATCTGCTCTGCCAACCATTTACTGGTTTTTTGTCGCTCTACAAGAGCCACCTTGATACGGTTGAGGTTTGGATTCTCTTCCATTTGAAATATGTGTTTCTGATATTTTGCCTTTGTGTTTGTAAATATAGCAAATTGTTTTAAGAATATGACATAGAATGATATTTAGTTGTCGAAAATAGGCTATATTTGTGTTATAAAGAAGAGATTTATCACCGCCTAAAAAAGAGAATGATGGATAGTAAAAAAGAACAAGTACTAAAGCATATTTACGATTTCTTTGTCTCTTCGTCTGATTTCAACGGTATTCCTCTTCGGCAAATCGGAAGAGAACTCAGAATACCTTACAAGAAGTCGATAGATATCATAAAAGAACTTGTTAAAGAGGACAAATGCATGATTCAGTCTTCAACGAACCCGCATATTATTCGATTAAGAACCTATACAATTCCGTCTCAACTGGACTGTCTGGAAGACGCAAAGGGTTTGAAATCGAAAAGGCGAAAAATTGGAAACATCGTTTTTGAGAGTGAAAACACGGAGTTTCCTATCTGTGTTTACCCCTCACAGACCTATCTTCATACGCAGCGCAATGTAAACGGGATGCCCTTGTTTACAAAGCTACTGGCTTGGGGTGAGCCACAGTTGACGCCATGCTATTTCGACATGGATGTCTTACAGCGTTATTATGATGACCCTCGGTACTATTTCTTCTTCAAGGATTATTCTGGTAGGATCTGTTATCGTGAGAAAGACGATGAGCCGATTGTAAGAAAGGAAGATGAAGCATTTCTTCAAACGTTCGGCCTGGGTTATGATAATTCGAATACGCGAATTGTGGTAGCATTCCTTCGCTATCTTCACGAACTGACCCCTGAGCATCAGAACTTCTGGCAAAGTAAAATGGTTCATCCGTCCAGGGAGCCTCGTATGCTGGCAGAGTATTACGATAATACTATCGATGGTAAATGGGTGACGTCTGAATCGGTATATACGGCATTTCAATATGAGATGAACGCTGTAATAGATCTCACTAAGCAAATATTCGGGAAACCGCTCTTCAGAGAGAAGTTATCACTTGATAATCCGCCCAAAGAGTTAACCTTCTTCTTCCTGCCAACTAAAAAGAACTACAATGCTTTTGTGTTGGCGTTGGACCAAATGATATCAGAGAATATCAATCAAGATTTCTTTGTTGGGAAGGTGGCGCTGGAGACGGAAAAGGAACGCGAGGATGGAAAGATAGAGGTATCTAGAAAAGGGACGCTTACCCTGCTAAAAGAGTGGCTTGAGGTATCTCTTACAACAACTTTCGGCAGCTTGAATGACTTGTTGAAGCCCTTTAGGGAGATTAGGAAACTGAGGCAGGCTCCAGCGCACTCCCTAACTGTTGATGAGCATTCTGTAGAGTATTTCGAGAAGCAAAAACAGTTGATCTGGAAGACCTATTGCAGTATGAGAAACCTCCGGGTAATACTCGCTGGACACCCGAAAGCAGACAAAAAGCTTGTGCCCGATTGGTTGGATACTGCTGAAATCAAGAATTATTGATATTAAAGAGAAATATAAAGGAAATATGAACTGCCAAGAAATCCTCGGCAGTTCAACGTTTTTTTGGAGTTATCTCCTTCTACCCCACCTAATCACCGGCGTAGTAACCATCTCCCGTGCCTTGCGAAAGCAGCGGCGGGCCCAGAGGATGTCGTCCTCGTTCTGGTCGCGGCCCCAGTTGGGGTCGGGAGCGGATCCTCCGCCTCCGCAGCTTTGTGCGAAGGTGGTGGCGGCATCGACTTGCCCAACGAACAGAAGGAAGGCAGTTCGAAAGATGTTGCCTGATTCTTCCGGCGAATGGGTTCGCTCAATCGTTCTGCTCTCTTCATGAAAGGCCTTCACGGCTCCGCCAGAAGCTTTCGTTTCATATCTCTTTCCATCCAAGGTTAAACCCAACGGGAACAGATAATCCTTCCCTTCATCAGACGTGGCAAATGCGACGCGCTCCGATGGAGTCATCTGTCCGTATCTGTTCTCCGGACGCATCTTCTCCCAGGTCTCCTGGATCTTCGCCGGCGTCAGGTCACGGCTGATGATGGAGGATTTATAGGCGGAGTTTCCACTCAGGATTGTATATCCCCGGACCGTCACAGAGGCATCCAGCTTCAGCTTGACGGTATATCCTTTGGCTTCCAACGCAGCGGAATATTTCTCCCAAGAGAAACTCGACATCCCTGTAAGGACCGCAAGGCAATCCTTCTTGATGCGGGCTTTGTTCTCCTCGAACCTGTCTTCCGTGCGTTTCCAGCCGCGAAGGCGGTTGATTTCCTCGGCGGCGGTCTTTGCCCGGATGCCGATAAGGAGGTCGCTGTTCAGGCAGTTATCCATATCGACTCGGTTGCAGTCGAGATGGAGGTGAAGGATGCCGGATAAAGTACTGTCTATACCTTAGTCTTGCCCTTAAGATTCTCGGTCTCGATAGCAACTTTAATCCTGTCACGAATCTCCTCGGCAGAAACGTCGTATTTAGGAAACATCCTATCAAACTCCTTATCTCTCCGGAACAATTGCGGTGAAAGGAGGCGCGAGTACATTACCTTGGAACGAATCTTATGACGGGATAGGTAACTGGCGTAACTGATGGCTTCTTCAAGTTTGCATCCACCCTCGAGCAGGCAGTAAATATCATAGTAGTCCCG
>Ga0256405_10007336_pt1 | contig 16736 bp, 12 predicted proteins | sample RumenRJG_02DNA_FD_189096 | JGI IMG/M metagenome (GOLD analysis project Ga0256405, IMG submission 189096) | Bovine rumen microbial communities from Lethbridge, Alberta, Canada - RJG_02 | ecosystem: Host-associated > Mammals > Digestive system > Stomach > Rumen | place: Canada: Alberta...
GTATTTATAAAGTTCTTGCCAGGCATTTATGCCTAGGGCTTCCTTTCAAGAAGCCGCGTTTTCCCTTTTAGAATGAGATTAGTATCAGGTCCCGTCCGCCTCGGCGTAGGCCTTGATGGACTTCTCCATGGACTTGGTGAAGACCTTCTCGATCTTCTTGGCGGAGGATGCGAAGTTCTCGCTGCCCGCGTTGACGGCGCCGGCGTAGGCTCCGGAGATCCCGCCCCATCCGAAGATGTCGCCCAGGTCGTAGACCCGGTACTCGAAGATGATCTGGAGCATCTCGCGGCTGTCCTCATCCCGGATGGACTTGCCCGTGATGGTGGTGTCCAGATAGGCGTTCATGAAGTCGCCGTGGCTGTCGATGGCCAGGGCCTCGGTGATGACGGCCGCCCGGTTCTTGTCCGCCACGGAGCGGGGCATCACATAGCCGAGGGCGGAGTTCAGCACCTCGCAGGTGTAGAATTCCTGGGCGGTCTCATACTTCGGGAACGGGATCAGGCCGAAGTCGTTCTCCATCTCCCGCAGGTCGGCGAATTTACCGATGACCTCGCCGTAGAAGAGGCTGTGGCCGTTGTAGAAGGTGTTGATGGCCCACTGGTTGTTGGAGGTGGCGGCGCCCTTGAACCGGTCGGGAAGCACCGTGGCAACGTTGTCGTTCAGGATGGAGCCGATCTTCTCCGCCACAAGCAGCATCCGCTCGGAGGCCAGGTTGGACACGTACGCGCCCTCGCCGTCCGGAAGCACCAGGGATTCGCCCGCGCCGGACAGCATGCCCACGTAGGAGCCGGAATGGGTGGAGAAGCCGAAGTAGTCCTCCGGAGCGTCCATTTCGCCGTTGCCGTTTTCGTCGTGGGCCACCGCGGACATCATGTCGTGCATCCTGTCCATGGTCCATTCGTTCTCGCGGACCAGCTCGTAGGGGTTGTCCAGGGTGTAGCGGGTCACCAGATCCTTGTTGAAGTACAGCACCCAGGTGGCCTCGTCGTACTGGATGTTGATCTCGTTCTCCGCGAAGAACAGGCGTCCGGCGACGGTCAGGTAGTCGGTGGCGGCGGAGTCCCACCAGGGCATATCCAGATGGAATTCCTCCCGCTTCAGAAGATCCACCAGCAGGTCCTGACTGCCCAGGGCGGCGGCGGAGGACAGGGAGGGATAGGCGATGGCGTAGGCGTCGTCCCCGGCCGCGACGGAGGATTTGATGGCCGCGTCCACGCCTCCGTCGTACTGGGTGATGACGATGTTGAGATTGTCGCCGATCCGGGCGTTGCGGTTGTAGATGGCGTCGGTGTAGGCCTCCCCGGTGATGCCCTCCGCCCAGACCTCGTCCAGGCACCAGGAGATGTCGGGGGATTTCAGAATGCAGAATTCGTAGCCGTCAAAGTCTCCGGCCGGCATGTACTCGGAGAAATCGTCCGCGTCCTCCTCGGGAGCGGTTTCGGGGGCGGGGGTGTCGGCGGCGTCCCCGGCTCCTGCGGGCTGGGAGGCTCCGGCGGGTTCGTCGGCGTTTCCGGCGGACTGGGCGCAGGAGGAGAAGGCGGTCAGCAGGGCGGCCAGCAGAAGGGAAAGGGCGGCGTTCGGCCTGAATTTCATCGGTGCGGACTCCTTTGGATTGGATTCTTGAACTCTCTATCCTATTATACCACGGGTTCCGGGTTCCGTCAAGTGAGCCGGGCGGGCGATTCTTTCCGGACTTCTTCTTGACAGGCGGTCCGGTTTTTGCTATGATGAAGGAGTACAGGAGCAGTCCGGCGGCGGGCCCGGATCGGAGACGCGGCGGCCGGACAAATCACGGAAAGGAGACGGCGGGAACATGAACGGACGAACCTTCTGCAACCCGGTCAACATCAACTATCAGTATCAGCACTATTTCAACGGGAGGGAATCCGCGGATCCGGCGGTGGTCCTCTATAAGGGCGAATACTTTCTCTTCGCGTCCCACGGGAGCGGGTACTGGGTCTCGGAGGATCTTGTGAACTGGGAGTTCATCGAGGTGGACCTGGAAAAGCAGCCCCAGTTCCGCCTGTTCGCCCCGGCCACCATGGTCCTCGGGGACCGGCTGTATCTGGCGCACTCCGAGGGCGGGGACATGATGTACTCCGAGAATCCCCGGGATCCCGATTCCTGGGTGAATCTGGGCCATCCCTACGTCTGGAACGATCCCGCCCTCTTTCTGGATGACGACGGAAAGGTCTACATGTTCGACGGGCTCAGCAACGTGACTCCCCTCAGGGCGGCAAGGCTGGATCCGGACAACGGTATGGCGCTGCTTGAGGGACCCGTGGACATCTTCCAGTCCGACAACGACCGGCGGGGCTTTGAGCGGCTGGGGGACTTCAACGAGATCAACGGCCGCAATCCCTCCCTCGAAGGCCCGTGGATGTTCAAGGCCGGCGGGAAGTACTATCTGACCTACGCCGTGCCGGGTACCGAATTCTCCTCCTACTGCGACGGATGCGCCGTGGCGGACAGTCCAATGGGGCCGTACCGGTTCTCGGAGAGCTCACCCTCCGTCTACAAGGCCACGGGCTTCATGCGGGGAGCGGGCCACGGATGCCTGTTCGCCGACAAGAACGGGAACCTCTGGAAGATGGACACGGTCTCCATCAGCGTGAACCACCTGTTTGAGCGGCGGCTCTGCCTGTTCCCGTCGAAGATCGGCGCGGACGGGGAGCTTTACACCGACACCGTCCGGGGCGACTACCCCATGAGGATGCCCCACGACGTAAGGGATCCCTTCGATGAGCTGGACGCGGGCTGGCATCTCCTGTCCCTTGGATCGGCGTGCGGCGCGTCCTCCGTGCTGGACGGGGATCACGGTCCGGAGAAGGCTTCGGACGAGAATATGAAGACCTGGTGGAGCGCGGAAACGGGTGATCCCGGGGAATGGATCGCCTTCGATCTGGGATGGAATGCCGAGGTCCGCGCGGTCCACGTGAATTTCGCCGATCAGGACACGGAGCGCGTCACCGGGCGGCACAACGGCTTCTCGTACCGCTATACCGTGGAGGCCTCGGAGGACGGCGAAAACTGGTTCGTCCTCGCGGACCGGCGGGACAACGAAGACGACCGGTCCCACGAATACTTTGAGCTCGAGGAGCCGAAGCAGCTCCGGTATTTCCGGCTGACGAACCACGGAACGGCCCCGGCGGGAGGAAAATTCGCCGTCAGCGGGTTCCGGGTGTTCGGGCTCTGCGATACGCCCGCACCGGAGAAGGCTCCCTCCTTCAGGGCGGAGCGCTGCGCGGACGAGCGTGATATGAAGGTCTGCTGGTCCCCGGTGGACGGTGCGGAGGGCTATATCATCCGCTGGGGCGTCAGCCGGGAGGAGCGGAACACCCACTGGCAGGTGATCGGGGACTGCGATGCCGTGATCCGGTGTCTGACCCGGGGCGTCCGGTATTTCGTCTCTGTGGACGCCTACAACGCCGGCGGCGTCACCCGGGGGACAGAGGTCCAGCGGATCTGACGGCTCTCGTCCGGTCCGATTCCTTCATTTTCAGAATTCGGAGGACAACCCATGATCGGTTTCAACTACGGCAATCCATATTCCGGCAGGATGGTGACCCCGGAGCGGATGCGTCAGACGAGGGCCATGCTGGACACGCCGGTGAAGCGGGGGGCCGTGATGGAGTTCCCGGACCGCTATACGGACTGTCCCTCCGTGTTCCGGTACGGGGAGCGGTGGATCATGACCTTCATCGCCATCTCAAAGGACACCTCGGTCTCCGGCTACGAGACGCACTATGCCGAATCGGACGACCTCCTCTCCTGGCACTACCGCGGTCCCCTTCTGACGCGGGACGAGACCCGGGAGTGGGACTCGAAGCAGATCGCGGGATACGCGGCCCTGTACGACACCGCGCCCGGGGCAGGATGCAGGCTCACCCCGGAGAACGGCCGGTACCGGATGACCTATCTGGCCGGGGCCAGCGACGGGTACGAGCCCGATCCCCTGCTGATGGGCGTCGTCTCGGCAAAGGACCCCACGGATCCCGCCTCCTATACCCGGTGCGCGCGGCCGATCCTCACGCCGAACGATCCGGACGCCCGGTTCTTTGAGACGAGGACCCTCTACAAGAGCGCCGTGGTCCGGGACGAGGAGCGGCTCACGGGGTATCCCTTCGTGATGTTCTACAACGCCAAGGGCTACGACGGACGGGAGCGCATCTACGCCGCCGTGACCGACGATCCGGAGCTGGAGCGCTGGATCCGGTACGGGGACCGCCCGGTGCTCGACGACGCCACGGGGGATCCCGACTGCCTGATCACCGCCGATCCCATGCTGATGCGGGAGCGGGACGGGCTCTGGATCATGAACTTCATGAAGTGCACGCGCTCCCGCTCGGCCTTCGACACCTTCGCCTGCTCCTGGGATCTGATCCACTGGACGGAATGGATGGGAGAACCCACCGTTGCCCCGTCGAAGGACGATCCGGATGAGAACCTCTACGCCCACAAGCCCTGGATCGTCACCTGGGAGGGGCGCGTCTACCACTTTTACTGCGCCTGCACGTCCGGGGAGAACCCCAGGCGGTACATCGCGCTGGCCACGGATTTTTCATGACGGATAAACACGGGGGAGACTGAAATGACAAGATACGAACGGGTCAAGACCGCCATGGCGCACAAAACGCCGGATCGGACGCCCTCCTGCATCCATCTGGCGGGGGACGGTCAGCAGGCGTATTTCGAGCGGCTGTACGAGCGGTACGTGACGGGAGACCTGAGGGACAAGCAGAGGGCCGGGCTGATCTCTTATTCCAACGCCATTTACTACGGCATGGGGAACCACGTGCTGCCGGTGGGCTGTCCCTGGTGGGGATGGAAGGATCTGCCGCCGGAATACGGCTGCGAGGAGGCACCCGGATTCCTGCCGAAGACCGTGGGCTACGGAAGCTACGACCGCTTCGCCGAAGAGGTGAGGAACCTGAAGGAGCATACCGACGCCTATGTGCTGGTGACCATCTGGGGCAGTCACTTCGAGAAGGCCAACTTCGCCCGGGGCATCGAGAACTTCCTGGCGGATCTGGCCGGTGAGCCGGAGTACGCCCAGGAGCTTCTGGATTTCATCATCCACAAGAACCTGGTGATGCTGGAGAACATCGTGAACATCCCGGGCATCGACGGGATCCTTCTGGGCAGCGACTGGGGCTCCCAGCGGGATCTGCTCATGTCGCCGGCAACCTGGCGCGGAATGATCCGGCCCGGGGAGGAGAAGGAGTATAAAATCATCCGGGACGCGGGGCTGGACGTGTGGATCCACTCCTGCGGCGACATCCGGAAGATCATGCCGGACCTGTACGAAATGGGCATCGACGCCCTCAACCCCGTCCAGCCGGAGTGCATGGACATTCACGAGCTGAAGGACCGGTACGGGGACCGGATCACCTTCTGGGGCGGCATCAGCACCCAGCGCACCCTCCCCTACGGGACGCCGGAGGAGGTAAGGCGGGAAGCGCTGGACATCGCCGGATACATGGGCCGGGACGGGGGGTATATTCTCGCGCCGTCCCAGGAGATCCAGGCGGACGTGCCCTACGAGAACCTGTGCGCCCTCATCGAGGCGGCGAGAGAATGACGCTCCCCTCAGGCTCCTGCGGGGATCATTTGGTATGGACTGCGCAAGCGGAAAGGAACAGAGGATGCAGAACAGATTTGCGATCGAATACGGCGAAGGGACCTTGTACGTGACGGCATACGGCCCGCGCACGGTGCGTCTGACCTGGGGGAAGAACCCGGATGAGCTGGCGGAATCGTTCATCGTGACCGCCAAAGCGGAGGACTTTCCTCCCGTGACCGCCCGGGCGGAGGAGGGGGAGGACAAGCTGACCGTCCGCGCGGGAGAGCTGACCGTCGAAACGGACAGGAAGGCCCCCTCGGTCCGGATCGGAACCGGGGACGGGGCGCTCCTATCCCGCGTTTCCCGCTTCGGGCTGACGGAATACGACATGGTCCGCACCGTCGGGGGAAGCACGGAGCTCCGGCAGACGGTGGACGGCGTCCGGGCCACGGTGAAGGACGGGGAGCAGGTGTTTCTGCGCAAATCCCACCACGGAGCCGTGACCTTTGACTTCACGGAGGAGGAGACCCTCTTCGGTCTGGGCAGCCACGAGGAGGGCTATCCGAATCTCCGGGGTCAGTTCGTGCCGCTGTATCAGGAGAACATGCGGATCGCGGTGCCGGTGTTCGTGTCCTCCAAGGGGTACGGCGTCCTCATCGACTGCGCGTCCGTCATGACCTTCGACGCCACGGACCACCGGCGGGGAAAGCTCTTCCTCGACTCCGTGGACGCGGTGGACGTGTGGATCGTGTACGGCGGGGACTTCGACGGGGTGTGCCGGGAGCTGAAGAGGCTCACCGGTACGACGCCCATGCTGCCGAAATGGGCCCTCGGCTACGTCCAGTCCAAGGAGCGGTACGCCTCTCAGGAGGAGCTTCTGTCCATCGGCCGGACCTACCGGGAGGCCGGGATCCCCATCGACGTCATCGTGCAGGACTGGCTGTACTGGGACGACGGCATGTGGGGGAACAAGCACTTCAACCGGGAGCGCTATCCCGATCCCGCGGCTCTGACGGAGGAGCTTCATAAAATGGATCTGAGGCTGATGGTGTCCATCTGGCCGAACCTGTCCGGGGAGAGCGAGGACCGGGTGGAGCTGCGGGAGGCGGGACACCTTCTGGGCGACGGCTCCATGGTGAACGCCTACGACGAAGCCGCCCGGGCCATGTACTGGAAGCAGGCGTACGAGGGGCTGTTCCGGTACGGCATCGACGGCTGGTGGTGCGACTCCTCCGAGCCCTTCGACGCCGTCTGGGGAGGCAGAGAGCGCGGACCTCTTCCGGAGCGGATGGCGAAGTCCGTGGGAGAGTTCAAGAAGTATCTGGACGATTCCGTTCTGAACGTCTACTCCCTCCATCACTCCATGGGCATGTACGAGAACCAGCGGGCCTGCTCGGACAAGAGAGTGGTGAACCTGACCCGGTCCGGATACGCGGGACAGCACCGGTACGGCACCGTCGTATGGTCCGGGGACTGCTCCGCCAACTGGGAGACTCTCCGGAAGCAGGTGCGGATCATGCAGAACTACGTCGCCACGGGAGAGGCATACTGGAACTCCGACATCGGCTCCTTCTTCGCCTCCGGCGGGTACGAATGGTTCCGGGACGGGGATTATCCCGACGGATGCGAGGATCCCGCATACCGGGAGCTCTACACCCGCTGGCTCCAGTTCGCCGCCTTCACCCCCATGATGCGCTCCCACGGCACCAACACGCCCCGGGAGGTCTGGCGGTTCGGAGAGCGGGGAGGGGCATACCGGGACGCCATCGAAAAGGCCATCCGGCTCCGTTACGCGCTTCTGCCGTATCTCTATTCGGTCTGCGCCGCCGTGACCTTCGAGGGGATCATGCCCGTGACGCCTCCCGCTCTGGCGTATCCCGGGGACCGGGAAGCGGCGAAGGCGTCCGGGGAATACCTCTTCGGCAAAGAACTTCTGGTGTGCCCGGTCACCGATCCGGGAGCGGAGGCCGTCACGGTCTACCTGCCCGAGGGCGGCTGGTACGATTACGAGACGGAGGAATTCTTCGAGGGCGGGCGGTACGTGAGGATCCCCGTGACCATCGACAAAATTCCGCTGTTCGTGAAGGCCGGGTCCATCCTTCCCGTGGCGCCTCCCGTACAGTCCACCGCGGAGCTTGACGGAAAGTCCTATGAGCTCCGGATCTATGCGGGCGCGGACGGACAGTTCACCCTTTACGACGACGGCGGGCTGGATTACGCCTATGAAAAGGGAGACTGCACCGCCGTGACCTACAGATACCTTGACGCAGACGGGACGCTGGAGGAGACCGTAACCGGCAAGCCTGACTGGAAGCACGACGTGACCGTGCGGATCATCGGCGGGAACCGCGGGAAGAACTGACGGCACGGGAGAATCGGACAAGGAGACGGACATGACGGATGAATGCGGAAACGGACCGGGAAGCGTGCTGTACATCGCCCCGGACGGATGCGACGAGAGCGGAGACGGATCGGAGGAGAGACCCTGGCGGACGCCGGAGAGGGCCCGGGCCGAGCTGCGCGCCATGGATAAACTGCCCGGGGGCGGCGTGACCGTATATTTCCGGGCGGGCGAATACAATCTCCGGGAGACCTTCACCCTGACGCCGGAGGATTCGGGCGAGGCGGACAGACCCGTCGTATGGGCGGCGTATCCCGGCGAGGAGGTCCGCATCGTGTCGAAGGCGCCGGTCACGGGCTGGAGACGGCTGACGGAGGAGGAGAAGGCGGGGCCCTTGTTCGGCATGTCCGCCGAGGCGAGGGAGAACGTCTGGACGGCGGAGATCCCCGTCGGCTGGCGGTTTCACGATCTGTACCGGGACGGTTCGCGGCTTCCGGTCTCCCGCATGACCGAATCCGACGACTGGCAGAACGACTGGGCCAAGGTCAAAGCGTCGGTGTCAGACTTCGGACCGGAGGGCCTGAGAGGGACCTTCGATCCGGGTGTGCTCGACGGGCTGGACGGCTGGGAGGACGGGGAGATCCGGATGCTCACCGCCGTCTGGTGGAACGTCAACGCGGTGCTCTCCGCTATCGACTCCCAAAGGAACGCCGCCTTCATCCGTTCCGGGCTGACGGTGTTCTATCCGGGCTCGATGGAGCAGGGCAGGGAATACAACCTCCTGAACACGCCGAAATATCTGACCCGGGGCGAGTGGTGCGTGGATTCCATGCGCGGCCGGGTGTACCTCTGGCCCGGGGACGGCGGGGATCCCAACGAATCGGAGCTCTTCGCGCCGAGGCTGAGGGAGCTCTGGCGGTTCCAGGGGGATGAAGAAGAAAACGGCTGGAGGAGGCAGGTGCGGCACGTAACGCTGAAGAACCTCCGCTTCCTCTATTCCGACCGGGTGCCCGAGGACGAGCTGGATCCGGCCTGGCTGACGCGGAACGGCGAGAACCCGGACGGCATGCTCTACCTGCAGGGGGCGGACTCCTGCGCGGTGGAGGACTGCGTGATCGGGTACTCCGGCTCCCAGGGCATCGTGCTGGACCACTGGGCGCAGAACTGCTCCGTCACGGGCTGCGAGATCGCCCATACCTCCTCCGGCGGCGTCTGCATCACGGGCTACGGACCGGGAGCCGTGGACCTGAACCGCCGCCACACCATCGCCCGGAACCACATCCACCACGTCGGGGCGGACTACATGCACTCCTGCGCTGTCCAGATCTTCGGATCCGGGGACAACACCGTGGAATACAACCATTTCCACGACCTGCCCTATGCCGCCGTGTCGGTCATCGGCATGATCTGGACCCACATGCGGGGCGGTCCGGAGACCATCGACACCCAGAACACCTTCGGGGAGAAGCAGACCATGTACAATCCCCGGTGGGCGGAGATCGACCGGGCCTCGGTGACGGATTACCTGAGGGCGCTCCCCTATCAGCATTCCGGCGGGACCGTGATCCGGTACAACATCTGCGACAACTACATGCAGGTGCTGAGGGACGGCGGCGCGCTCTACGCCTGGTGCTCCGGACGGGGCAAGGTCTGGCATCGCAACTGCGGATACCGGGCGTTTACCGACGACTGGGGCGTCCGGGCTATCCACATCGACGACTGGGATGGCTTCAACACCATCTCGGAGAACCTCTTTCACTCAAGCGGCGCCACGGACAACAGCCGGACGAACGGCACCCGGGGAGGACGCGGGGACGGTGCGAGAACGGATCTCGACGTCTGGGACGACACCCTCGGCGACAACGTCTGGCGGGAGAATGTCATCGCGCCGGACAGCCCGCCCGAGGGATACCGCGCCCTGCGGAGAGAGATCCGCCGGAGAGCCGGAGGATGGCTCGGGGTCCTGCCGGGCGCTGAAACGGCGCTCCCGGACGGGGAGGAAGAGGAGACGGACTGCACGGGCGGAACAGCCGCGGGAGGAGCTTCATGCTGACGGTACAAAAGGAAAAAGACCGGGATTTTCTGATCCTCAACCTGACGGACACGCATCTGTCGGACGCCGAATGGGCTCCGGGATGCGAAAAGCGGCGCATCCTCGAGGGAACGATCCGGACCCTCATGGAGCGGGTGCGCCCCGATCTCGTCACCGTAAGCGGCGACCTGTCCTACATCGGGAACGCGCGGGCCTACGAAATGCTGGCGGATTTTCTCGATTCCTTCGGGGTCCCGTGGGCTCCGGTCTGGGGCAATCACGACGACGAGGAAGGACCGGAGCCGGTGGAGCGGGTGGTCCGGGGGTATCTGAAGCATCCCCTCTGCCTCTATGAACGCGGTCCGGCTGAGCTCGGAAACGGCAACTACGTGATCGTCGTGGAGGAGGAGGGACGACCGGCGGAGGGTCTGCTCATGATGGACAGCCACGACCGGGAGATCTTCACGGGCGCGGACGGAAAGCCCTATGTGGATTACGCCCGGCTCCTTCCCGCGCAGCTGGACTGGATAAGGGAGCAGATCCGCGCCCTGTCCGCCGCCGGATGCGCCGACACGACCCTGATCCTGCACATGCCCATTTACGCCTACCGTTCCGCCGCCGAAGCCGCTCTCCGGGCGGGGATCGACGGACGGGCCGTGACGAAGGAGGAGGCGGACGGGGCCGGGGTCTGGAATCCGGGGTACGAGGCGTCCTTCGGCCTGTGGCGGGAGGGAATCTGCTCGCCGCCGGTGGACGAGGGAGCCTTCGATGTGCTTCTGGAGGGCGGCACCACCCGTCACGTGATCGCCGGCCACGACCACGTCAACACCTTCGCCATCCCGTACCGCGGCATCTGGCTCTGCTACGGCCTGAAGACCGGCACGGGCAGCTACTGGGAGGAGGGCATCAACGGCGGTACGGTCCTCCGGGTCACATCCCGCGGCGTCGCCGAGGTCCGGCATGAGTTTGTGGACATCACGCCGTGGCGGGAGTGAGGTAAGGGATACTCACTAAAGTATCCTTTATAACACCATCCGGGCTGAGCCCTCTCAAAAGAGCTCAGCCCGGATGTTTTTCGGTTCGGTTGTCGGCTCCGGCCTTTTACCGGATGTCCTCGTATTTCTGGAGCAGCTTCTCCAGGGCCTTCATGGTGGCCTTTTCCTGCTTGGCCAGGCTGGAGGCGGCATTCTCGCAGGACGTGGCGGAGGCCAGCACGCTGCGGATCTTGCCGATGGGGCTGTTGACGCTGCCGCCGAAGATGTATCCGATGTCCAGATAGATCCCGTCCACGATGATGTCCAGCATCTGGGAGGTCTCGGAGTCCCGGGAGTACTTGGATTTCAGGGCGGTCTCAAAGTAGGCCGGCGTCACGGTCCGGAAGGACTCCGCGCTCATGGCCTCGAGGAACGCCGCCGACATGGCCGGATCGTCCTCCGTCACGGGGATCGAGAAGGAGGAGGAGGCATCGTGGACGTACTCGGCGTACTGCTCCTGGGCCGTGTCCAGCTTCGGCATGGGCAGGATCCCGAAGTCGGACTCCATGTCGCGGAGCAGGTCGATGCCCGAGAGCATCCAGGTGACGAAGATCGTCTGATCCGCCTTCATGGTGTTCATGATGTCGTCGTTGTTGTAGGGCAGGCGGAGGGTGTTGGTCCCCTCGAAGAGCAGCTTGTGCATCTTCTCCGTGAAGGTGAACATCCGGTCGCAGGTGGCGTTGAAGAACCAGACCCCGTCGTCGCCCTTCTTCAGGTAGTCGATCCGGGCGGCACCGTAGAAGGCGTCCGCGCCCAGGGTGTCGGTGTTGGTGAAGTAATGGCCGAAGATGTCCCCCTCGTTGGCCTCGCCGTCGCCGTTGGCATCCTGATAGACCGGCTCGCAGAGGGAGATCATCTTATCGATGGTCCATTCACCCTCGTTGACCACCTGGTAGAGGTTCACGTCCCCGTTGTAGAAGGTGTCGAACATGGTCCGGTTGAAGAACATGACGAAGGCGCCGGAGATCATGGTCTGGCCCACCTCGCCCATGACGGTGTAGTTGTGGCCGTTGAGGTTGGTGTCCTCCAGGAACGCCTGATTGTACCAGGGAGCCGCGAAATCCAGATAGGGCAGCTCGTTCATGGGCAGAAGGATGTTCTCCATGGTCAGGGACATCATGGAATACATGCCGTTGCCCAGCAGATCGTAGTCGTCCGAGCCGGAGGAGACGGACTTGCGGATCTGGTCGTTGGTTCCGCCGTGGATGTTGACCGGAGCCAGGATCAGGTCCATCGAGATGTTGAGCCTCTCCTGCGCCGCCAGATTGCGGGAGTAGACGGCGTCGTTCACCACCTCGCCGTTCAGCTCCTCGGCCTGGAACTCCATCAGGGTGTCCCGGTCGCCGCCGCGGGTGTAGAAGTGAAGCGTCGCTCCTCCGAAGTCCAGATCATCCGGCAGGGAGTCCTTCACGTTCGAGCGTCCGTTTCCCTCGGGCTCCTCCGGTTCCTCCTCCGCGGCGGCGGGCGTGACCTCCGATGCCCCGGCAGTCGTCTCCGGAGCGGTCCCCTTTTCCTCGTTGGTGCCGCCGCTCGAGCAGGATGCAGCTCCCGTCAGCATCAGAAACGCCAGAAGGAGCGAAACGGCCGATTTTCTTTTCATGGTAGTAGTCCTTTCCCCAACCCGTTATGGCGGGCATGGTTCCCGGATGACCGGGCAGTGCCGTGCTTCGGCTGTACGTCTATTTTATCAGTCCGCGCCGGATTCGTCAAGGGAAAAGTGAGAATCCGCCCGATTTTTCCGCTCCCGCCGAAGGAAATCCCGGCCTGACACTGGCAAAGCGCGCGGCGGTATGGTATAATGGGATCGATCAAAACGGAAGAAACGAGGTATTTCCCATGACGGAAGGCAAGCCGCTCTTTCCCTCCCTCTACACCGCCGATCCCGCGCCCATGGTGTACGGGGACACCCTGTATCTCTACACCACCCACGACGAGGACGAGCTGGTCAACGATTTCTACACCATGTTCGACTGGCGGTGCTTCTCCACTACGGACATGGAGCACTGGACCGACCACGGGAAGGTCTTCTCCCTGGACGACATCGCCTGGGCGGACGACCGGGCCTGGGCACCTCAGTGCGCCGCGCGGAACGGGAAGTTCTATCTCTACTGCCCGGTCCACAAAACCGGAGGCGGAATGGCCATCGCGGTGGGCGTTTCGGACTCCCCGGCGGGCCCGTTCCGGGACATCGGGCATCCGCTGGTGGACGAGGGCGACTGGAACGACATCGATCCCACGGTGTTCATCGACGACGACGGGCAGGCCTACCTGTACTTCGGCAATCCGGAGCTGCGGTACGTCCTTCTGAACGAGGACATGGTCTCCATCGAAGAGGGGACGGGTGTGGTGAGGATCCCCATGACCGCGGAAGCCTTCGGAAAGGGCGGCCACATGACCGGAACATCCTACGGGGAAGGACCGTGGTTCTACAAGCGGAACGGGCTCTATTACATGGTCTACGCCGCCTTCGCCGAGGGGAAGGGGCACAACGAGCACTTCGCCTACGCCACGTCTCAGTCTCCCACCGGGCCGTGGGTATACCGGGGCGTGCTGATGGAGGAGGGCCGGTGCTTCACGAACCATCCCGGGATCTGTGACTTCCGGGGCAGGTCCTGGCTGTTCTACCACACGGACGAGCTCCCGGGAGGCAGTCTGTTCCACCGCTCCGTGTGCGTGAAGGAGTTCTCCTACAACGAGGACGGGACCATCGGCCTGATCCCCCGGTGAGATCTCACCTCAGGGCGAAAAACAAACCGGACAGCTGTACTATCTCACAGCCGTCCGGCTTTTTCGGTCTGTCCGAACCCGCTCAGCCGAAATCCCTGTCCTCCAATCCGTCCGAGAAGCCCTCGGTCTCCTCCTCCGGGGCTTCCGTTTCGACTTCCTCCGCCGTGGGAGTCTGTCCCGCGGACACAGGCTCCTCCTCCGCCGTGGTTCCCGAGCATCCGGCCAGAGCCGGCGACAGCGTCAGCAGGGCCAGCAGTAAGGCAACCGTTCGCTTCATGGGTATTCCTCCTGTATCTCTTCGCGGTCCGGGGTGATTCGCCCGGGTATCCCGTCCGATATCCTGATTATAGCGCAAAACGCTTGAAAATGGTATGGGTTTGGACAGAAAAATCAGAAAAAATCGGGTTCTCCTCCTCCGCGGTCCCGGATCCCGAAAAAACGGCGGAAACGGAGGCGCTCCGTGCGGGATTCTTATTGAAAAAAAGGACGAAGCGATGTATAATGAGGTATCATATCCCGGCAGGCAGGCTGGAGAGGCTTTATGGACAGTACAAATCGATGCGACGTGGTTCTTTTGTCCGTGACCGACACGGAATACCGGGCGGTCCTGCATTTCTGCGACTGGGAGCCCTTCCGCATACCCGGGGACGATCAGCCCTACGAAAGAACGTCGTTCCGGCGGGACGGGAAGGAGTACACCGTCGTTCACGCGAGGATCGGGGAGATGGGGATGACGGCGGCGGCCTCCTGCTCCATGAAGGTCATTTACAACTTCTGCCCGCAGTACATCATCATGGTGGGGATCGCGGCGGGCGTGGCCCTGTCCGACGTGGCGGAGCAGATTTACGGGGACGTGATCGTGCCGGACGTGGTCTGGAATTACGCCGTGGGGAAATTCGTGAGTCCGGACGCCGCGTACATCACCTACGGCGACGTGGGCTTTCTGCCCCGGTCCACGAAGGTCGCCGTGCCGGAGCATGTGCTGGAATACGTGCGGGCGGCGGCGGAATCGGCTGAGAACCAGTGCCACGTCCAGATCGGACCCATGGCCTGCGGCAGCACGGTGGTGGCGAACCGGCAGGTGCTGGAAAAGCAGGTGCACTCCCAGTTCAAGGACACCATGGGACTGGACATGGAGTCCTACGCGGTGGTCTACGCGGCCCTTCACAGCCGGGATCCCCGTCCGGTGCCGCTGATCGTGAAGAGCGTCTGCGATTACGCCAACAGCGAGAAATCGGACCAGTACCAGAAGTTCGCGGCCTACACCAGCTGTGAATTCGCAAAGCTGCTGTACGAGCGGTTCCTGCCCCTGACGGATGAAGAAGAGATCCGGTCCTGAGGGGCGGTTCAACGGGGAGAAGAAGCACATGGACAAGCAGGACAGGAGCGCATGGCGGGGTGAGTACCCTCTGAGCGCGGAGGCCATCGAGGAGATCTCCGCCCGCATCGGGGACTATCTCCGGGAACTCCGGACGGAGCGCACCGAGCTTCTCCGGATCCGGCTGTCGCTGGAGGAGGCCCTTCTGCGCTGGCGGGACCACTTCGGCGAGGAGGAGCGGGTCCGGATCAGCGCCGGGGACCGGCTCGGCAGACCCACGGTCACCATGGAGCTGACGGGGGACAACTACGATCCCCTGACCAGCGCGGAAAACGATCTCGGCGCGTGGGCGGACAACCTTCTGAACGGCATCGGCCTGAATCCGGTCTACACCTACCGGCACAACACCAACACGGTCCAGCTGCGGCTGAAGCGGAGACAGCTCCATCCCGCCGTCACGCTGGGGATCGCCGTGGCATTCGGGCTTCTGGCGGGACTGCTGGGGGATCTTCTGCTCCCGGAGGCCGCTCAGGACACGGTGCTGACCGCGGTTTTCCAGCCGGTCCGGAACGCCTTTCTGCGGATATTGAACACCGCCGGCGGACCCATCGTGTTTTTCTCCGTCCTGGCGGCGGTCTGCGGCGTCGGGAACGCGGCGGCCATGAGCAGGGAGGGGAGGAGGCTGATCCTGCGCTTTCTGCTGAGCATCTCCCTTATGACCCTTGTGACGGCAGCGGTGTCGTACCGGCTGTTCCGTCCGGTGTCGGGAGCCGCCGCGGGAGGAGGGATCCAGGGGCTGCTCGACTTCCTCATCCGCATCATCCCCACGGACATTCTATCCCCCATGATCTCCGGCGACTCGCCCCAGCTGATCCTGATCGCGCTGGTGCTGGGACACGCCTTTCTGACGGCGGGTCAGCAGTCCGGCGGTCTGGTGGCCCTGGTGGATCAGCTCAACACGACGGGCCTTCTGGTGGCGGACTGGGTGGGCAGGGTGACGCCGTTCTTCGTGTCCCTGCTTCTGATCTTCGGGATCTGGTCCGAGTCCCTGTCCCCTCTGCTTTCGCTGTGGAAGCCGGTCCTCTTGTTCTTCGTCCTCTGCGGCGCGCTGTTTTTTCTCCAGCTTCTGGCGGTGTCCGGAAAGGAAAAAATCTCCCCGGCGGTTCTGGTGGGGAAGATGCGGGAGTCGTTTCTGACGGCGCTCCGGACGGGCTCGGTTAATTCCGCCTACGGCGCCAACCAGGTCTGCTGCGAGCGGCGGCTGGGGATCGGACGGACGCTGACCAAGGCCGGGCTCCCGCTGGGACTCTTGATTTACATGCCCGCCGGGACCGTGGCGTCCATGATCGTGATCCTCTACGAGGCGGCGGCGTCCGGCGCGGAGGTGTCGCCCTTCTGGCTCGTCATGGCGGTGCTTCTGACCGTGACGCTTCAGGCGGCCAGCCCGCCGGTGACGGGGATCGGCCTTCTGTTCTACGCCGTGATCTTCGCTCAATTGGGAATCCCGGAGGACGCGCTCACCACGGCCATGGCGGTGGACATCCTCTTCGGCTTCGTCACGGCGCCCCTCAACCAGGCGATGCTTCAGATGGAGCTGGTGCTGGAGGCGGACCGGTCCGGCGTCCTCGACAGAAGCGTTCTCGAGAAGCAGTGATACTATTCTCAACCTATAGCAATCCGCTCAAATACTCGCACAATCAAGGTGAACGTTGTTCTTTTCT
>Ga0256405_10007339_pt1 | contig 16729 bp, 16 predicted proteins | sample RumenRJG_02DNA_FD_189096 | JGI IMG/M metagenome (GOLD analysis project Ga0256405, IMG submission 189096) | Bovine rumen microbial communities from Lethbridge, Alberta, Canada - RJG_02 | ecosystem: Host-associated > Mammals > Digestive system > Stomach > Rumen | place: Canada: Alberta...
CGGCTGATTGAAATCGGTAAATGAAATCTGCTTTTCTCTCTTGAACTTATACATGGCATCCTCCAAAGTGCAAGCTTTTTCTCGTTTTCCAGCTTTTTCCTTGCACTTCTATTATACCATGTTTTTTTGCTTTTGTCGATATTTCGGTGTATATTTATGGATTGAGGAGAGACTAAATTAGTTAATTCAGAATGATATCATTCGTCTCCAAATTTCTCATCATAAATATCAGTCCAACTGTCCCCAAATTCATCTTCAGCCTCAGACTCTAATCTTATATAAACATGAGCAAGGAAGTCAACAAAATTTTCATATTTTTCTATTTCATCATCAACACTATATATTTCGCCTGTTTTAGATGAAAAAAGAAGATCCTTTCCTGAACCGCCTATATTACCTATTACTACTGCATCTTTATGAATTTTACTTATTTCTGGGAAAAAAAGTTCAAATTCGCCTTCCAAAATCCTAGCATATTTTGTAAGCATAAGCCAGCTTTTATACATATCAGGAATTCTAATGTTATTATCTTTTTCCCAATTTGATATCTCCTCAAATGAAGCAGGCGGATCAAATTTATAGTTGCATTTTAACATTGAAGATATTTTATTAATATCTTCAAAATCATCATTTACCCTTTGAATAATATTTTCCATAATTCATTCTCTTTTTATAATTATTTGCCATTATGTAATTTCAGTTTAAATAGGTAATTACATATTGTAGCACTTTATATTATACTACTTTTAACAACTTAATTCAATAAGTCCTCATTTCTTGCCACGGCAACAGCATTTACTATTGAGGAGAAACGGAAGAAGGATCAAAAAGGATATCAAGGAAAAGAGTAGGTTCAAGTGCGGCACGAAACATCAGTCGTCTTTTGCTAATACGCTTGTACTGAGCCTGAGAAACAAGATTGAGAGCGATTTTACGCATAATATTGAGAACGAGCGGTGAATTATCTTTTCTTGCTCTTGAAGCATCTTCTTTGAAAATAACATCAAGACACCAATGAAGATTATTTTCTATTGCCCAGTGCTTTCTTACAGAATCGGCAAATTCATCGAGATCAGTAAGCGAGGTTATGAAATATCTTGTAAATTCTCGTGTTTCTCCTTTTTCGCTAACTGTTGACTTCACACATCCAAGTCCCTTTAAGCCTTCCCATTCGTCTTTTTGTTCCAGCCAAGATAACTCAGTAAGAAGCTGATATTCTCTTTTTTCTATTCTCCCATGCCCCTTGTCAAGCGTTGATTTCATCGGAATATCGTCACAAAATTCATTAAAATAATCTTCGGTATCCTTGTATAATACAGGCTGATTATGTTTCAGACCTATTGCGTAATCTGCTTTCTTTTTGATTATCTTTTCAACGATCTTCTTCTGACAGCTCATTGCATCAGCAGTCACGACGTCGCCCTTTATATCGATCAAATCAAGAAGTTCAGGAACTGCCGTTATCTCATTTGTTTTTTCTTCAACTGACAATTCGCCTAAAGTAAGGTGATTTTCGGCAACAAATGCACTTATTACATGATATGCTTTATGTTTATCATTGCCGCTTCCACAAATCGTTTTTCCGTCTATTGCCACTGTTCCTCTTTTGGTCCTTTCGCATGATATCCAGTTTATCAGGCATGACGAAAGTTCAGTCGGGTTTATTTTTTCAAATACTCGTCTGAATGTGTCGCTATCAGGTATACCATTCGGAAGTTCAAGAAATTTTGACAAGTATTCCTGTCGACTTTTGCCAAACGCCTCCATATCGGCAAAATCTTCCACTCCGCATATTATGGTACACAGTCCTATGATTATAATATCTTCGAGCTTGTGTCGGATATTTCCATATCCTGTCCTCCTTGGCTCGCTTATATTTCGTATTCCTTCTTTTAATTCTTCTATTTTCATATCTCTATTTTACATCTTTTTCTTTAAAAAGTAAATGCTGTTGCCGTGGGGCATCAAAACAAGGGCTTGACATGAACAGAGATTATTGCTATAATAATCATATATTAAGGAAATAGCTGTAAGGCTGCAATTTATATACAAGACTGTACGTTTAAATTCTCTTTGTGTATTGCATACAATTATTTTTCGAATATATTAATTTGACTAAAAGGCTTAAAATAGCCATTTATCATATGTCATCTATAAAGCCATGGTGACACAGCGCCGAGCGGACGCACGCAGTTTCGCGATTCAGTTTTTCTGAGCCGCGAATTGTTTTCCGCGTATGGAAGTCGTCTGTTTCGTATAAATAAAACATTTAAAAGTCCGATTATTCGGGCTTTTTTAATAAGGTGATAATATGAGAGAAAGCTTTTTAAAATAATCGACGTAAGCACCGAGGACAATTCTATGAGTCACGGTTATGACAGCTTTATGATAATCGTTATAATAATCAGCCTCGTTCCATTAGCCTTTAAAACAACAAATACATTTTTTCTGATAATTGAATATGTTTCAACTTTTATTTTTATTATCGACTACCTGCTCAGACTGTTAACCGCTGATTTGAAGACAGGACTCAAACGCCCTGCTGTTGCCATTGTTTATCCATTCACGCCTATGGCGGCTATTGACCTTCTTGTAATACTATCATCATTCTCATTTCTAAGCAATGGATTCAGAGTTCTAAAGGTATTACGCCTCATGCGCTCTCTAAGACTATTCCGTGCTGCAAAAATCCTGAGATATTCTAAAAGTCTGGCCATTTATTGAAAAAGGAAAAGCAGGCTTTGAGTGCCGTTGCCACTCTTGCTATTGCATACATAATAATATCTGCGCTGGTTATATTTAACGTTGAACCAGATACATTTGATTCTTTCTTTGATGCAGTTTACTGGACAACTGTTTCGCTTACAACAGTTGGATATGGCGACATTTATCCGACATCTACTGTCGGCCGCATAGTTACTATGGTTTCTTCGGTATTTGGTATAGCTATTATTGCGTTGCCTTCCGGTATAATTACAGGCGGATATCTTAATGATATAAATAAAAATAATGATGAATAACAGCCGCAGGTCTCTCCGCGGCTGTTTTACTTATAAACATCATTACTCACTTACTGACATTAAAGCACGCCTCATAAGACACAAATCAAAAACGTCAAGCCTGTTATCCTCACAAAGATCACCTAACCGCCAGTTTTTTTGTTTCGTATCCGGAACAGCAAGCAACCATTTCTGCAAAAGTACCAGATACCTTTGGAGAACTAAGCTGAAGCACATTTCCATATCGCTATGAAAGATACTTTCCGCTGTTGACGTTCTTTATGGAGTATAAACCATCAGGAATAATGCTGTCTGCTGTAATACTCATTTCATTTTCAGCGGAATATGCTGCGTTCATCGGTATACTCATATGAGAAACCGATGCAGAAAGCGTAAAGGCAGTTGCTATCGGGATCAGTTTTTTGGCTTTACACCTTTCATAGATCTTACCTCCTGATCATTAGGTTACGTTTTATAAAATAAGCCCTTGTTTTCTAGCCTGCTCAACTATCATTTGTGCGATCTTTGATGCTCCTGCATTACTCAGATGTGTATTGTCTATCTTCGTTCTGGCTGTATCAGCATAGCAATGCATTTTTGCAGTCTCGGATGCTCCGCCTGCATTATAAAGATTATTATAAAGCTGAGTTGTGAGGTCAGTCATATCTATAACCGCAACGTTGTACTGCTTGCCAAGAGTTATCATAGCCTGCTGATACGGAGTGTGCTGCCTATAATTTGCCTGACCTTCAGATGCTCGTCTTGTTATCGGTGTGATAAGTACAGATACAGCACCTTTATTTTTCGCAAGATCTATATAATACGCAGTGAGTATGTATTCATATGAATAGCGTCCTTGAAAGTCTTTTCCTGTATTGTCAAGAGTGTTCCAGTCAAGTCCGGGATAAGTACCAAGTCCCGGATACTGAGCTTCATCTGTTTTTTCGTCATTGTGTCCGAACTGAATAAACAGATAATTGCCTTTGCCAAGAGAGTTTTTCAAGGTCTGATAATTCTTCTCTGCAAGAAAGCTACGTGAGCTTCTGCCCGACAGAGCAAGGTTCGTCACTGTAACTCCGCTCAGCTGCTCTTTCAGCTTAATACCCTAGCCATATCTGTTGAGAGTCTGCTGGGTATTGCTGTCATACTTACATACGGTCGAATCACCGACAAGGTATATTTTTCCTGAGAAACTCGGCTCTGACGGTTCGTAGTGGGTCACAGTCGTTGTTACAGCGACTGTCGTTGTGGCAGGAACATTATTAACAACAGGTCTCTCAGTCTGTGCTGAGGGCGCACTGCCAACTGCAAACTTGCGCATGAACACCATATCAAAAGCATCAAGGCGTTCATCATTGTTCATATCGCCAAACTGCCAGTCTTCAAGTCCGCCTGCACCGAGAAGATATTTCTGCATAGCTACAAGGTCTGCAACATTGAATTTACTGTCCTTATTAACGTCACCAAGATGAGGTGCTGCAAAAACGGTATAATTCATGCAGTTTGCCGACTGACCGTTGGTACCGAGTGTAACTCTTTCGTCTTTGCGCAGGCACCTGCTGTAAACTTCAAAAGTTACATCATTGCTTGAGCTTATCTGCATCGAAGTATTCTGCCAGTCTCTGAGCCATTCAGGTTCATTTTCAACACGAATATCCAATGCAGTATATACTGTCATATTCTGACCTGCTCTGAATGAAGCCTGTACTCCTTCCGAAAACTTGCCATCACAGTTAGTCTGTATACACTCTGCTCCTTTTAAAAGTTCAGGCAAAGCGAGATATGTGAACTCTCTGTCTGTATACAGCTTGTCACCTTCAGCTATTCCTTTTTTGACAGACCATACTGCTCCGTTTTCAGTATTCAGATCAGCAATTAATTCACCGCTGAGTTGTACAGGCGTTGTCTGAACAGGCTGCTCGTTCATTTTAATGCCTGGAGCTGTAACATAACCTGCTGACGGATAACCTGCCTTTTTGAAAACTGCATAGGTATAATTTGCCGCAGAAGACTGCACTCCGGTATACTTTGTGCAGTAATTCTTTGCCTCCTCTGCTGACTTCACGGAATATGTATAACTTGCATTCGGGCGCCATGTGCAGTTTTTCGCTTTCCCCTCGATCTTTGTACGTTTGCAGCTTACAAATACAGATTCGATCTCTGCATAAGAACCTGGATATGTGACCTCATTCCAGTCGCATATAACATTTCTTCCGTTACTGTAATAACAATTCTTAGCGTAGATCTTTGAAGCAGTATGGATAGTGTATGCCATGCTGAACTTATCGACATAGTTGTTGAATGAATGGAAATATCCGTATCGCATAAGAGCAGGTGCTCTGGTATGGGTATCCTTGTAATAATTATCAGCAAGTGTAGCAAGAGGGTGATTATTGTAGGTCTTGTAAGTGGCTTCGTCATCAGCTGGATAACCAAGAAGTACGCCGTATTCGTGAAGTCCGAACTTGTTGTCGGAGATAGTGATGAAGTCAGTTGTTCCCTTGAAGTTGAGGAATTTATCCCAATCATCCAGCTTTGTTGAAGCTCCGTTAAGCTTATCATGTCCGACAAATTCACAATGGTCTATCCAAAAGTTAGTACCATAGGCAAACTCCCATATATTGTCGTTATTCAGCTCTTTATCGTGGGATATCCTTATATTGCGGAGAATTATATCATGTCTAGGACCATATGTCTCATTATAGGTCTGAAAGTACACGTTATATAGAGATATAGAGAGTTGGCACCATAGCTTCCGATAACAGTTTTATTTGGCTGCATATAGATTATTGCGCCTTTATCATAAGTGCTTATGCGCAGCAATACCGCAGGATGATCCTCTGATGCTGCTTCAGCGCCGTGGATGGAGAGCAGCTCTGCGACCACCAAAGAAAATATTGCTGCAAAAACACAAGCAAACGCAAACACTTTTGAAGGACATATCTTCTTCATCATAAAACCTCCTTATGGAAAAAGGCTGTATCCAGCCCAAAAGAATACAGCCACGGACTTCTGAACGTCCCCCTTACTTATAGAACGGACAACAAGGAATTATTTCGGGCAGCACCTGCTGTCCAAAGGTACTGCTTGCAGTATATGGGATAATTGTGCAGATGTCCGCATTACTGCTTTTTCTGTATATAATAATAAAACAAAATGCTCATCTGTTCAATGCTTTTTTCGAGCAAAAAAATGATGTTTTTCATCAAAAAAGGGAGCTGTAAAGCTCCCTTTTATCACTTATTCTGTTTTCTTTACTGTATTGCGGTCATGCCACATTTCTCTTTGAACTGACGCATAAAATGGCTCTCATTATTGTATCCGCACTGCTCTGCGATCTCCTGTATACGCATATCAGTATTCGTAAGAAGCTGCATTGCACGTTTAATTCTTGCAGAGATGATATCGTCCCTTACAGTAACGCCGAAAAGCTGCTTATACAGCCTTTGCAGATGACTTCTGCTTATTCCTATATCACGCGAAATAGTGTCCATATCACGTTCTTTCTGCGGCTATGAGATAAGGCTTCTCCTAAGCAATGCCAACAACTTAAACGTTATTGGCATTTACCCCGCATAAAAAATCAAATAGAATATTTGGGACAAAACACCTTGCGCTGATGAGAAAATTCCGGACGAGGAGCAGACCTACCTTTAATCATCGGAACAGATTGTTTAAGGCATAGTGTCTGCCGCTGAACTCTGCCTCGGTTCAGAAGGAAACAGGCTTAGTGTAGAGATTGAAAGTGCAAGAGATGTGCCGATCCTGAGAAAACGTTTTATTGTTTTCCCGACAATAAAGTGCTTTTTCATAAGAGCCTCCCAAATAAAATTAATTAAGTGAATGTGTGCTTTTTGTTTCCCCTTCTTTTATTTTTTGATAAGGCATAATGCATAGTTTTATTATACAAAATATAATACAATTGTGCATTGCCTTTGACAACAATATACACCAATATACTGCAAATTGTAAATAGGGTATTAACAAGTGAGCAATTTTTGGTCAACAAACAGCAATATTCGACGAACAGAAAGGTAATATTTTGATATTTTCAGCACAGAAATGTCAAAATTCCTACACGCAAAAGCGAGAACGTAATAAAATATTCATTTTTTAATTCCACGAATATATTTGATTATATTTATTTCTTAACTACTTGAGATGTTTATAAAACGCCAAACTTTATTACAATTAATTTAACTAACAAGCTTCAAGCAGATATCACAGAGACTGCTGCCTGACTATCCAATTTTTGGGTATTCTCTGACTGCACATTTCTTGACAATTCCCGTTTAGTTATGTCGCCTGCTGATTTTCAAGTAACAAAAATTCTTAATACAAGTTTGCAGTATATAACAAAAAATATCTCCCGATAGTATGTTATTTGATAAAAAATACCAAAAGTCGTTTTTGGTGTTATTTCGTATTGACATAGCCATTCAGTTGTGGTATAATTTTGTTAGAAAAAGCAAACGTATAAGCAGTGAAAACTGCTTTTTATTTTGTAGTAATGTTAGTAAGATAAAACATCATGAAAGACGGTGAACTGATATGTACGGCGAATTACAGCTATTTCCGCATATCAGACTTATCAGCAGCGATATTCCAATAACAGCCGATGAAAATGAACTTGAGATATGCTGCTGTGTCAGCGGAGTTTGCGAATACCAAATCGCAAACAGATACTATTATCTCACTGATGATACAATACTTACTTTCAACGGTTTTTCTGATAAGGCGTTTCAGCCACTATGTTCATCGGATTTTTGCGGATTATTCCTGATAATCGATCCGAATTGCAATAATGAGGCTTTTTCAGAACTCTTCGGGATATCCGACGTGTTTTGGGCAAACAGCAATAATACAAGCGTGAATATGTCCGACGACAGATGCCGCGATCTGATAGAAGCCGTTCTCGCAGGCACAGAAAAATCACAGACATCGTTTATAAGACTGAAAATTCTGGAGCTCTTTGTACTGCTAAGTGAGAATGGTAAGCACAGGAAAATCAATAATAAAGTATCGCAGATCGGAGATCTCATATGTCAGAATCTCTCTGACCACTATACGATCGGGAAAATCTCCGAGATGTTAAGTATCAATCAGACAACGCTGAAAAATGAATTCAAACGCACATACGGCTGCGGCATATACTCATATGCAAAAAAACGTAAAATGTTCAGAGCAGCCGAACTTCTCATACAGACGGATATGAAGATCATCGACATTGCCGAGGAAGTCGGTTACAACAATGCCAGTAAATTCGCCAAAGCATTTCATTCAGTGATGGGAACGACTCCTAAGCATTTCCAAATGGAGCATAAAAATAGTTAAAAAATCAAAGGAAGCTTATACAAGACCGTGCCGCGATATTAGCACGATATACCAGCTATCACCCAAACGGAGCGGAAGAACGCACTATTACATGATATAATATGAATACGATATAAAAAATCTTTCTATGAGGTGATAATATGAAATTTACAGACATTCCGTGGAAAAAGATCGGCGTATTCGCAGGCGGTGTTCTGTTCGGCAGCGCAGGTATCAGAGTCCTTTCCAGCAAGGACGCCAAGAAGTGCTACACTCACGCGACCGCAGCTGTATTGCGTGCAAAGTCTGATGTTATGCAGACAATTACAACAGTCCGTGAGAATTGCGATGATATCCTTGCAGACGCAAAAGAGATAAACGAACAGAGAGCCTTAAAGGAAGAGGAAGCCGTTATCTCTGACGAGTGCGATGAGATCGCTGATACAAGTGAAGACTAAAACAAAACAGACCGCTTGACGGTCTGTTTTCATAGGAGGACACATTATGAAATGCAAGATATTACACGAATCAAAAGGACGTATGCGAGTGCGGTTCTGCATTAAGCGTATGACCTTGAAACAAGCTGATATCGCGGAATACTCACTGTCTGCCATTGTCGGAGTAAAGAGGGTGCAGGTATTCGACCGCACCTGCGATATCGTCATAACTTACACCTGTCCGAGAGAAGAAATAGTTCAGAAGCTTTCACGCTTTTCCTTCGATGATGAGAAAAATACGGCACTTGTTCCTGAACATACAGGCAGAGAGCTGAACCGTCAATATGAGAATGAGCTTGCAGGGCTCGTGATAAAACGATTCATCAATAAACTTGTCATTCCTCAGCCAATACGCAATATTATTGCTGTTTTCAAAGCTGCTAAGTACATATTTAGAGGACTGAAATGTTTGCTGCAAGGCAAGCTGGAAGTCGCTGTCCTTGATGCAACCGCAATAGGAGTTTCAATGGCTCGCGGAGACTTCGACACAGCAAGTTCTGTAATGTTCCTGCTGAATGTGGGCGATATTCTCGATGAATGGACACACAGAAAATCCATTGACGACCTTGCGAGAACCATGTCCCTCGGCGTTGAACAGGTTTGGACTAAAACCACCGACGGTCAGGAAGTCCTTATTCCTGTGAACGAAGTCTGCAAGGGCGATATGATGATCGTAAGAACAGGTTCTATGATACCGCTTGACGGAAAAGTCATTTCAGGTGACGCTATGGTCAATCAGGCTTCCATGACCGGAGAATCCGTACCGGTGCACAAGTCTGAGGGTGCTTATGTCTATGCAGGAACAGTCGTTGAGGACGGCGAGTGTATTGTATGCGTTGAGAATACAGCAGGCGGAGGAAGATATGACCGCATCGTGAAGATGATAGAGGAATCAGAGAAGATGAAGTCTGCCGCTGAGGATAGGGCTTCGCATCTTGCGGACAGGCTCGTTCCGTGGAGTTTAGGCGGAACTCTCCTGACATGGCTCATTACACGCAATGCCACAAAGGCGCTGTCCATACTCATGGTTGACTTCTCTTGCGCTCTCAAACTCGCAATGCCGATATCTGTTCTTTCAGCGATGCGTGATTGCAGCCGTGCCGGAATAACAGTCAAGGGTGGCCGATTCATGGAGGCAGTCGCCGAGGCTGACACGATAGTTTTTGACAAGACCGGAACTCTGACACATTCAAGTCCGAGAGTTGCTGAGGTCATAACCTTCGGCGGACGTGATGAAAACGAAATGCTTCGACTCGCTGCCTGCCTTGAAGAACATTATCCTCATTCCATAGCAAATGCTGTTGTTGCCGAGGCTGAGTGCAGAGGACTTGTTCACGAGGAATTTCACTCAAAGGTCGAGTACGTTGTTGCGCACGGTATATCAAGTACGGTTAACTGCGAACGAGTGCTAATCGGCAGTCATCATTTCATTATCGAGGACGAGAAATGCACTCCGCCTGATGAACGTATTTTCAGGCATCTGCCTAAAGAGTACTCCCACCTGTATCTTGCTATCGGAAATAAAGTTGCGGCAGTCATCTGTATCGAAGATCCGCTTCGTTCCGAGGCTTATGACGTTGTGAAAAAGCTGCACGAATGCGGTATATCCAGAGTTGTTATGATGACCGGAGACAATGATCGCACTGCAAAAGCTGTTGCGGAAAAGGTCGGTGTGGACGAATATCATGCAGAAGTTTTGCCTGAGGATAAGGCTGCGTTCATACGTGCCGAACACGAAGCAGGCCGCAAGGTCATAATGATCGGCGACGGCGTGAACGATTCACCCGCACTGAGTGAGGCTGACGCAGGTATCGCTATAAGCACAGGAGCTGCAATAGCTCGTGAAATAGCAGATATAACCATATCTGCCGACGATCTGTACGCCCTTGTGGAGCTAAAACGTCTGAGCAATGCGCTTATGTCCCGTATCAGCCGGAATTACCGCACTATCATCGGATTCAATGGCTGTCTCATTGGATTGGGCGTTCTTGGTATACTTCCGCCTGCGACTTCCGCACTTCTGCATAATGCTTCAACACTTGCGATAGGCCTCAGGAGTATGACAGAGCTGAAATAAGATGCCCAAAACGCTGCCGTATCTTCAGATTCTGATGACGTAAGGTGTGGCATTAAGTCCTTAATTATTATCTGAAAAAACAGCCGCAGGAATATCCTGCGGCTATTCTTCTATCTTCTTTGTGTTTTTGCCTACAATGTCAACATAGCAAATCCGACACCATAATATTCATGTATTTTGCCGCTTGTCCAATCTCAATTACTGATAATGGACTATAAAAACAGGCTATATTCGGTCACTTTTTTATAATATCATTAAGCTGCAAGACCAGTTCATCGATATCAAGTCCGTGAACAGCTGCCGCATCACTGATAGTCTCAACTCCCGATGACGAACAGCCAAGGCAGTGCAGACCGATACTGAAAAGCAGTTCCGCAGTTTCAGGGTGAAAGAGAACAAGATCACCGATATTTGTATCAGGAGTTACTGTTTCAACTCTGTCGATATCTATTTTCATTGCACACCTCAGATATTATAGTTATCTTCCAGTGCATCAAGAAGTCCGTATTCAAGAAGAATTTCTTCAAGACGCTCCTGAGTCAGCGGCTTAGGGATAACGAACTGTGTGTTCTCCTCGATCTTTCTTGCAAGCTCGCGGTACTCGTCAGCCTGATGTGCATCGGGCTTGTGGTCGATGACGGTCTTTTTGTGTATCTCCGCACGCTGAACTTCATTGTCACGGGGAACAAAATGTATAAGCTGAGTTCCCAGTTCTTTTGCAAATGCTGCAACAAGCTCACGCTCACGGTCAACATTACGGCTGTTGCAGATGATACCGCCGAGACGTACACCGCCTTGTTTTGCGTAACGGGCGATACCCTTTGAAATATTGTTTGCCGCATAGAGAGCCATCATCTCGCCGCTGGCAACAATGTATATTTCCTTAGCCTTGCCCTCACGGATAGGCATTGCAAAACCTCCGCAGACAACGTCGCCGAGAACATCATAGAAAACGTAATCGAGGTCGTCCGTATAAGCTCCGAGTCTTTCGAGGAGTCCGATAGATGTGATGATACCACGACCTGCACAGCCTACACCCGGTTCGGGACCGCCCGATTCAACGCATCGTGTGCCTCCGTAGCCTTCCTTGAGGATATCCTCAAGTTCAATGTCCTCGCCGTTTTCACGGAGAGTATCAAGAACCGTTCTCTGAGCAAGTCCGCCGAGAAGAAGTCTCGTAGAATCCGCCTTCGGGTCACAGCCAACGACCATGACTTTATTACCACGCTCAACAAGTCCTGCTGTGAGGTTCTGCGTAGTGGTGGATTTACCGATACCGCCCTTTCCATATATTGCGATCTGTCTTATTTCCTTAGCCATTTTTATTCACCTTTCAATCTTATATTTTTAAGGATAAACTGTACCGCCGCAAGCAGAGAAATGCAGCGGCACAGTACAGGATAAAGTTCCTGCGGACATGAAACTGTCAACCGTGTGAGAATGTATCTTTATGTGCGATACGCTTCAGATAGATCTGGTCGCCGTAGTCCTTTTCACCCGGGACTCCGATAGCGTCCGCACGGCACCTCTGACAATGCCTGAATACATCTATGTATTTTGAAGCCTTTGCCCTTACTGCCTCTATCTGAGCGCAGGTGGGTTCGGGATAGTCTTTCAGTTCATTCTGAGGGATAAGCGGGATAATGTTGTAAATAGAAGCACCTGCCGCTTTTACTGTTTTCGCTATCTCCTCGATATGCTGGTCATTTATGCCGATAACAAGCACTGTATTCACCTTTATGGTAATGCCTGCCGCACTGACTTTTCTTATGCCTTCGAGCTGATTTTTTATGAGAATCTCAGCCGCTTCGACTCCTGTGTAATGCTTGCCGTGATAAAGAATTCCGCGGTTCAGTTTTGCTTCGATTTCCGGATCAACGGCGTTTACTGTTACAGTCAGCGAGTCTATATCAGTTTCAATTATTTCTTCAGCTTTTTCAGCGAGGAGAAGTCCGTTTGTGCTCATGCACTTCACAAGGTCGGGAAAATTCGCTTTGATAAGCCGAAATGTTTCAAGTGCGTAATCCGATGCAAGAGTATCTCCCGGACCTGCGATCCCTGCGACTTTTATAGCAGGACAGAGTTCAAGCGATTTTTTTATAACGTCGATAGCTTCCTCAGGTTTTATCACTGTTGAAGCCACACCGGGACGCTTTTCGTAGTCGTTGATGCGCCTGTCACAGAAACGGCACTCAATATTGCAGGTAGGACTTATGGGCAGATGTATCCTGCCTGTTGTCCCCTTCTTGCCTCTCGCATAGCATGGGTGCTTGTCGGTCAGTTCTTCGTAGGATATTGCCATTCGTCCACCTCCCAGAGCTTGTCAGCTATTATTTTTTCGATAAGCGGCTCAATCGGGAACGGAGCTTCGTAAACTGTAAGTCCACGTCTTTCAAGCTGCTGTGATGCACCTGATCCTATCTTTGCCACAACTACTGCATGAACATCGCTGAGTACATCAATCACCTTGTCAAATGATGAATCATTGTGATAATGTCCCTGACAGACACGCTCAACTTCTCTTGTACCGCTGTATTTATACGTATTATCATCTATTTCGATTATATGAAACCTCTCTGCATGACCGAAATGTTGATTTACGACAATTCCGTCAGTTGAAGCGACAGCTATTCTGTACACCATAATATCACCTCATTATTTACCGCCGACTGCGGCTGAGTATATCCTTTCAAGGAGAGTAAAAGCTCCGCGGTAGCCGATATAAGTCTTGTTTATGGTAACTTCCTCCGTTGTGGGAGGACCTATCTCGATGAGCAGTCCGCCCTTTTCAGCAGCAACATCGCTCTCCCACGTTGTACCGAGAATAAGCGGTACTCCCGAACCGAAATCCACTGTTCTCAGCGACTCCTCAACAAGGTAGCCGTCCTCGATGAACTCAGGTTCAACCGAAACATCTTCTGCGATATTGTGGAAATATTCAGTTATATGCTCCCTGTATCTCGGCGGAGGATTGTCCGTGATTATCTGCTTTACGGGTATCATTCCTATCTGAGATGCAAGGAATTTCGTGTAGGCAAGAGTATATGCGCTGTCACCGATAACTGCAAATTGTGATGGAAGTCCGAACCAGTACTCCGAGAAAAATTCTGCGAAGTGTTCGAGGAAGTAATAGTAAAGCTGTGATTCCTCTTTGATGAATGCTTCCGACTTGCGCTTGTTGATACCTGCAAATTCCACTACATTGCGGATAAATGCTGTTGTAGCTTCCTCACCTATGGGGATTTCGGGAATGTGCAGATAGGGCTGTCCGTATTTTCTTTCGAGAAGCTTTGCAGTCTTCAAACCTACCCACGGGGATATCACCAGATTGAACTGAGCCTTCGGAATATTCTTCCACCCCTTCGCACCGCCGCTCTGAGGTCCGAATAATACATTGACTTTCAGTCCCGAAGCTCTGAGTATACGGACTATTTCAAGATAATCGCCGCGCCAGTTCTGGTGGAAATACGGAACATCGAACCAGAGATTCACAAGTCCCTGCTCCTTTTCGCCGTCGTAATCGCCCACATACTGGTTTATTATGGACTCGATAACTATCTCATGACCTGTCAGGTTAGTGCCTTTGAAGCCGCCTGTTTCAGCATGAACGATCGGAAATCCCTGTTCCTGATATTTGCGGACAACACTCTCAACATCGTCACCGATAAGCTCTCCGGAACAGCCCGTGAGAACAACATAAAGATCGCCTTTCAGTACAGCAAGAGAGGACTTTACAAGGTCGTCGAGCTTCTGACTGCCACCGAAAACTATGTCATTTTCCCCCACATTTGCACTTGGTACATTTCCGCCGCCTGCTCCTGCCGAGCCCTGAAATCCGTTATCAAAGCTTATAAGGAAGAACTGCTTGTACATACAGCCCGGACCGCAGTTTGCTATTGGAACTCCGCCTTTTATAGCCGCTACTGTATATGCCGCACCTACTGTACAGCCGTAATGCGGATGAACTATCGTACCGCTTTTTGTCTTTTTCTCTGCCATTTGTATACACCTTTCTTCTTTAGCTTATCTTTGAGAGCCGCGTCTATTACTTCAGGCTCCTTTGATAGAATGAACGGATCTTCCTGCGACTGCCACCACTTTGTATACGGCAGTTCAACATGGCGCTGTAACACCTGATTGAAGCGTTTTCTCGCCAGTATATCAAGAAGTATCTCACCTGTTCTTATCATGCCGTCATAGCCTACGGGAATATGCTCATCGCCCATTGCAAGAGCAGGGATACCCAGTTTTGCGGCTTCGGGAGCAAGTCCCTGATGACGAATGATAACGAAATCGGTCTTGACTCTGCGGAATACCTGCGGCAGTTGATATGCCTGAGTTTTGCTGACAGTATAATGCGGAATATCACCGTACTCCTCCACAAGATGTTTGAGAGAGTTCTGATTTTCTCCGCCGCCGTCGTAAACAGGATCATGGTGGAATACAACTGAACCGTCAACTTCTATGCCAAGCTCACGCAGTACGGAAATAAGTCCGTGTGCATAGGCTGAACCCGTCATAACAAATCCCTTTATCCCCTTGAATTTCTCACGCAGTTCAAGTATTCTCGGCATTACTCTTTCATGCTCTGACTTTATGTAAGCTTCTGTTTCTTCTTCCTTGCCAACAAGCTTTGCGATAGCTCTCAGCCATGCATCAGTTCCTGCGAATCCGTATGGCTGAGGTGCGTCTATCTGCGGAACTCCGAAATGCTGTTCCAGAACAGTTGCCATGTATGAACCGAGAGTGTGGCAGAATGTGGAAGTTGCAACAGCTTCCGATGCCTGTTCAAGCTCTGCATAATTGGCGCAGTCTATCATGTAATTCACACGGAGTCCCAGCGGTTTGAGGATATCCGTGAAGTAGTCGGTGCCCCACAGTGCAACAATGTTTATGAGGTCTTTCTGCTTCTTCGGGTTCCTGTTTACTATCTTCTGAGCCACACCATGCTGTGATATATCAAAGCCTGTGCTCCAGTGTTTTGAGCGGAATCCCTCGCAGTGGAGCGGTATTATGGGAACGCCGACCTCCGGCTCCATTTCATCAGCAATACTGTCGATATCCTCACCGATTATCGCAGTCGCACAAGCCATTGAGATGAATATTGCCTTCGGAGAAAAGCGCTCCTTAGCGTCCCTGATAGCCTGTCTCAGTTTGTCACTCGCACCGAAAACCATGTCCTTTTCAAGCAGGTTGGTGCAGAATATTCTTAGATTCTGTACAGGCTTGTGTCTTCTGGTAAGTCCCATTTTGAACGCAAGATTGAACCACGCATTGTCAGCCGCACAGCCTATCGGTGAATGCTGTATAAGTATGCAGTCAGTAAGATTTCCTATCTGACATTCTACGATAGCATTTGCACACATGGTCTGCTGATTGAGCGGAGTTTTAAGCTCGCACAAACGACAGGCTTTGCTGCCGTTTCCGCAGCAGCCGCCATGATTCTCTGCTGTATTTCCCTTCTTTTTTTCTTTTCTGCCTTCGTAGTCCGACTCTTCTACAAGCTCCGAGGCAGCTCCGTCCCATGCGATGATAGTACCGAGACGCATTTCACGGTTTTCGACGCTGGTCATATCAAGATTTATCTTCTTAGCCATTATCTTATCTCCTTTGCTTCAAGGTATGCTTATATTATACATAGGTTTAATTGGTTTGTCCAATACTGATTTATGAGATTCAATTCTCAGAAATTCCGATAACCACGGTTAAGGCAACACCACACAAAGACCGCCTGACGGCTTTATACTAAATCTGCTTGCATATTTTCCGTCATCTTGCACATAAATCTCTTGACATACGACAGTATGCCTGCAAGATTTCTATACAATCTGACGAAAAATCTG
>Ga0256405_10007341_pt1 | contig 16724 bp, 13 predicted proteins | sample RumenRJG_02DNA_FD_189096 | JGI IMG/M metagenome (GOLD analysis project Ga0256405, IMG submission 189096) | Bovine rumen microbial communities from Lethbridge, Alberta, Canada - RJG_02 | ecosystem: Host-associated > Mammals > Digestive system > Stomach > Rumen | place: Canada: Alberta...
CTCGGGACACCACTTCTGTATGCCAGAATCGGTCAAAAATCCCAAATGCAAGAAAAAAAAATTGTGGGGAGAGGGAAAAAAGGGGGGGAGGGGAAGGACAAGACCACGGATGTACCCCGAAAATACGAAAGGTGTGTCCTTGCAAAAGTGCCGCGGGTGAGGAGGTTGGCATGGAGTAAATAGTTTTAAAAAGTGTATAGCGGGAGTAGGCGGATGAGGAGAAAAACGGAGGATGTTTGCCGAAGAATGCCGCAAGAAGGCGGCGATGAAGAAAAAAATGAAAACAGGGGGACGGGGGGATCCGTGATGAAAAGGAAGACCGCGACGATGTCGGGCGGAGTACAAAACGCTTGTGTTAATCTGCGCGCAGAAATTGTAATAATTATTGTAAAGGCGACTTCTTCGGTCTGAACCGTTCGAAAAAGTCTTTTAAGGTTTCGGGAAAATGCCGCGTTTAATTGACCGTTACATCTTTAAAGAGTGGCTGAAGGCACTCGGAGTGACGGTTTTATTGATTTTGGGCATTCTCTTGCTTGAGGATATGTACCGCAACCTAAAAAACTTCCTGGAGCGCGGCGCAAGTGTTCAAACGTTACTCTGTTACTACGGGTTCGTTATTCCGAACTGCCTTGGGACCGTTTTGCCGATCGCATTCTTTATTTCGGTTTTGTATGTCCTCAATGATATGCAGGCGCATAACGAAGTCGTCGCTCTGCGCGCGTCCGGCATGACGGTGTTTTCAATCACGCGCGGCTTTTGGTTCGCTGCCGTTTTGCTGACGGGACTGTTGATTGGCTTTAATGCTTATTTATTACCGTATGCTTCCGACCGCATGAATACGATTGCGCAGCAAATCGATTACAATGCGCAAAAAAAACATACCAACGACACTGGACAAATCGGCATCCGCTACAATCTCTGTTTTCATCATCCGACGGCGGGGCGTTTGTGGCGCATCAACCGTTTCGGTTTATATGCCAACCGCGGTACGTTCACAACGCTTTCGATGCTCGATGTTGACGGACACGAGCGGGAACGCATCGAAGCGCACGCGGTTTCTTTTGACCCGAAGGCGCATACGTGGCATTTTTTTAACGGCAAACATTGGTATTTCGAGGAAAATTCCGATACCGTTCGGAACTTTAAGCCGTTTTCGGAAGAAACGTACGACGCCTTTGACGAAACGCCGCCCTTTATGGATTGCGTTCACAAGCCGCTGAAGCACCTCGGTGCGCACGAATTGAAGCAAATTATCAACTTTTTCCCCGAAAACAACACGCACTTTTCGGAACACCGCATTGCGTACGCTTCCATCGCTTCTTCTCCGCTGATTTGTCTGATGGTTTTATTACTGGCGATTCCGTTTTCGCTGGGCGGTGTCCGCACCAATCCGATGGTCGGCATTTCCAAGGCCGTCGGTTTATTCTTTGTCTATTATCTTGCCGGCGGGTTCGGACGCATGCTCGGTACCCGCGGGATGCTTTCGCCGTTGGCGGCGGCATGGTTCCCGAATGCAATTATGCTTGTGTTTGGATTGGTTTTATACCGAAAGCTGGCGCCGCGGTAAAAGTCGGCATGTGTTGTGTGAAAATTGAGAAAGCGGCACTCTGAATAAAGGCTTTTCGTCAATATATTCGTACTTTATGCTCTGGGAAGGCTTTCGTATCGATTGTTTATGGCGAAAAAGCAAAAATGTCAAAAGTTGCTCGATAAATCCGTTGCATCGGCTCTTGCCGCGATTGAATTGTACAATAAACCGCGTTTTCTCTACCGCGAAGAAAGTTTTATCCTTCTTATAATCCACGCTTGGGAAATGCTCTTAAAAGCCAAATGGCTCAAAGAAAACAACAACAAAGAATCGTGTTTATACATCAAGACCAGTGGGCGCGAATATGAGAAAACACGCGCCGGAACGCGAAAAACACATAGTTTCGATAAAATGATCGGTTTATTGCAAAGCAAAAACTTATTACAAGATGAGGTTATACGAAATTTGCAAGCTTTTCGTGATTTGAGAAATTCCGTCGAGCATTTCTTAACGGAAAGTGAAGCTTTGGAAAAACAAATTTTAGAGTATGCACTGGCAAATTTACAAAATTTTCGTTTTTTAGCCAAAGAATGGTTTGATGAAGACCTGGATGCCATGAATATACCCGTTCCGTTGTCACTGAAAGAACCGACGCCGTCCGTTTCGTCTTCGGCGAATAAAGGGAATAAAGATATTCGAGCTCTTCTTTCGTATCTCGAACGGGAAACGCAAGGATCTTCGGATCCGAAAAGTCCTTACGCGGTTAAACTTGCGTATGAAATTTCATTTAAGAAAGATAACAAAAACGGAATGCCGGCAAAGTGGGATGAAAACGGTATTCCCATGGAGCTGACAGACGAACAGTTTGCCGCAAAATTCCCCTACACCTACAATCAGCTTTTGGATAAAATCAAAACGCAATGTCCGAACGTAAAACGGAATAAGAAGTTTAATGATCATATGGAGCGATTACGACAAAGCAAAAAACCGCTGTGGCACGAACGAAAACTGAACCCGAAAAGTTCAAAGACTCAAAAAACGAAATTTTACAGTGAAGAGTTTTTAAAAGAAATGATTACCGTCTGCGAAGGAGAAGTGTCATCTTAACTCCGATATATACTCAAAATCTTGTCTTTTGAACCCGAAGGCGTAAAATTGATTCGGTTCCTCCTTTCAAATGCCCCTTATTGCGTCGTCCTGCATCCAAGCGATTAAAGATCGGGTGTCGATGGTCGATGTGGTGGCACCGTACGTGCGATTAAGACCCGCGGGGCGTTATTGGAAGGGGCTGAGTCCGTTTTCGCACGAAAAAACGCCCTCCTTTTTCGTCGATCCGCAACGCAACACCTTTAAATGTTTCAGCAGCGGGTATGCCGGCGATGTGTTTCGTTTTTTGGAATTGAAGGAGCAACTGACGTTTTCCGAAAGCGTCGAGCGATTGTGCGAACAATTCAACATTCCGTTGGAGTACGAACGGCGCGACGGAACGGTCGTGCGTTCGAATGAAGGCGTGTCGATAAAAAAGGTTTTGTTGGACATTTACGCCCGTGCAACGCAGTTCTTTAAGCAACACTTTTGGTCGGATAACAAAATTGCAAAGCAGGTGCGCGCTTACTGGCGTGAAACGCGGCATTTTTCGGACGAAACCGCCCAAACGTTTGACATCGGTTTTGCGCCCGCCGACGGTTCGCTGTATGTTTTTCTTCAAAACGCCGGGTTTTCGCGCGCTCACCTGCAACAAAGCGGCTTATTTTACAATCCGAAGCGCGATTACGGCAATCTGATGCCGCGATTTCAAGGGCGGCTCATGATTCCGATTAAAGATCTGCAGGATCGAACGATCGCTTTTTCGGGGCGACACCTGCCGTTTGTAACGGTTCAAACCGATCCGACGCGCGAAGCGAAATACGTGAATTCTCCGGAGACGCCTCTCTTTATTAAAGGGCAGGTATTATTTAATCTCTCGAAAGCGCGGTCGTTTTTGGAGAAAAATACACCCTTTTACCTGGTGGAGGGACAGCTCGATGCCATGCGTTGTTTCGAGTGCGGATTAAAAACCGCCGTTGCACCGCAGGGCACCGGGTTGACGGAGGAGCAACTGAAATTGCTGAAACGTTACGATGCGCCGATCATCGGGCTGTTTGACGGCGACGAAGCGGGTCTCAAAGCGGGTTTGCGGTTCATAACGCTGGGGATTCCGCTCGAAATTCCGTTACGCTATGTTTGTTTGGAAAAAGATGAAGATCCTGACGGTTTTTTGCTGAAAAACCCGAAACGTTGCGAAACGTTCGCCGACGAGGCTCTTTCGCCCGTCGACTTTTTTGTACACGCCTTTAAACGTAACGGTTGCGACGACGGGACGGTTCAGCGCAATGTTCTTCAAGCGATGTTTCCGATTATTGCCAAATGTACATCTGCGGTGTTGCGCTTCGATTTATTGCGCGAACTTTCAAAGACCTTTCACCTGCCGCAAAGCGCGTTGGAAGCGGATTTGCAGGCGTTTCAACGTCGTACGCCTGTTAAAGCGGATGCCGCACCGCCGACGCAACCGTCACCCGTCGCTTACGAACAGCCGGAGGGGCAGGTGTTGCGGTTCCTGTTGCACGCACCGCGTTGGACGGAAGCGGTTTTAAAGTACTTATCGCTCGATTGGATTGACGAAACGCATACGGCCGGGCGGCTGTTGATGCGGATTTTGAGCGAATTTCACGAAAACGGCATCGAACCGCTGGATAACCGCGACCGTTGGAACTTATCCGCCGAAGAGGAGGATTGCTGGTGTCGACAGCTGGCGCAGCCGCTTCCGTCCGGCAACGAACGCGAACAGTTGACGCTTCTTTTGCAACAGCTGTATCGACGCTTTCTTAAAAAGAAAATTTTAGAGATTGACAAACGCATTTTAAAAAATCCCGATGGCAATATCGGGGAAGCACGGCGTCTGCAATCGGATCGGCTCGCCTGTAAACGGGCGTTGGCGGAGGCGGTGTCTTTTATTTGTCTGCCGAAGGAGTGAGAGGATGTCGAAGGGGGTTGTATTCAGTGGGGGCGTTGCGTCGGAAAAAACGGTTACGTCGGGAGGTGTTGTGTCGCTTGGCAAACGCAAGGTGAAAGTTATTCCGTCGCAGGAAATTCTCAATGAAAAAATTCGCGCGTTGATTGCGCTGGCGAAGCAACAAAAGTACCTGACCGTTCAGGACATCAGCCGTCAACTGCCGGAGACCGTCAAAAAGGCGGATCAGCTGGAGAACGTCATCAGCATTCTCGAAAAGCTCGACATTAAAATTCTGGACGAGGAAGAGGCGGAACAGTTGCGGGAGCAACAACGGCTCGAAGAAGAGGAAGCCGTTCAAAACGCGCGTTCGGAGGAAAATATCGAAGATCGCGTGCGCATGTATCTGCGGCAAATGGGTGCGGTTCCGTTGTTGACGCAGGAGCAGGAAACAAAAATCTCCAGGCGCATTGAAAAAGCGGAATTTTCGGCGCAGGACAGCCTGTTTTCGATTATGCTGTCGTTGCCGTTCCAGATCGATTTGGCGCAAAAACTGCTCGAACACAACGAACGTTTCGACACTGTCGTAACGGATAAAAAGGTTGAGAACCGTACGGCTTATTATCAAACGTTGAAGCAGCTGGTTTCGCAGTGCAACCTCCTCGGGACGCAACTCAACAAACTTTGGGAATCGTATTGGAAGGCGACCGATCCGGAAGAAAAGGATAAATTTCTGACGCGCTATAAGAAGTTCGAAACGCAGCTGAAGCCTTTATTTAAGCGTTTTTGTTTCAAATTAAAAATTTTCGAGGAATTCCTCGATCGTTACTCGCCGCTGGTGCGTGAGATCGAAAAAATTCACGCGAGCCTGCGCGGCATCGAAAAAAGTCCGATCTACGCTTCCATCGATACGCAGCCGTTGCAAAAGCGTCTCAAAACCATTGAGTACGAACTTCACCTCCCGCCGGAGCAATTCGTCGAATGGATTAAGACAGTGCGCCGACACATTCGTGAAGTCAATAAGGCGAAAAGCGAAATGGTTGAATCAAACCTGCGCCTTGTGATCAGTATCGCGAAAAAATACACCAACCGCGGTTTGTCGTTTCTGGATCTCATCCAGGAAGGCAACATCGGGCTGATGAAGGCGGTGGATAAGTTCGAATACCACCGCGGGTATAAGTTCTCGACCTACGCCACCTGGTGGATTCGGCAGTCGATTACGCGTTCGCTGGCGGATCAGGCGCGCACCATCCGCATTCCCGTGCACATGATCGAAACCCTCAACCGCGTTGTTCAAACGCAGAAGCAGTTGGTGCAGGAGCTGGGCTACGAACCGTCACCCGAGGAAGTCGCGAAAACACTGAAATTGTCGCCCGAGCACGTTAAAAGCGTCATCAGTATCGCCCGCCATCCCGTTTCACTCCAAAGCCCCACCGGCGAAAGCGAAGACAGTTGCATCGGAGATTTTATCGAAGATAAATCCGTCGGCAATCCCTTTGATACGACGGCGAAGAATTTGCTTCGAAGTATGTTTCTGAAAGTGCTCAGGACGCTGTCGGAGCGGGAACGCGAAGTGTTGTTGCTGCGTTTCGGTTTGCACGATGGTTACAGCCGAACTCTGGAGGAAGTCGGCAAGATGTTCCACGTGACGCGCGAACGCGTGCGGCAAATCGAAGCCAAAGCCCTGCGTAAAATGCGCCACCCGACGCGCCTGCGGCAATTCAAAGGTTTCCTGGAAGACGAGATCGATACGGAGGAAGAAATTTCCTTCGAAGCGTTCAAAAAAACCGCCAAACAGGGCAAAGCGGAGCGTCTGGAGCAGTTTTATGACCAAATGCGTAAGATCGGCGTGCAACCGAACGGGGCGTTTGAAAAGGTTTAAAGTCGTCGCGTAAGGTCTTCGAACGAACGGGTGCTCGTTCGAAGGGGGTAATCGTTCGACATAAGGTCGGTCGTTTGTCATTTCATGAGTGGTTCATGAAGGGATGTTTTGCTTTCGAAGCGTGTGTTGAAAAGCACATAGACAGGCGGTAAAGAAGGGTTCGACGAGACGATTGGAGCACTGCCTTTGTTTCGAAAGTTCCGTGGTTGCGTGTTGAAGCGGTTGTATCGGAAATTTCTTGAAAAAGCATAGTGTTCGGCGTTCTAATCGGGTATGGACGCCTCGATCGCTTCGCAAAACCTTTCTGCCGATCCGCATGCTTTTTTGCATGCTCAGCCGAAGTCGTCGAAGCCGTTTGTGACAATCGAAACGCCGCTGTGCGATTATTATTCTGGATGTTTTGTTGAAAATGTCACCGTTCGACCGAGCTCCAATGAAGTGCAGGCGTTTCTGAAAACATCCGGTATTCGTCCGATTAACAACATCGTTGATATCACCAATTTTGTTCTCCTCGAGCAGGGGCAACCGTTGCATGCGTTCGATGCGGAACAAGTAAAGGGCTCGCTGTGCGTTCGGACGGCGCGCGAAGGTGAACGTCTGAAAACCCTGAACGGTATTGAGCGTATGCTTCCCGAAGAAGCGGTTGTGGTGGCGGACGAGAGAAAAATTTTGTCGCTGGCGGGCATTATGGGCGGTGAAGAGAGCGGCATTTCGGAGCGGACGGAGAAAATTTTCATCGAGTGCGCGCATTTTGACGCCGATAACATTCGCGTTGTTTCCCAAAAAACAAATCTTTCGAGCGATTCGTCTTATCGATTTGAGCGTTTTGTCGATAAAACCCGCGCGCCGTCGGCGTTGGTGCGTGCGATCGAATTATTGCGCGAAACCTGTCCGAATTTAAAGATAACTTTCTTTACCGAAAGCGGTTCCTGCGCGGTTGCAATGCGTGCCGTCAGAGTACGTTTGGAGAAAATTCGGTGCCTGATTGGGTTTGAGGTCGAAGAAAAAACCTTTTGTGATGCCTTGGAGGCGTTGGGTTTTCGGTTGAAAACCGTCGAAAGCGACGTTTGGGATGTCACGGTACCTTCTTTTCGTCCCGATGTTACCTTGGAAGCGGATTTTGCGGAGGAATTCGTACGTTGGTTCGGTACCGATCGCATTCCGTCGAACGTACCCGGCGGCATTGCCTGCGAACTGACGGATGCGCCGGAATATACTTTACGCCTGAAACACGCGGAGATTTTATCGAACGCGGGTTTTTACGAATGTTACACCGATTCGTTAAGTCCGAGATCGTGGTACGACGACTTTTTGCCGAAGGAGCAAGTATCGGCATTAACGCTTGAAAAGCCTTTAAGCGAAGAACACGCCTGTTTGCGTTTCTCGCTGGTTCCGGGTCTGGTGAATGGGTTGTCCGAAAATCGCAATCGCGGCAATCGCACCGAGCGTTTATTCGAAACGGGTCGCATTTTTAAAGTCAATTCCAGGGGGCAGCTCTGCGAATGCTTTGCAACGGCGTTTGTCGTGTGTCCGTCGCGGGAACGAACCTGGAAAGCGTGCGAAGATTTTGATTTTTACCGCGCACAGGCATTGATAAAATCCTTGATAACGGCGGGCGGTCAGGTGCCGTCGGCGGTTTTGACGGCAGAAAAAAACGTTTCTCCGCTGTGGCAGGACGGTTACGGCGGCACCGTCGGTCGTTGGGAACAGCGCGGTTTTGAAGCAAATCTCGGTTATTTGAATTTAAATTTTACGCAGCGTTGGTTTAAGGAAGAAGCCGTGCTTGCGGCGGAATGTTTTTGGTTGCCGGAGCGCATTCGTATCCCGTCATCCAAGATTTTACAACCGTATGCCGAAACGCCGACCGTCACCAAAGACCTGGCGTTGTGGGTTCCGAAGGAGACCTTGTGCGAAACGGTGCGTCAAACGTTGGTGAAATTGCTGAAAAAATTAACCAAGCACCCCGTGGAAGTGTGCGACGTGCGTGTATTTGACGTTTTTGAAGATGTGAAGAACGATCGCAAAAGCTTTGCCTTCACGCTCACGTTCGGCGCGTCGACGGGTACGCTCAAAGACGAACAGGTGCGTCCGATTTTTGAAGGTTTGCAACAACAGATTGAAAAACAGGGAAGTTATCGGGTAAGGGACGGGAGTTGAGTGTCTTGTTGCACGTTCTAATCTTCATGGGTGCGGAGTGTAACGTTTTTGAACCATGGTATCCGATTGTTAAATCGGTCTTGTTTTTGAAAATTTTCACAAAAATTCGGACAAAAATACCTTGCACACACAAAAATTTAGGTTGCTTCGATGATTGCGGACGCACAGCATGAAATCGGAAGGTTTTTGAGCATTTATGAAGACTTCGGCGGACATTGATCAACTGGCAAAATTTGCGTGCATACGATTTTCGGAAGAAGAAAAGGCGATTTTTCAACAGCAGTTGCAGGACATGATCGGTTATTGTTCGAAATTAGATGCCATCGATACGGAAGGTGTCGAGCCGCTGTTGCATACCTTCGAACAGGAAGATAACGTCTGGGGCGAAGATGAGCCGACGACGTGCGACGGCTTGAAGATGTTGGAGCAAAACGCACCCGAAATGCGCGACGGGCAGCTGGTGGTGCCGAAAGTTTTGTAAGGACGGAGGGTGTGGCGTTTTTTATATAAGGCAGTCGGCAGTATTGAAGGGAGTGGTTTAATAAACAAAGGATCGGATGAGCATGGAGGAAGAAACGTTATTTTTACCGTTGGAACAGTTAGTCGCGGGGCTGAACGAGAAACGATTTTCGTCGGAAGAATTGACGAAGGCGTACATCGAACGCACAAAGCGGTTGGAACCGAAGATAAAAGCCTTTTTATCGTTTGACGAAGAAAAAACACTTCGTGAAGCGCGCGCCTCGGACGAGCGCCGTTCGCAGGGGCGGTTGTTGAGCGAATATGACGGCATCCCCATTGGTTTGAAGGATATTTTTTCCGAAAAAGGGCAACCGCTCACTTGTGCGAGCAAAATGCTGGAACGTTATGTCAGCCCTTACGATGCCACCGTTGTGGAGCGTTTAAAAGCGGCGGGCATGGTGTTGTTCGGACGTTTGAACATGGACGAGTTCGCCATGGGATCTTCGTGCGAAAATTCCGCCTTCCAGATCACGCACAATCCGTGGGATGTGGCGTGTATTCCCGGCGGAAGCAGTTCCGGGAGTGCGGCGGCGGTGGCGGCGGGGGAACTTCCGCTGGCATTGGGAACGGATACGGGCGGCTCCATCCGTCAGCCGGCGGCATTGTGCGGCGTGGTCGGTATCAAACCCACCTACGGGCGCATCAGCCGTTACGGCATTGCCGCATTCGCCAGTTCGCTGGACCAAGCCGGCGTGTTTGCGCGAACGGTTTCGGGAGCGGCGGCGATTTTGAAGTTGCTCTGTGGTGCCGATCCGAAAGACGCAACGAGTGCGCGTAAAGAAGTGCCGGATTTTTGCAAAGAAATACAAAATAATCGCGGAAAGAAATGGACGCTGGGTGTTCCGGAAGAATACTTCGGCGACGGTTTGGATCCCGAAGTTAAAGAGGCGGTTTTGTCGGCGGTCGATTTTTATAAACAACAGGGTTACGCGATTAAGCCGATTCGACTGAAAACATTGGAGTACGGTATTTCGGCGTATTATATCATCGCAACCGCCGAAGCATCATCGAACCTGGCGCGTTACGACGGCGTCCGCTACACGTATCGCAGCCCGAATGCCAAAACGACGGAGGAGATGTTTTCGCTGTCGCGCAGCGAGGGTTTCGGTTCGGAGGTGAAGCGGCGCATTTTGCTCGGTCTGTACGTACTGAGCAGCGGAGAATACGACGCTTATTATTACGATAAGGCACAAAAAGTGCGGCGTTTGATTTACAACGACTTCGCGGAAGCATTCAAAAATGTGGATGCGATTGTGACGCCGACCTCGCCCGCTCCGGCAACGAAAATCGGTGCGAAAAGTACGCCGTTGTCGGTTTATCTGAGCGATATCTACACAGTTTCCGTGAACCTGGCGGGTCTCCCGGGTATGTCCATTCCCTGCGGTTTTACGCAATCAAGCCTGCCGATCGGTTTGCAGCTCATCGGGAAACCGTTCGACGAAAGCACGCTTTTGTCCATCGCGGAGGTATTTGAGGCGAGGTGTGAGTATTGTGGGAGAAGGCCGAGGAATTGAGAAGGTTATTCATTGAAGGGCAGCTGGTGTTTACGAAGTAATTCAAGCAGGAGGAGTTTTTTATGTCACACTATGAAGCGGTCATCGGATTAGAGGTGCACGTACAGTTGAAGACGCGCACGAAGTTGTTGACGCGCGCGCCGTATCGGTATGGAGAAGAGCCGAATACATTGACGGATGAAGTCGTGCTCGGGTTGCCCGGGACGTTGCCGGTGCTGAATAAAGCAGCGATTTTGAAGGCGGTACAGGTCGGGTGCGTGTTCGGGTGCGAGATTGCGCGCAAATGTAAATGGGATCGCAAGAATTATTTTTATCCGGATGCGCCGAAGAATTACCAAGTGTCCCAGTTGGATGAGCCTTTATGTAAAGGCGGGTTTGTCGAAATCGAACTGGAAGGAGCGGCGCGCAACATTCAGGGGAAACATCGCAAGGTGGCACTCAATCGCATTCACGTGGAAGAGGATGTCGGGAAGCTGACGCACGGTTCCGACGGATCGACGGTGGATTTTAATCGTGCCGGCGTGCCGTTGATTGAGATTGTTTCGGAGCCGGATATGCACTCGGCTGAGGAAGTTTTTGCCTATTTGAAGTCGTTGGAAATGCATTTGCGCGCCGTCGGAGCTTCCGATTGCGATATGGAAAAGGGGCAGATGCGTTGCGACGCGAACGTGAGCATTAGAGCGACGGGCTCAACAGCATTGGGTACGAAAGTGGAACTGAAGAATTTGAATTCCATCTCGGGCGTTTGCAACGGGGTTCGACATGAAATTCAACGCCAAATCCGTGCGACCGAAGCGGGCGAAGCGATTGTTCAGGAGACGCGCCGCTGGGATGCGGAGAAAAACAACAGCACTTCCATGCGTTCAAAGGAAAGTGCACACGATTATCGCTATTTTACCGATCCCGATTTGTTCCCGATTACGCTTTCGGAGGCGCAAATCAAGGAACAAAGAAAGCAGGTACCCGAGTTGCCGTTTGTCAAACAGGAGCGTTATTTGACGACTTTGCATCTGCCTTATACGGTGACGTCCGTGCTCTGTCCCGATAAACGCCTCAGCGATTTTTTCGAAGCAACGTTGGCACTTTACGACAAAAATCCGCTTTCAACCGCCAATTGGATCGCCAATGACCTGTTGCGGGAGTCGGGCAGTCAATCGTGGGAGTCGTTGAAGTTGACGCCACAACACTTGGCGGAATTGGTGCGGTTGGTCGACGACGGTATTTTGTCGAAGCAAAGCGCGAAGGAAGTTTTCCTTACGGTGTTTCAAACAGGCGAAATGCCGTCAAAAATCGTCAAAGAAAAAGGCTTGGAGCTGTCGGTCGATACGAATGAATTGCGAACCTTATGCGAAGAAGTAATTGCCGCATTCCCGAAGCCGGTTGCCGAATACCGCGCCGGCAAAGAAAAAGCACTCAATGTTCTTAAGGGGCAGTTAATGAAGCGCACCCAGGGGAAAGTGCCGGTGAGCGCGATCGATAAAGTGCTCGCGGAGCGTTTAAAGGGATAAAGGCGGCAATATACGTCGGGTAGAAGTTCTTCTCGGCGATTGTTTTGATACGGATGTATCGGTGGGGTTGCGACGCTTCAGCTGAAGCTGTTGGGAGGTGGCCCAAGTATATTTGGTGTTAAGTTTGTTTTTCGGAAAGCAACAGTGGTTCGACGTACAATCTCCTTGCTCAATTTTCGCTCCCATGAAAGAATAATCTTACCATGTTCCTGCCGTCGATTTTGCTGTTTGGTCGAACGAATGTCGGGAAAAGTACGCTGTTTAATCGGCTGACGAAGAGCAAGACGGCGGTTGTGTATGACCAGCCCGGGGTGACGCGCGATTTTCTGACAGCGACGGTGGACGGTTTGTTTCAACTGACCGACAGCGGCGGACTGTTCGCGCCGACGGATGCTTTTACCCGCGCGATCGAAGCGCGTGTGACGGAGGCTTTGAAGAAAGCCGATGCGGTGGTTTGGGTCGTCGACGGGCGTTGCGGATTGACGCCGACGGACTTAATGTTGGCGGAGCGACTGCGAAAGTTAAATGTTCCGCGTATTTTGGCGATCAATAAAGTCGATCGGATTGAAGACGAGGAGGATTTGGCGGAATTTTATAAATCAGGTTTTGAAATTGTGATTCCGATTTCGGCGGAACACGATCGCAACATCGATGTGTTGAAGGAAGCCGTTATTCGGGCGTTGCCGAAAACAACCGATGCGGGTGCGGTTGATGCACCGATCGTCGCGAAATTTGCCCTCATCGGTCGTCCGAACGTCGGTAAGTCCTCTTTAACGAATGCTTTATTGGGGGAAGAGCGCGCCTTGGTCAGTGCGACGGCGGGTACAACGCGCGATGCCGTCGAGTGTCCGTTCGCGTGGACATTCAAAACGGGGCAAACGGAGCGTTTTATCCTGATTGATACGGCGGGGGTACGCAAAAAAATATCGGACTCCGTGGAATTTTATGCCTCCGTTCGCACGCGCGCCGCAATGGCGGAGGCAGACATTGCCGTGGTTTTGCTGGATGCGCTGACGGGACCGACAGCGTTGGATAAGCTTCTCTTAAATGAAGTTTCGACGTTGGGCAAAGGCTGTCTGTTGGTTGTCAATAAGTGGGATTTGGCGTGCGAACAATTAGAAAAAGACGGCGAGGATGTCGGGAAATTTCAAAAAAAGTTTCTGGAAGCGTTACGCAAGGTTTGCCCGTTCAGCGATGCGCCGATTGTGTTTTTATCGGCAAAAACCGGCGACGGATTGGAAGCGTTATTGAAAGAGGTAAAAGCTTTGCGGCAACGGTTAAGCACGAAGTTGACGACGGGGGCACTCAATCGTTGTCTGCAGGCGTTGCAACTGCGGCAACCGCCGAGCGCAGTCGGCGGAAAACGCTTCAAAATTTATTATGCGGCGCAGACGGGACAAATGCCGATGGCGATAAAGGTGTTTTGCAATCGTTGCGCTTGGATGCCGACAACATACGCGCGTTTTTTGGAGAATGGTGTGCGCAAAACGTTTCCTCTGGCCGGTTGCCCCGTTAAGTGGGAATGGATTGAAAAGCCGCAAAAGGAGGGCTCGGAGACGGGAAAAACGACAGCGGGTCGAGCGAAAAGAACGGTTCCTCGCGGTAAACGCGTCCAAAATGTTCCGAAAGACGGTTAAAAGCGATTATTTTTGTTTCCAGTCCCGTGTTTATGCGCCATGACTAAATCGCAGGATGAAGGCGACTCGGAAAGCCCTTCGGAGGCATTTATGTCCCGAAATGATGCGGAATCCGAGTATTTGCGGGCGTTTGAGCAGTATCTCAAACAGCGCAATTATTCCAATTACACACAGCGCGACTATTTGCAGTCGGTAACCGAATGGTATCGCTTTGTCCGCGGACACAGGCAGGCAATCGAGGATATGCGCAATTTGAACGTTTTTTTGCAACAAAGAGCCGTCGGGAAGCGAACGCTCAACCATGATTTGTCGGCATTGCGCACGTTTTTTCGGTTTTTGGAGCAACGCAACAACATCCCGATGCCGCGGGAATTAAAAGAAATCAGTCCGAAGTTTGAGGCGAAATTGCCGACGTTTTTTACCGTCGAACAGATTGAAAAACTGCTCCAAACGCCCGATGCTATGTTTGAGGCAGGGCGATTAAGCGAATTTCTATGGCGGCGCGACAAAGCACTTTTGGAATTATTGTACGGCAGCGGCATCCGCATCGGGGAATTGGTTTCATTGCGTTGCGAACACGTTCAGTGGGATCGGCAACTTATTCGGGTGCTCGGGAAAGGGCGCAAAGAGCGTATTGTACCGTTCGGGAAACCCGCTTTGGAAGCCCTGCAAGCGTTGCATCGTTATGTTCAAACGCCGTTTCTTATTCCGAACCAAGCGGGGCGGGCATTGACGGCGCGTTCGGCGCAGTTAACTATGAAGAAGTATCTTGAAGCCGCGCAGTTACCGTTAAACATGACGCCACACAGTTGTCGCCACAGTTATGCGACCCACCTGTTGCAGAACGGTGCGGATTTGCGGGTCGTTCAGGAATTACTGGGGCACGCAAGCCTGTCGACGACGCAAAAATACACGCACGTGAACATTCGCTTTTTGCAAAACATTTATCACAAAGCGCATCCGCAGAGTTAAAGTGACAGAAAAAGGTGTTTGTCGCGATTAAAGCACCGAGAAATTTCTAAACCGACTTCAACGCGCGTTGTATTTCGTCATATACCCACCCCAATTCTTCCGTCGTAACACACAGCGGCGGCAATATATAAAGCGTCGAACCGAGCGGGCGCATAAAAATGTTGCGTTCGAACAGAGCCCGCACCAGACGTTTGGCGGTTTGCGGTGAAATAACATCAAAGGCATCGATGAGCCCGCATGTTCGTCGTTTTGTAACGCTATCCAACGGTCGGGAGCGGTAAAACCGTTCGATGGTCGCAACTTTTTGACGGGTTTCGGGGCGCATGAAAATTTCGAGCGATTTGCACGCGGCGGCGCAGGCAATCGGGTTGCCCGTGTAAGAATGACCGTGAATAAGGGTTTTTTTCGGGTCATCCGAAAGAAAAGCGTTATAAACCTCATCGGTTGCAATCGTGAGCGACAGCGGCAAAAATCCGCCCGTGAGTGCCTTCGAAAGACAGGCAATGTCGGGGTTTTCGCTCACGTGATCCATGGCAAAAAACCGTCCCGTTCGGTAAAATCCCGTAAAAACTTCGTCGAAAATCACCAAAATTCCGAATTTGCGCACCGTTTTCACCAGCTTTTCCAAAAATTGCGGTCGATGCATGACCATGCCGCGAGCACCTTGAATAAGCGGTTCGACGATGAGTGCGCAAAAGGAAGCTCCTTCCGTTTGAAGTTTTTTTTCAAGATTTTCGAGAATTTTCTCTTCCGAAGCTTCCAAGTCCCGCACGCCTTCGTACGTTTCGGGTACAGGGATTGTAAAAGTGTCGAAGAAAAATTCGGAAAAATTAAAGTGGTACATCGAATGCTTCCCCGAAACGCTCATGGCACCATAGGTATCGCCATGATAGGCGCCTTCGAGGCAAAGGTACTTCTTACGTTCGGTGTTGCCTTTATTCCTGAAGTACTGATAGGCGATTTTGAGGGCAACTTCCACCGCCGTGGAGCCGTTGTCGGAAAAGAAAAAGTGCTTCAACGTCGGCGGTAAAACGGTTTTCAAATTTTGGACCAGCGTTTCGGCGGGCTGATGAGTGAAAGCGGTTAAAATGACCTGCTCCAGCATCGATGCCTGTTGCGTAATCGCGGCGGCAATTTCTTTGTTGGCGTGTCCGTGCGCCGTAACCCACCAGCTCGAAATCATGTCCGCATAACGCTTCCCATTTTCGTCGTACAGCCAAATTCCGTCGCCTTTGATAATTTTAACGGGTTTTTCGGCAGTTTCCTCCTGTGTGAACGGTCTCCAAATCATGATAAAACTTTCAAAATTTCCGATGGCAACGGTGTGTTCTCAAACAATGCCTTTAAATCGTTTGTTTCGGGCAAAACTGCCAGAATGTGCACCTTTGAAAAGTATTCGATGGTTTCCCGAATATTTTTTTCGATGTCGCCGCAGATAATGATGCCCAAGACGGGAATGTTGCGTTGATGTAGGGCGAAAATTGTGAGTAGCAGGTGGTTAATCATGCCCAACTTCGAACGGGCAACGACAAGGGCAGTTGCGTGCATTTGTTCGATGACGTCGAGCATAAAGAAATTTTCGGCAATCGGCACCAACAGCCCGCCGGCGCCTTCGATAAGCATTTTATCGCGATCGGTTTGCAATTTTCGGATATCGATCGTTTTTTGCTCCAAACGCGCCGCATCCCACGCCGACAAAGGAGCTTTCAGGCGATACGCGTTGGGCAAAATTTTCGTCTGCGGGGCAAACTTTTGAATGACATCACTGTCGGCATCGCTTCCCGTCTGGATCGGTTTCCAATAGGTTGTCTTAATTTTGGAGCAAATCCATGCGGAAACCGTTGTTTTGCCGGCATCGGTGTCCGTTCCGGTGATGAACAGGTTCATGCAGTCTTCCACTTTTATTGAGGGCTTAAAGGGCGAAAAATTCAACTTTATTCCAGACGGCAAAAATCCTATATAAAAGGCATATGATAACCTTCGAAGAAGCGTTTCAAATCTTCAATAAACCGTTTTTT
>Ga0256405_10007342_pt1 | contig 16724 bp, 13 predicted proteins | sample RumenRJG_02DNA_FD_189096 | JGI IMG/M metagenome (GOLD analysis project Ga0256405, IMG submission 189096) | Bovine rumen microbial communities from Lethbridge, Alberta, Canada - RJG_02 | ecosystem: Host-associated > Mammals > Digestive system > Stomach > Rumen | place: Canada: Alberta...
CCTGACCTTCCTCGCTCTCAAAAGTCAGTGTCCCGTTGTGCTTGTTTTCTATAATATCTTTCGTAATCGCCATACCGAGACCAGTGCCCTGTCCTGCGGGTTTGGTGGTGAAGAAGTTCTCATAGAGTCGTTGCTTCACCTCATCAGTCATACCCTCTCCATTATCCCTAATACTGATATTGAGCTTTTGGTCAGAGAAAGATACTTTGACATCAATGGTAGGCTTGAATTCTTCTCCCAGACGTTGCGATTTATGCCAGATGGTGTAGCATGAGTTGTTCATCAGGTTCAGGATGGCGCGGCTCAAGTCCTGCGGAATCACCATCATCTTGGGGATGTCTTCTTGATATTCCTCATGAATGGTGACATTGAAGTTCTTATGGTCGGCACGCATGGCATGATAGGAGAGCCATACATATTCCTTGACAATATGAGTGACATCAGAAGGAAGGTACTCATTCTCCTTACCTCTGGACACTAACAGTATTCCTTGGATGATGCTGATGGCACGCTCACCATGTTCCACGATTTTCGCCATGTTTTCCTTCAGGTCAGCGATGATGTCCTCTACTTCCTCGCGGTCATCCTCGGAGATGTTTTCCTCATTGTCCTCAATAATCTCCGTCAAGTCTTTCAGCAATTTGTCGGACATCTTGCTGAAATTGATGACAAAGTTCAGGGGGTTCTGTATCTCATGGGCGATACCCGCACTCAGCATACCTAAGGATGCCAATTTCTCTTGTTGCTTCAACTGTTGCTGTAAAGTGTCAATTTGTTTCTCCATAGCCGTCAGTTCTTTATAATAGGTAATAATATGGTAAATTCTGTATATTCATTTTTCACTGACCTCACCGTGATGTCACCACCATAGTTCTGTATAATCTCACGACTGAGGTATAGACCGACACCGGAAGCTTCACCCGTCGTCTTGGTGGTGAAGAAGGGGTCAAAGATCTTATTGATAATTTTCTCTTCGATACCTATTCCGTTGTCCAGTATCTTTATCATCACTTGACTGTCTTCAATGGTTACCGTAAGACTGACCTCAGGAGAGCCTTGTTGTCTCTTGGATTTCTTGATGACAGCATATACAGCATTGTTCAGCAGGCTCATGAATGTCGTGCTCAACAATTCTGGGTTAGCGTTGATAAAGATCTGTGTGGAAGGATAGGTGAAGCCGATCTTGATATGATATTCATTAATCTTATCATGATAGTAGGTACCCACCATCTCCTCGTCCTTCCGTATCAGAGGGATGAGATCCATTTTCACGATACCGGTGGAACGGTCTTTCAGCATCTCCTCCATAGCCTTCAGCGTGCGGGTGGTATTGGCACCGTGCTCGCTGACTTTCTCCAGATTACCTTTCAGCATACTGAGTACATCGATGGTGTCGTCATAGTTCTCAGGATCCATGTTCTCTTTTTCATCATCGATATTCGCTTTCACGTCATCCACCAGACCTTGGGAGAGCTTGGAGAAGTTGTTGATATAGTTCAGAGGATTCAGGATACGGTCAATCAGACCCTGTGTGAGCTTACCCACCGTAGCCATTTTCTCCTGTCGTACCAGTTCATGCTGGGTCTCGCTCAGTTCAGTCAACGCAGTCTCCAGTTTCTTTGATTTCTCCTCAATCTCGTCTTTCTGCTTGACCACCTCAGCGGTACGCTCCTGAACGATATTCTCCAACTGTATCTTGTCTTTTCTGAGCTTACGGATGCGCCATTGTACCGTGACATAGGCTAGCATGATAAACAGGATGGCGTAAAGTACTATCATATACCAACGAAGATAGAAAGGTAGTTCTATCTCATAAGAGAAACTGACTATTTCTGAGGTTTGTCCAAAGGCATTACGTGACTGAACCTCAAAAACATATTTTCCATACGGTTGGTTATTATACTCTGTATAGGTGTCATAATCCCATGAGCTCCATTTGCCGCCATTGATGCGATAACGGTATTGCGACCGTAAGAGCAGAGAGGGATATGCCACGGCATAGCGGATGGCAATGGTACGCTCGTCGTCCTTAAAGTCCATGTGCGTGGGGAGCTCTCCAAAACCACCCCAAGCGATACTGTCATCATTGATAATGATTGAGCGTATAAACACTTCAGGTGTGGTCTTCGTCGGGTCATTCCGTGATATGTCCGCGACAATAGCCCCATTTGCACTGCCCAGCCATATCTGATTACCATCATGCAAAATAGTACGGATATTATTATCCGTGAGTGGATAGACGATCTTGTTCCATATGTTATTCATCGAACCGTTTGTCAGGGCATAAAGACTTTTACCCTTGTTATTGGTCAGCCACAATATGCCTTCTGAGTCTGTATACGAGAAAAGCGGGTAGGGGAAAGGCTTGGTGGCACTGGCAGTAACAATGGTAGGTTTGTTCTGATACATCACGAGTGTGGAGATCTCGTCTTTGACACTGCGGTCTTCCTTCATGACAAATGTTCCACTCTCGTTATTCCAGATTCTTCCATAAAGGTTTTGCATCCATATAACACCCTTTTTGTCTTTCATGAACTTTGTGACACGCTCCGCCTCGCAGACCTTCACCGGTGTTCTTCCTGCCACATGATAGAACACACCGTCAAGCTCACCCGTGTAGAATCCGTTACCATCAGCCAGGATGGACATAGTACTTGACGTAGTCAGATGGTTGACTGCTCCGTTTGCGGCTATCTTATACACGCCATTGGAGGTTGCCGCTAACAGTCCTCCTTCATAATTGATCAGTTGCCAACAGGTATAGTTTACTTTTTCAATATGAACAAATGAATGCCGGTCGCGACGGAATAGTCCGTTCGATGTGCCTGCATATATCTGTTCATTGATTTTTGCCAGAGAGAGCACCTCTCCGCGCAATCCTTGATCTTGACTGAAATGACTGTAGGGTGATGGAACCTGTACGACGAAAAGCCCATTGTCAGTGGCACCCCATAACAGTCCATGCTTGTTATAGGCAAGACTGGCGATATTATCTGAGCATAATCCGTTTTCTTCTTTCAGTTGATAGAGAATATTGCCGCTGCTGTTGATGATGACGAGACCTTCTGACTCTGTAGCAACAGCTGTCATCCCGTTACCGATGTCCTCTCTCCAGTTGACGGTGGCGTTATTAATGACAGGCGTATAGTCGTAAGGGATGGGAAGTACGTCGGCAGTCTGATAGACCTTGTTCTGTTTGGCGGTATAGGTCTTGCCGTTGCTGACCGCAAAATAGATATCTCCGTGGCTCTCCCAAATATCCTGAACCTCTCCTTTGATCTCATGCTGCTCATCCAGACTCTTCAGTTCCAGGATACCGTTCTTGCCGGCTTTCACATAACCGAAGAAATTATAGCCGCCAGCCCATACCTTTCCTTTGGAGTCTTTGAGTAAGACCGTGACACGGGTGAGGGCAGGAGTGTATAACAAATTCCATTTGGAATTGTCGTAATAGAGGAGTCCTTCGAAATTAGCGACATAAAGGATGCCGTCATTATCAAACTCTATATCGAAGTTCTGATTATGAGCCTTGTAGGTAGCGGCACTGATATTGTGGTAGAATGGGACTCCTTGCGCACCTGCTCCTAACAGGATACAGGTGAGGAAGAGCCATGTCAAGAGTGTCCGTCTGTTCATCGTGTTGCCTCCTTTCCGATAAATGTCTCATAAGGAATGTTCTTGCCGATATAGTAGTTCCATTCCTCACGGGTCAGGTTTCGCTTGAGGTTTGCCTTTACTCTCTTAGCCATCTCAGCCACGTCAATCATCGTCTCCGTCAGGTTTCCGTTCTGGTCACCCGTCCATACGAATTTCTTGGTTAAGTCAAAGCTAAGACTGATAATCCATTGTCGGGAGTTGATGATGTTAATCGGTTCGATTTTCTCGCTTGAGATATTCCAGAACTTGACGGTACCGTCGTAGCTGGAAGAATACAGGCGTGTCCTGTCATAATTGATTCTTGACACGCGGGAGTTATGTCCCACCAGTTTATGCATCTTGCCGGAAGGCTCAAAGTAGTAGATGGTTCCGTCGTACATGCCAAATGCCTGTTGCTTGGTCTGGGAGTTGTAGTTATACGACATCACACGCCCTTTGAAAGGCAGGGGCTGCTTGACAGCTTTTGAGATATCCTTGTTGAGCAGGTACATGTTTCCTGAGCTGTCGAAGAGGACTATCTGTCCGTTCTTCCATCCTGCGATGGATGTCTTGAAACCCAGGGGAAGTGTCCTGATGGGTCTGAGGGTGCGGGCATCAATGATGTGGACGCTCTGTTCAGCTGTTACGATAAGCTCATCCTCTTTGATGGTGAAGATTCTGAAAGGATGAATGGCACCGTCGATATTCACGACATGCACCTTGCCATTCTCCTTGCTGACCACCAGCTGACCAGTGTGGCTGACCGCATAGAATGTTCTTTCCTTATTAATATATATATCGCGGAAGTCAAGATCTTTGTTACTGTATACCGTACTGGTCTTCAGGTTGTCATTGACCTTCGTGTGACGCATGATCTCACCATAAGTGCTGATACTTATGAAACTCGTAGACCCCGGTATGATAAGCGTCTTCATGATGGAGCCATTGGCTATAGACCATCTGCGCTGGGTACCGCTGGTCAGTGTCATTGCCTCATAGATGGAAGGATGGTACACGTCTCCATGATAACGGTTGGTGAAAATGTAGGACGCATAGGCGAGGAGGGCAGCCAACTGCTTGTTGCCTGTACGTTGCTGGGTAATCGCCACGTTGCCGATGCTACGTGCCATGGCGATATAGCTCAGTGTGTCTGCCACCCGTTTGGAGAATTCTGCCTGCACACGCTCATTCTCCGCAATGACACGCTGTCCTTTGGCAACCTCTGAAGCCTCCAAAGCCCTTTTCTCAGCCTCTTGGGCGTTCTGCCGCTCTTGTTCGGCATGCTGCCTCATCTCATTGGCGATACGACTCTGTTGCTCAGCCTCATCACGCTGCTCATCACTGATGATACGTTGCTGGTTGGCTATCTCCTCCATCTGCGCATTGACACTCTGCATGACAGCGGACTGCTTCTCCTGCAAGGAGAGCTTTGCCAACCGGTTTTCCAGTTCCATGACCTTAGCCTTCTCCTCGGCATATTGTCCGTGCATCTTCCATGCCGTGTATCCGGCAGCGAAAAGGGCTAATGCGACAATGGCGAGACTGATGATTCTTAGACGTTTTTTCATGCTTTGCGTTTCAATGCCATAATAGTGATGTCGTCACTCTGTTCAGCACCGTCAGTGAACTTCCGTATGTCTGCCAACTGACCTTCAATCACCTCGCGGCAGTCCTTGCCGTTCAGTTCGCTCAGAATCTTCTCCATGCGCGCTTCTCCATATTCCTCAAGTTCGCGGTTGAATGCCTCGTTCACACCATCTGTATACATCATTATTGTGTCACCAACCTCTAAATGTGCGCTGCCGCTCTCATAGGTCAGGTTCTCCATCACACCGACAACGCAGTTAGTACTCGTAGGCATCTGCTCTACGCTGCCATTAGCCCGCATGATGTAGGGAGAGTTATGTCCGGCATTGCAGTATTCCAACTCACCGGTGTCGATATGGTAGATGCCATAGAAAACAGTGACGAACATGCAGTCCACAGACTCTGAGCTCAGCAGGTCGTTTGACTTGATGATGGTTTTGGCAGGTGGATAATCTTGCAGTCCCACCGTACGTATCAGCGTCCTGCTGACAGCCATGAAAATAGCTGCGGGAACACCTTTTCCACTGACATCCGCAATGACAATGCCGATGCGGTTGGCATCAATACGGAAGAAGTCGTAGAAGTCACCTCCCACATCCTTAGCGGGTACCATCAGTGCCGACAGGTCAATCTCCTTCTCATTCTCAGGGAAGGGAGGGAAGATGCGTGGCAGGATTGCCTGTTGTATCTCATGGGCTACGGCGAGGTCAGTCTTCAGCAGTTCCAACTGTGAGTGCTCTGCCTGTGCTTTCTTGATATACTCAATCTGCTCTATTGCCTTCTCTATCGTTACACTCAGATCGTCCAGGTCAATAGGCTTTGTGGCAAAGTCGAAGGCTCCGTTGTTCATCGCCGAACGGATGTTCCCCATATCGCCATAGGCGCTCACCATGATACATTTCAAGGCAGGGTTGTGCATCTCGTTGATTTTGGTCAGCAACGTCAGTCCGTCCATTTCGGGCATGTTGATGTCCGACAGAATGATGTTGATGTCTTTTTCTTTTAATAGGACGGTGAGCGCCTCCAATCCGTTGTGGGCAAAGAAGAATTCATATTCGCCTTTACGGATTTTCCTTCTGAAATACTGCGTCAAAAGCAATTCGAGATCCATCTCGTCGTCCACGCTGAGTATCTTGACTGGGTTCATGTTTTTGTATTCTTATTGATTAGTGGGACAAAATTATAGATATTTTTTGAAATATACAAATGTTTTGAAGATAAAATGATTAACTTTGCAGCAGAAATGAACAAATTACATATTTTTAATCCTGAACACGATATTGCTTTAGCCAGCAACTTATCAAACTTTACGGCTCCTCATGCCGGGCGGCAGTTGCGTGCCGATTTAGGCTTTCTGCCTGCGGTCTGGGCTGCAAAGGGCGATTATGTATGGGTGGAAAATGCCGACTATGCAGCCCGTGCCTGGCGACGGTCTATGAGGGGTAGAAAGTGTCCCGTCGAGTGGGTTACCCGACAGCAACTGGCCTCTCTCCCCATCAGCGGTGTTTCCGTATGGGGGTGGGATGCAGCATTGCGCCAGTCGTTGTTGCGTCATGGTGTCAGCGAACAGCTTCTGCCGTCAATGCAGGCGGTAGCTGATATCCGCCGCTTGTCTCATCGTCAGACATCCTCCCTTCTGCTCCCTCAGTTGCAGGGCGATGGCATTGTGGGTGAGTCGTGGTATTGTGACTCCCTTGAGGCTGTTGAGCAATTGCTTGCTTCGCATCCTCATGCCGTGTTGAAAGCTCCCTGGAGCTCCAGTGGTCGCGGGCTTCGTTTCGTCAATGGCGAACTGAATGATCATCAGCGAGGCTGGCTCCGCAATCTGTTAGGCAGTCAGGGTGGGGTGATGGTCGAACCCTATTACGATAAAGTGAAAGATTTTGGTATGGAGTTCGAGGCAACGGCTGAAGGCGTACGCTATCTGGGACTTTCGCTTTTTCATACCACCAATGGTGCCTATACGGGGAATATCCTGGCTACCGAGTCGAGAAAGCGCGAAATGATAAGTCGCTATATCCCAGTGCGATTGCTCGATAGTGTTAAAGATGAAATTATAGCGAATATAGATGTAGCCAACTATCAGGGACCGTTTGGCGTAGATATGATGTTAGTGCGCGCCAACTCTCCACTCTCCACTCTCCACTCTCCACTCCTTCTGCATCCCTGTGTTGAGATTAATTTGCGTCGCACGATGGGCCATGTTGCCCTTGCCTTATCTCCAACCGACGACGATATTCTCAAGGTGATGCGCATCCAGTACACTGACAATTACAAACTTAAAATACAAAAGCTATGAGAAAAACTTTTCTACTTCTGTGGCTGCTATCGGCGGTATCGGTGCAAGCCCAGTATCAGTCAAAAGTATGGTCGCCCGACAATGGCGACGGCACGTTTACCAACCCCGTGATTAATGCCGACTACAGCGACCCCGACGTGTGCGTGGGCGCTTCTGGTGAAGACTATTATCTCACGGCATCCTCGTTCCAGTGCACCCCGGGGCTGCCCATCCTTCACAGCAAGGATCTGGTGAACTGGGAGATTGTGGGATATGCCCTCAAGGAGCTCTACACGGGCGACGATGCCCTCGTGAAGCATTTCAGTCAGCCCCGTCACGGTGCAGGCGTCTGGGCACCTTCTATCCGCTACCACGACGGCGAATACTACATTTATTGGGGCGACCCCGATTTCGGCTGCTATATGGTGAAGACGAAAGACCCTGCCGGCGAATGGGAGGCTCCCGTATGCGTCATCAAGAGTAAGGGAATTATCGATACGACGCCGCTTTGGGACGACGACGGCCGTTGCTATCTGGTCAACGGGTGGGCTAATTCGCGCTCCAAGTTTGCCTCTGTGCTATGTGTGCGTGAGTTAAATAAGGAAGGCACGAAAGCCATTTCCGACCCCGTTATCGTTTTCGACGGCAATGGCACCGAGAACCGCACTTGCGAGGGTCCGAAGTTCTACAAGCGCGACGGCTGGTATTGGATTATGTGTCCTGCGGGCGGCGTGCCTACCGGTTTCCAGTTGGCGATGCGCGCCAAGTCGCCTTACGGTCCCTACGAGCATAAGATAGTGCTCCAGCAGGGCGCGACGAATATCAACGGCCCGCACCAGGGCGGATGGATTCATACGAAATACGGCGAAGACTGGTTCCTGCATTTCCAGGACAAGGAAGCCTACGGCCGCGTCGTTCACCTCAATCCGGTCGATTGGTCTTCGGGTTGGCCCGTCATGGGAAAGAAAGGCGAGCCCGTCACCGTTTATAGAAAACCGAAGACGGCCCATCCTTCCCCCGTCGTCAATCCCGTCGAGGACGACGAGTTCAACCAGCCGCGGCTGGGGCTTCAGTGGCAGTGGCATGCCAATTATCATCAGTTCTTCGGCATGCCTACCGCCTTCGGCACCATGCGCATCTATACGCACAAGCTCGATGCCGATGCCAAGAATCTCTTCATGGTGCCCAATATGCTGTTGCAGAAGACGCCAGCCGATGCCTTCTGCGTCACCACCAAGCTGCGCATGACGGCTAAGGCTGAGGGGCAGATGGGCGGGCTCATCATGATGGGGCTTGACTATAGTGCGCTCGTCGTTAAGCGGGTGGGGCGCGAATTCCAGTTGCTGCAACTCACCTGCAAGTCTGCCGACAAGGGAAAACCGCAGACCGAGCAGCTCATCGCCACGCTCAAGCCTACCGCCGAAGACCGGATAGACTATAAGCCCGGAATACACGAGGATATCTATCTGCGCCTCCGCGTGAAGGATTCGCAGGTGCAGTTCTCCTGGAGTCAGGATGGCCGTAAATTCAAGGATTGCGGTTCACTCTTCCGGATGAAGGAAGGCCGCTGGATAGGTGCCAAGTTCGGTTACGTGGCAGCCGAGACCGATGCCAAGGCCGACAAAGGCTGGGTGGATGCCGACTGGATTCGCATCAGCGCATATAAGGATTGAAGCGCAGTTCGTCGGCTATCGTGCTCTGCGGTCCGTGTCCGCTATAGATGGTCGTATCGGCGGGGAGTTTTGCCAATTGGTGCAGACTCTCCGCCATTTGCGTCCAGCTGCTGCCCTCGAAGTCGGTGCGTCCGATGCTCATGCGGAACAGGGTATCGCCCGAGAACATCACCTTCTCTTCCTCGCAGTAGTAGCAGCATCCGCCAGGGGTGTGCCCAGGCGTGTGGATGATTTGCAGTCGGTGCGTGCCGAAGCTCACCGCCTCGCCCTCGCTGAAGTAGTGCCCCACGGGCGCTTCCTCCTCGCCGAGGTCGAAACCGAACATCTCGCGGGCCTGTTTTCCCAGATGTTCTATCAGGAAAGCGTCCTCCGCCCGTGCCTCCACCTTCAGCCCGAACTCGTCGTACAGGGCTATGTTGCCCCAGTTGTGGTCTAGGTGTCCGTGGGTCGCCAACAGGTGTACGGGCTTCAGCCCTTCGTTCTTGATATAGTGGCTGATGGCGCCCCGTTCCTCCTGATAGGCGGCGCCGCAGTCGATGACGACGCACTCCTTGGTTTCGTCGCTCACAATGTAGCAGTTTTCCTGCAACATATTGCACATAAATCGCTTGACGGTCAGCATGGCAGATAGATGATGTTTTTCTCCTTGAACCATTCCTCTTCGAAGAATTGGCTGATGGGGTTTATTTCTACGATATTCCTGAAGGGGCGCGTCTCCTCCTCCAGCTGTCCCCCCTTCAGACAGATGATGCCGTTGGGCAGCGCGTTATGCTGTTTGGCAGCCATGTTCTTGCGCACGATTTTCACCAGGTCGGGCAGCGGCATCACGGCACGGCTCACCACGAAGTCGTATTTGCCTTTCTCCTCCTCGCCGCGCAGCTGTGTCGGGTGGCAGTTCTTCAGTCCGACGGCCTGGCATACCTCCTGTGCCACGCGTATCTTCTTTCCCGTTCCGTCAATCAGTTTGAAGTCGCAGTCGGGAAACAGGATGGCCAGCGGAATGCCGGGGAAACCGCCTCCCGTCCCGAAGTCGAGAATCCTGGTGCCGGGCGTGAACTGTATCAGTTTGGCAATCGCCATCGAGTGCAGCACGTGGTGTTCATAGAGGTTGTCGATGTCTTTGCGCGATATCACGTTGATTTTCGCGTTCCACTCGCGATAGAGCGCTTCGAGCATCTCCACCTGCCTCTGCTGTTCGGCTGTCAGTTTAAAGTATTTCAGTATTGCTTTCATCTCACTTCATGATTTCCTTCAGCTTCCCGTAGCTCAGCGTCAGTTCCGTGTTGCCTTTGGCATAGGGGGCTATCTCGTAGGGGTTATAGATAAATGTGATTTCGTCGTCGCCCAGGATGAAGTTCTGCGGCGCGTAGATGTCCATCGTCAGCAGATAGTCCTTGGCGTGCAGTTCGTCCAGCGAGTTGGTCTCCGTCTGCCGCTTCAGCTCGTCCAGTAGCATTTCGCGCAGGCGGTAGCTGTAGCCCTGTGCGAAGAGATCGTCGTAGGTTATCTGCCGTCCTGTTTTGGCGTCGAAGTTCATCACCAGTTGTTGGCGGATGCCGTGTGCGCCGCCTTCATACATATCCAGGTCGATGATATATACTAGACAGTCGTCCTTCCCCTCGCGCGTGTCGGTCGTCACTTCGTAGGTGTATTCATACCACGCCCGCTTCAGTTCGTCGCCACGGTCTTCACGGTAGAGTGGGGCCATGTTCTTCTTGTATTCTGAGGTGTAGAAATGGGCAAACGAATCGACCGCCTGCTGCATCTTCAGGCTGTCGAACATGAACAGCCGCTGCTGGATGGCATTGTTAATGTTGTGGGCACGCTCGTCGTCGCCCTTTACATATTTCACCTGCAGACTGATGCTGCACTTCGGAGCATTCTCTTCGTCGCTGATGCTCACCACCTTCTCAGCTTTCGCCTCGTCCATGTCGAAGCTGTTACTGGAGAAGAATCCGCCTCCCTCACCGCCGCCGCAAGCCGCCAGCAGTAGGGCTGCTATACCTAATACTATATAGTTCCTCTTCATAATTCGGATGCGAAATTACGAAATTTATTTCGGATATGCAAATAATTCATGCCGATTCGCTGAATATTTTTGCCAGTTGGCTGAAAGTACTTTCTCCGCGCTTAAACTTTTCTTACCTTTGCAGTGTCAAAAAGGTGACTTCGGTCAAGAAACAATTAAGTTTAACAATAACAAATTTGAAGACAATGAAAAAGTTTATTTTAACAATGGTAGCCCTCTTGTCGATGACAATGGCTCAGGCTCAGGACAACAACACCAAGTGTGACGGTAAGAAGTGCGACAAGTGCGAGATGAAGAAGCAGGACCCTGCCGACCGCATGGCGAAGGAACTCTCGCTCACCGATGCACAGAAGACGCAGCTGGCAGAACTCGACAAGGAGTACGATGCCAAACTGAAGAAGATTCTCAACGACGAGCAGTATAAGAAATACAAGCAAATGCGCAAGCATCATGGCCGTCCAGGCCGTCGCGGACATGGTGGTCCCCGCGGTCCTCGTCCTGAGATGCCGCCTACGGATTAACGATTTTTTAGGTGAAAAGATTGGATATGTCGCAGATAATTCGTACATTTGCGACATATTTTTTTGTTACTAACGTCAAAACAATCGGATTATGGACTTGTTACACATTATCGCAGTCGTCGTACTGGTAGTTCTTGGAGTGATTATCTTTAAGAATAAGTCGAATAAAGGTTAAGGTTTTTAACATCGGAAAAGATATGGTCAAGAAACTGTTATTGTCAAGTGCCGCCTTGGCATTGGTGGCGTGCGCCTCGGCTAAGAGCGACGTCGCCATCCGTCTCAATCAGGTGGGTTATTCCCCCAACGAAGAGAAAGTAGTGGTTATCGAGGGTATCAATCCTGCTGGGAAGATACAAGTGAAGAACCTTCAGGGCAAGACCGTGCTCAAGCCCCGCAACATCCGTCAGGCGCAGTCGTCCTGGGGCGATAAGACACGTTACGTGGTCGATATCTCCGACCTGAAGAAGGAGGGCGACTACGAGGTCTGTGTGGATGGTGCCAAGGCGCCGCTGCGCATCGCCCGTCATGCCTTGCACGACATTTCCGTTGCCTCGCTCAAACTCTTCTATCTCATCCGTTCGGGCGTCCCCATCGAGTCGCAGTATGCCGGTCCGTATGCCCGTCCGCTGGGTCATGCCGATACGCAGGTGCTCGTACACCCCTCGGCAGCCTCTGAGTTGCGTCCTGAGGGCACCGTCATCAGTTCGCCCCTGGGTTGGTACGATGCCGGCGACTATAATAAATATGTAGTCAACTCCGCCTTCTCCATCGGTCTGATGCTGGGTGTCTATGAGGAGAATAAAGCCTACTTCGACCGTCTTCAGACGAATATTCCTGAGAGTAAGAACCAGACAGCCGATTTCCTCGACGAGATGATGTTCAACATGCTGTGGCTCCTCACCATGCAGGATCCTGACGACGGCGGTGTCTATCATAAGCTGACCACCCCCAATTTCGAAGGTTTCGTCATGCCGAAAGACTGTCATCAGCCGCGCTATGTGGTGGCAAAGAGCGTTACTGCCACCCTTGATTTCGCTGCTGTCATGGCACAGATGGCGCGCCTCATGAAGGGCAATGCCGACTATCCCGACTTCTCTGCCAAGGCTGCCGAGGCTGCCGAGCGTGCCTATCTCTGGGCGCTCGTTCATCCTGATGCGTTCTATCGTCAGGGCGACATGAACAAGCAGTTCCAGCCTGCTGTCAATACGGGCGAGTATGGCGACGGCAATGCCACCGACGAGCGTTTCTGGGCTGCTACCGAACTCTATAAGCTCACGGGCAAAACCGTCTATAAGCAGGATGCCCTCCGCCTGATGCCTTCCGATTTCCTCGTGCCCTCCTGGGGCAATGTCAGCGGACTGGGCATGTTGTCGTGGCTGTCGGCTGGCGACGCTGTTCAAGCCGATAAAGTGCGCCAAGCCCTGCAGGCGTGTTGCGACGCTTACGTCAAGGATACCGACCAGTCGTGTTTCCAGGCTCCTTATGGCAATCATGCCCACGATTTCGGCTGGGGCCATCTCTCCGAGCGTTGTTGTGGCATGGGCATCGCCCTGCTCTTTGCCGATCAGTATGTGACAAAGGGCAATTATCGCCGCTATGCCCTTGAGAACATAGATTGCCTGTTGGGTCGTAATGCCCTCGGCTATTGCTACGTCACCGGCTTTGGACAGAAGAGTCCCATGCATCCCCACCACCGTCCCTCCGCTGCCGACGGCATTGATGCACCCTTCCCCGGCATGTTGGTAGGCGGTCCCAATCCTGGTCAGCAAGACAAGGGCAGCAATCTGGTCTATCCCTCCAGTCTGCCTGACGAGTCTTACGTCGATCATGCCGATTCCTACGCTTCCAATGAGATAGCCATCAACTGGAATGCCGCCCTCGTAGGCCTCCTCTGTTGGGTCGATGCTACGGAATAAGAGCAATATGTGATAAACAGTATATAAACAAAAACCGAGAGAGAATACTCCCAGTAAATTCAATTATAGAACGGAATGAAAAGACTTTTGATGATTTGTTTGGTCGCTCTGCTGGCAACCGGGTTGATGTTCGGAGGCTTGATGCTGAAAAGCCATCACGACGATAAGGCAACCGTGAGTGCTACCGACGACAACAGTCAGTTTGTGAACCTGGCAGAGGCAGTGCCCGATGCCATTCTGGAGATTCGCTATTATGCTACCTATAACTTCGTGGGAGCGCGTGTTGACGGCTATGAACAGCCTGTGGCACTGCTGACGAAGAAGGCTGCTGAGGCACTGAAGGCTGTGAGCGACGACGTGAAGGCTCAGGGCTATCGGTTGAAGATTTACGATGCCTATCGCCCGCAGAAGGCGGTCGATCACTTCATGCGCTGGGCTGCCGATTTGCAGGATACGAAGATGAAACCTTACTTCTATCCCGATCTGGACAAGAGCGTGCTCTTCAAGCTGGACTATATTGCGGAGAAAAGCGGTCATACGCGCGGCTCTACGCTGGACCTGACGCTCTTCGACATGACTACGGAGAAGGAACTGGATATGGGCGGTACGTTCGACTGGTTCGGACCGGAGAGCCATCCCGACTTCTGCGGCAATCCCGAAACGGGCGAATATACGGGCGATAACTCGAAATCGCCGAAGGGACGCTCCATCACCGAACAGCAGTTCAAGAACCGCATGATACTGCGCAAAGCCATGCTGGCGCACGGATTCAAGGCGATGCCTACGGAATGGTGGCACTTCACGCTGAAGGACGAACCCTTCCCCAATACCTACTTTACATTCCCCGTAACGACGCTGAAATAAAAGAAAAGCCCCTTCACTGACGAAGGGGCTTTTCTATGATGTTTATCCACCGAAGTATTCTTCGAGTTCGGCATTGGCACTGCCCTGGCTGTTGGGCAGGTCGCGGATGACGACGCCATGCTCCAGCAGGGCGATGCGGTTGGAGATGTCAACCGTGTGCTGCAGGTTATGACTCGAAATAATGAGCGTGGCACCCGTAGCCTGTGCATAATCGGTGAGCACGTGCTTCAGTATCAGCTGACTCGAAGGGTCGAGGAAATTGAAAGGCTCGTCGAGAATCACAATCTTCGGACGGAGGAAGAGGGCAGAGATGATACCTACCTTCTGCTTATTGCCCGCAGAGAGATTGCGAATGAGTTTCTTCTGTCCGAACACCTCGCCGGCAGCCAACTGCTCGAAGTCCTTCAGGCGCTCATCGACCTCAGCCTGCGTCAAGCCTGATATCTTGCCCAGGAAAGCAAAATACTCCTCAGGGGTGAGGAAGTCAATGAGGAATCCCTCGTCGATATAGGCACCGACAAACTGTTTCCAGGCTTCCGATTCAGCCGGATTGATGCCGTCAATCACGACGCTGCCTTCGTCGGCCTGCAGCAGGTCGAGCAGCATGCGGAACAGTGTGGTCTTACCGGCACCGTTGTTGCCTACGAGTCCGAGGATGTCGCCGTCGTTGATGGTGAACGCATCGATGTTGCAGGCGACGGTCTCGCCGAACTGCTTCTTCAGGTTTTTGATTTCAATCATAATTTTTTCGATGTTTCGATGTTTCGATATTTCGATATAACGTTATTACGTTATAACGTGATAACGCCCCTTAAACCAGCCCCCTTCCGTGGCAATTCTTAAACTTCTTGCCGGAACCGCATGGACAGGGGTCGTTGCGTCCGGGCAGCTTCTCCTTCACAATCGGGGTGCGGGGCTGCTGGGCACGGGTGTCCTGAGCGGCGGCACGTGCCTGGTTGGGGTCGGTCATCTGCTCCTCGTTCAGGTTCTGCTTGCTCTCGGTGTATTGGTTGCGCTGGGTGCGCTGTTCGGGGGCAGCCTCCTGTACCTGCTGCATTTCTGGGATGGCACCACGCATCAGGATAGACACGATGCGGTTGTTCATGTCGTTGATCATGGTATCCCACACCTTGGCACTCTCCAGTTTGAAGATGAGCAGCGGGTCTTTCTGTTCGTAGCTGGCGTTCTGCACGGAGTGGCGCAGCTCGTCGAGGGCACGCAGATTCTCTTTCCACGACTCGTCGATGATGTGCAGCAGCATCTGCTTCTCGAACTCCTTGACAATCGACTTGCTGTCGCTCTCGTAAGCCTCCTTCAGATTGCAGGGGATGTTATACATCTTGCGGCCGTCGGTTAGTGGCACCATGATGCGCTCGTACATCTGACCTTGCGTCTCAAATACCTGTTTGATGATGGGGCGAGCCACCTCGCGGATGTGCTCGGTCTTGCGGCTGAAGGTATCCATCACCTGCTGGAAGGTGTTCTCCTCCAGCTGGTCGCGCTGCTCGTTGAGGAGCTGCTCGTTGGTGAAAGGCACCTCCATGGCGAAGATATGCAGGAATTCCTCCTTGCAACCCTCGTAGTCGTTGTTCTCGATGATGTTGACCACGCGGTCCCACATGATATTGGAAATATCCATGCCGATGCGCTCACCCATCAGTGCGTGGCGGCGCTTCTCGTAGATGACGGTACGCTGCTTGTTCATCACGTCGTCGTACTCCAACAGGCGCTTACGGATGCCGAAGTTGTTTTCCTCGACCTTCTTCTGGGCACGCTCAATCTGCTTGGAAATCATGGGGCTCTCAATCATCTCGCCCTCCTTGAAGCCCAGACGGTCCATGACGGTGGCAATACGCTCGGAACCGAACAGACGCATCAGCTTGTCTTCGAGCGATACGAAGAAGAGGGATGAACCTGGGTCGCCCTGACGTCCGGCACGACCACGCAACTGGCGATCGACACGACGGCTCTCATGGCGCTCGGTACCGATGATGGCAAGACCGCCAGCCTCCTTGACTTCAGGCGACAACTTGATATCCGTACCACGACCAGCCATGTTGGTGGCAATGGTGACGGCACCCAGTCCGTTGGTCGATTGACCAGCCAGTGCCACGATGTCGGCCTCCTTCTGGTGGAGCTTGGCATTCAGCACCTGGTGGGGAATACCCTCGCGCTTGCCCGTCTCGGGGTTGACATACATATCGAGCATACGGCTGAGCA
>Ga0256405_10007343_pt1 | contig 16721 bp, 8 predicted proteins | sample RumenRJG_02DNA_FD_189096 | JGI IMG/M metagenome (GOLD analysis project Ga0256405, IMG submission 189096) | Bovine rumen microbial communities from Lethbridge, Alberta, Canada - RJG_02 | ecosystem: Host-associated > Mammals > Digestive system > Stomach > Rumen | place: Canada: Alberta | collected...
AGCTTTATCTAAGGGGCAGGATGCCAAATGAGGAATATCATGAATATGGCTTCGAAATCCCAGCCCCTTGGACAGACGTCTCTCACCAGCGCAGATTCTGGCCGGAATGGCAGAAGCGTTTCAAATATTCCGGCATATATAAGGTAAACATGTACACGTTCGAGAAATGAGCATTTGATACTCGAAAAACTTAAAATATATAATTTTCTTCGAAAACGTGATGCTCGGGTATAATATTTTCAGTAAGGGGAAGAGCACCAATAATTTCTGAATATGCACGTCGACATAAGCCTTGAATATTTCACTAATGACGGGGAAACCGTCGCCATCGATTTCGGGAATGGTCCCGAGAATATGATTAAGGTCATAAACGGAGTCTGGGCATCTGTCAAAGACATAGATGTCGCCCAAATGATCTCATATTCATTCTCTGTCTTCAAAGATGGAAATGTCATCAGAAAAGAGTGGAGATCGCATGATATACGCATCCCTTTTGATGAAATAAAGAATCAAGACGATTTCAACCTTCAGATTCGCGACCGCTGGGTGGATGCCCCTGATGATCTGCCGCTGTGGTCTAAGGCATTCACGAATGTCATATTCCAGAATAAGCCGGTTGAAACAAATGTGACCGGCAATGTCTCTTTTACGCTTTCCTATCCTGACGTACGTTCAGGTGAGGTGCTTGCTATGACAGGGAGCGGCCCTCTCTTTGATGATTGGAAGAAATTCATTCCCCTTGGTTACGAGAACCCACCGTACAGAACCATATTCTTGAACGTAGCCGAGCCTTTCGAATTCAAGTTCGTGATCTTGGATGCAAAGACGGAGGAACCAAAGCTGTGGGAATCGGGGCCGAACCATTTTCTTGCGGAAGTGCCGGCAAAAGACAGCTTCCTCGCTATCCTTAACTTATTGCCTGATTTCGATAGGAAGCCATGGAGAGGGGCTGGCACTGTTATCCCTATTTTCTCGCTACGGTCCGAAGGGAGCTTCGGCGTGGGAGAGTTCGAGGATCTGAAAAAGCTCGCCGATTGGGCGGCTGATTCCGGCCAGAATATAATCCAAGTGCTGCCAATAAATGACACTACGACGACCAGGACTTGGACAGACTCCTATCCTTACAGCGCCATATCAAGTTTTGCGCTTCACCCTCTATATCTCTCTTTGACAGCGGCAGGGCTGAAGCCTGACAAGGAATATGAAAAATTACAGAAGGAACTTAATTCCTTGCAATATCTCGACTACGAGAAAGTCCTGATGGAAAAAGAGAGGCTGGCTAGGAAACTGTTCCGAGAGGATAAGAAAACGCTTTCGAGCGAAGAGTATAAGAAATTCAGCGAGGAAAATGACCACTGGCTGAGGCCATATTCGGCATTCTGCATTTTAAGAGATCATTTTAAAACTGCGGATTTCGGCAAATGGAAGGAATATTCCGAATATGACGAGGCTAGGGTGAATGAATATTGCCATGAGCATGCCGACGATGAAGGATTCTATTGCTGGATGCAGTATCATCTGGACAGGCAATTGAAAGGGGCCATCGAATATGCTCATTCTAAAGGCATAGCGATCAAAGGAGATATTCCGATCGGGGTCTCAAGGACAAGCGTCGAGACTTGGCGTTTCCCAAAGCTATTCAATCTCGATTCCCAGGCAGGAGCGCCGCCAGATGCTTTCGCCGCTGATGGCCAGAATTGGGGGTTCCCTACATATAATTGGGATGAGATGGCCAAGGATGGTTATGGGTGGTGGAAAGAGCGCCTGAGGAAAATGAGCGAATATTTCGATGCCTTCAGAATCGATCATATTCTTGGATTCTTCCGAATCTGGGAAATCCCCGCTGATAAGAAATCCGGGCTTGATGGGCACTTCAATCCAGCCCTGCCATATTCTGGCAGCGAATTACGCAACATGGGCTTTGACCCGAACTCATCGCTGTTCGTCCCTGATCCTCATCACGATGGCTGGTATCATCCGCGGATTTCGGCTAAGAGCGCAGAGGATTACAGGTCATTGAACGATGCTTTCAAAGAAAGGTTCAACTCCCTCTACGATGATTTCTTCTATCACAGAAATGATTCGCTATGGAAAGAAACTGCGACGAAGAGGCTTTCCGCCTTACTCGGAGCCACTTCGATGATGGCCTGCGGAGAAGACCTGGGAATGATTCCGGACTGCGTTCCCCAAACCATGAAAGAGTTCAAGATACTTTCTCTCGAGGTTCAGAGAATGCCTAAAAAGTTAGGCGAAGTTTTCGGTGACCCTGCAGAATATCCCTACATGTCAGTCTGCACGACGAGTTCTCACGACACATCCACTCTCAGAGCTTGGTGGGAAGAAGATAGAACGCTCACTGACCGGTATTATCACGAGGTCCTGCGCTGCAATGGCGCCACTCCGTATTTCTGCGAGCCATGGGTTTGCGAGAGAATCATAGAGCAGCACCTGCTGTCGCCATCAATGCTTTGCATCCTGCCATTGCAGGATTGGGCTTCGATGGATGCCGCAGTTCGTTACCAAGGCGACCCGAAGGACGAGCGTATAAACGTTCCTGCTGAGGTGCCTCATTATTGGCGCTGGAGAATGCCCATTACGCTAGAAAACCTGCTTTCGAGGACAGAATTCGGAAGCAGGTTATGCAGGATGATAAAGAATTCGGGAAGAGGCTGATCAATCTCCCGTCAGCACATTAGATTTTATCCGGTCGAAGCTCAGAGCTTTGTCCGGATTGTATTTTGCTAGGTTTTCCCATTCGTCACTGCCACTAACTCCAGCCTGCGTCCAGTCGAACTGCTTGAAGCCGATGCGCTTGAGTGCCTTCTTGTTCTGCATGCGGAAATCGCCGGACGATATATTCACGAATACAGGGTCTGCAATTATTGAATGCAGGTCTTTCCCCGTGGCCTTCCTCCATTCTCCAATGCTCTGTCCGTTGAAGCTCGCTTCGCCGCCGAAATGCCAATAGAGATTCTTGTCAGCGACAAAATGCACCTTGTCCCAATTCTTCCCCCACATATTCCCATCAGTGTAGCAGACGATATTTGAAGTGAAAGTGAACGAATTGTGATCTTCCACCCGCGTCGCCTCAAGTTGCGCGATGCTTTGGTTTAGGAATATGTTGTTTCGGATTACGTTGTTCTCGCCGTAATGCTGATGGAAGCCGCCACTCTTGCAGCCAAAGACCAGATTGTTTTCCATCAATATTCCAGTAGAACCCTCGTCTGTATAGAGCCCCCATCCTCCATAACCGTAAGAGAGGATGTCATGAACCACGTTATTGCTTACCACAGTGCCTTCTGAAAGTCCAAGCGTGTAGACTGCAGCCATGTCGCTCAGCAGTCCCCAGCCGATGTGATGGATGTGATTATATTCGACCCTGTTCCTCTTCGCAGGGCTAGGGGTATATCCCCACACCCAGCCAACCGAGACTCCGGTGTAGTAGAAGTCGCAAATCTCATTGTGAGTTACGGCGTTGTCGGATGAATGAAATATTATCACCCCCTCGCCGCACTCCACGTCGTGGCAGCCATCCTTAATGATGCAGTTGTCTACGGTGACGTTCTTCGTCACTGGGTCTGAAAGCGACATAGAGCCGATCTTCACTCCTCCGATGCCTAAATCGTGTATGTAGCAGCGGCTTACGGAACATTCCTCGCATCCTTCCTTGAACCATATTCCGTAATTCCCTGTGTGGGCGACCTCGCAATCTGTAAATGATATTCCTTGCGAGCCGGAAATCATTACGGATGCATCCGAAGCGGCAGCTCCTTGACTTGGATCTAACCCTTTCCATGAAAGTGGCAATCTGGAATATTCAAAAGTCAAGTCCTTGAAAATTATATTCTTGGAATCCTTTATATTCATGAATTGCCTGACGACAGGAATTTCAGCCGTGCTGGTTTCCAAGGTCTCACCTTCGCGAGGCATGTAGTAGAGCCTCATCTCTCCTTCGTCATAAAAATATTCCCCGGCATCGTCCATGAAGGATTTATCGCCTTCGAAATAGAATTGCGATACTTCCCATACGTGGTTCCACGGCTTCTGACTGTTCTGGGCGAAGTACATGATTGATTTCTTGTCGTCCACGGACCAGAGGGCTCGTTTCGTCACGTCCCATTTATGGAGTAGGGTTATGATGACATCCTGAGGATTCGATTTGTCTATGCCGTCCAAAGCTTTTAGCTGCTCTGGGCTTAGCGTGATTAAGCCGGCGGACAATCCTTGTCTCGCACCTCTATCTGAGGTAGTGTCGATTAGCACCTCTGAGCCACCTACTGTCTTGAAGCACTCTATTCCATTGGGAGTTCTGGCCAGCACAGCTCTTCGCCCGTTCACGAAAAGCTGCCTGATAGGGCCAGTGCATGGCAGAGAGCCAGATAAGTCAATATACCATATCCCTTTAGCATATTCCTTGAAATGAGGCAGCTCTACGGCTCCTGAAATAGATGTCTTGCCCATTCCGGCGCCTATGATGCTGATGTCGGTGGCTGAGATTTCAATTGGTTGGGTGATCCTAAATATTCCTTCGCCAAGATGGATGGTAGTGCCTTCGGCAGCCTTCTTTAGAGCGGCCTCCACGGTCGCCAGAGGATTGGAGGCATTGCCAGAGGCAGAGTCATTGCCACTCGGGCTTACGAATATATCATCTGATGCGACGGCGGCATTTGGAAGACAAAAGCAAAATGCCGAGATTAATATTGAATATATTAGCTTCATTGCTGTTAGTTTGGCGCTAATTTAACAAATAATATTTAGTATTTTTGCTTAAAACACTGATTTGTGGAAAATGGTAAGGGAAATGAGGCCAAAAAGAAAATATGCTGCGCTAAGGGCTGTCCTGTTCAGCATCCTTGGCATCTGGGCTTTTGTCATCATAGCCCTCCAGGTGCTGCTGAACTCGAAGGTCATGACCAGAGTCGTGAACGCAGTTGCTTCTGAATATATCGATGGCTCCATAGTGTTCGACAAGGTCACCGCATCTATGTTCCGCAGCTTTCCTTATTTCAACGTCACGATCGACGACTTCTCTATAACTTATCCTCATGATAGATTTTCGTCTTTCGATGATTCTCTGAGCGTTAACGATTTTCTGATGAGGCAGGGAAGGGGCACCGAGACCGACACCCTGGCCCACTTCGACAGATTTTCGGCGGCGATCGATTATGTCTCGCTGATATTCGGGAAATATCGTATCAGGCTGGCAGAGCTTTCGAGCCCCAGGGTCTTCGCCCATCAATATGATTCTCTGAACGCTAACTGGAATGTGTTCAAATTCCCATTGGGAGACGGTTCAGATACTTCTTCGCATCCGCTGCCACCGATTTCCGTGTCCAGGGTGCGCCTGTCGGAGAGGCCTTTCGTCGTGTACACGAATCCTGCCGACACAATATTCGGCACCGTGTCCCTGAAGGAACTGTTTTTCAATGGCCGCCTTACGACCGAGAAAGGCAGGAAGACCGACATATCGCTGTCTCTCGATTCTCTATTCTTTGCCGGAAGGCTGCCCGCTGATACGGTGGCTTTCGCAATGGATCAGATGAGGATCAAGAATCATGGCGAATATTTCGATGTAGGTATGAATTCCAAGGCCTTCCTTGCCCTCAGATCCAATGGGAGGATGGTGATTCCGATTAACATTGGCGGCCTCATCAAGCCGGATCTTGCAGAAAAAATCCTGGACGTGCCGGAATTGTCCGTCTCTGTGGCAAACGTTCTCGTTAAGGGAGATGCCTATCTCAGGTTGAGCGGGAAGAAGCCTTGCATCAAGGCTGATCTCTCTATCGACAAGCAGAGAGTGAGCGAGATAGCATCGGCTTTCAAGGACAACTTCCCGATTCTTGGGAAATTCGACACCGATGCCACCATCACCCTCGATGCTCATTGCGACGGTGAATATTCCGAAGGCGTTTTCCCGGATATGTCCGTGCGCCTACAGATTCCTCGCTCCGAGATTACTTACGAAGGCATGGGCGAGACGGGAGTCTTGGATCTGGATTTGACTTTGAAGACGGAGAACGAGAAACTACGTGCCAATATTCCCGATTTCTGTTTTTCGCTCAGGGGCATTGATCTGAGTCTTTCCGGGTCGTGTGAAAACCTTCTGGACAGCGATCCGTCAATTACGCTGGACAGCGACATCAAAGTGGATCTTGACTCTCTGTCTTATCTTTTCCCTGACAGCCTGGGAATTTCCATTTCTGGGAATTTAGCTGGCAATGTTTCGGGAACCACCCGCCTGTCTCAGCTAGATGCATACAACTTCTCTGGTTGTGGGTTGTCTGGCACCATGGAGAGCAGCGGCATCCAGATCAGCATCCCGCGCGACACCCTGTTGGCGTATCTCGGATCGACTTCTGTCAATCTTGGGCGAGAAGAGGATGGAGACCATGAGAATGGAGCAGAGAATGTCACCTGCCTGAGAGCCGAGACCGACAGCCTTTTCGCCACATACGGCTCGTCAATGTTCATACGGGGGAGTGGCGTGAAACTTCTTGCCCACAATTCCAAAAACGAGATCAAGTCGAATCCCGGGAAGCACCCTCTCCACGGCCATTTGGAAGTGGCTGCAATCGGTCTCAGAGGAGCAGATTCCGTGTTCGTCGGGGTCAAAGATGCCAGCAACATATTCATTTACAGGCCGGAAGTCTCTGGCTGCAAGACTATTCCTTATCTGAACCTGAATTGCAATTATGATGGGGCGGTCTTGCGCTCGGGCGTGGACAGGTATTCTGTTTCCGGTATCAAACTGACTGCGTCTGCGCATCCTGATGACAGCGCAGAGCTTAGCAGGAGGCAGAAACTGGATTCTCTCCACAAGCTTTATCCTTTGGTTCCTAGAGATTCGCTTTTCAGATATGCCTTCAGATTGCTGAGCGCTGGCCGGTCCGTTCCGGATTACCTTTCCGAGGAAGATTTCAAAAAGAAGGACATAGACATCCATTTGAGCGAAGCGATGGCGCAATACGTTCGCAACTGGGACTTCCTGGCAGAGTTCAAGATAGATGAAGGAACCGTGATCACCCCATACTTCCCGTTGGAAAACAAGATTTCAGATTTCGAAGGCAGGCTCAGCAATGACAAGCTGGAGCTGGCCAACGTTTCTGCTCATTCTGGAAATTCGGAGCTTTCTGTCAGAGGTTCGCTGACCGGACTTAGGCGCGCTCTATCTGGGCGAGGCAGGTCGCTTCTGAACTTGGATTTGAACGTGAATGCGGGACTGATAGACGTGGATGAGATATTGCAAGCCTTGAACGCCGGTAGCAAGTTCGTAAAGCCGGAGAGCCTTGACGAGTCCGTCGCAGACAATGAATATATGAAAAAGGTGATAGAGAAAGCTGTTCTGGACAGCGTCATAGAGCGCTCAACAGTGATTTTGCCTTCCAACCTTAATGCTAAAGTGAATATTCAGGCCGACAAGGTCGTATATTCGGATCTGGAAACTTCATATCTCTCTTCCGACATAGAGATGAAGCAACGTTGCCTTCAGTTGACGAACACCTTGATGATGACGAATATGGGCGAGGCATATCTGGAAGGCTTCTATTCCACGAAGACGAAGAAAGACTTGAAAGCCGGCTTCGATCTCACGCTTTCCAACATCACTGCCGAGAAAGTCATTCATCTGTTTCCGGCAGTGGACAGCATCGTGCCAATGTTAAAGGCTTTCAACGGCTTGCTGGATTGCGAGATGGCTGCTACTGCCACGATAGATGAGAAAATGAATATCCTGCTTCCTACCCTGAATGGCATCGTAAAGATCGATGGCAAGAACCTGCTGCTGGAGGGTGGCGAGGAAGTGGACAAGCTTCGCAAGACGCTGATGTTCAAGAACAGGGATTCGAGCGTTATTGCAGACATGTCCATAAGAGGCATATTGAAGGATAATAAGCTGGAAATTTTCCCATTCCTTCTGAAGGTGGACCGATATACTTTGGCTCTCAGCGGCATGCAGAAGTTCGACCAGAATTTTAAGTACCACTTCTCTGCTTTACGCTCTCCTATTCCGTTCCGTTTCGGGGTGAATTTGAAAGGCTCGTTCTCCGACTGGGGATGGAGGCTCGGAAGAGCTAAGTACAAGAGCGTCAGACTGCCATCGTTTGAAGATCAGGTTGATGCCTTGAGGCTCAATCTCGTGAATTCAATTCACAATATTTATCAAAGCGGGGTAGACCAGGCATTGCTGCGGACTGAGCAGTCTCAAGAGGCGATAGAGAAGAAAAAATCTCAGCTTGACTATTCTTCTGAGGCTCAGACCGATTCGCTCAGTACGTCCGAGAAAGGCATCATGAAAGCGTTTGAAAAGATTATCAGCAGCGCAGTTGTCCCAGCTCCGGAAACGGAAAGTAAATAGCATTATGGTAAATAGTCTATAATTAGTCTGCGGAAAATTCGGGTTTTTCAGAAAATATATTTAAATTTGCAGTCCTTTCGGGCTCGGAATCGGGCAGCTTCCATAAGTCCTTTTCCCCGTGAGAATCTCGTTCACATCATCGGATTCTCTTCTCGAAAGGTTTTGCGGGTGTGTTGAAATTGGTAGACAAGCCAGACTTAGGATCTGGTGCCTAGTGCATATGGGTTCGAGTCCCTTCACCCGCACATTGAATCATCCCTTAATCATTCGATTTTGATGGGTTTATCTTTTATCTGTCATCCATTTGTCGCAAATATTTTCGTATATTTAATGCTCAAGAAAAATCTTGACTTATGAATTTAAAGAATATGCTGACAATTTTCGGTGTGGCTGCATTGCTGAGCGCATGTGGTCATGGGGGACAGAAAGATGAGCGGACGGCTCAGAATGAGGATTTTCATTATTTGCTGGACGAATTTGCGGATTTGAAGGTAATGCGCTATCAGGTGCCTGGCTGGGAAGACTTGACGCTGAGGCAGAAAGAATATGCTTACCATCTCTCAGAGGCTGCGAAGTACGGCAGAGACATCACCTGGGATCAGTACTGCAAATGGAACCTGCCTGTAAGGCATGCGGTTGAGGATATATTAAATGAATATAAAGGCGATCGGGACAGCGAGGATTTCCAGAAATTCACTGTGTATGCAAAGAGACTCTTTTTCTCTAATGGCATGCATCATCACTATGCCGAGGACAAGTTCTTTCCGGAATGCTCGAAGGAATATTTCAAGAGCCTGATGGAGGCAATCGGCGAAGGCGGGAAAGCCGACACGCTGCTGAATGTGATATATTCAAAGGACATCTATCCGCAACGGCGCTCAACCTCTTCCAGTGGCGACATCGTGGCTCTCTCTGCCGTGAATTTTTATGACGGCGTAACTCGCAAGGAGGTAGAGGACTATTACAATTCCATAATGGATCCGAATGATACTACCCCAGTCGCCTATGGCCTTAATACCAAAGTCGTGAAGGTGGGCGGCAAGGTCGTGGAAGAGCCTTGGAAGGTTGGCGGAATATATTCAAATGCCTTGGAGAAGATAGTCGCTGAATTAGGAAAGGCAGCCGAAGTGGCTGAGAATGAGATTCAGAAGAGGGCGTTGAACCTATTAATTGAATATTATGAAACAGGAGATTTGAAGCTCTGGGACGACTTCAACGTAGAGTGGGTTCAGGACACCATCGGGCACGTAGATTTCATAAACGGTTTCATCGAAGACTATGACGACCCGCTCGGCAGGAAAGCCACTTGGGAGGGATATGTGAACATCAAGGATTCGGCTGCGTCGGCTCGCACTGAGGTGCTGAGCGCCAATGCTCAATGGTTCGAAGACAATTCTCCGATTGACCAGCGCTTCAAGAAGCCTCTGGTGAAAGGTGTGTCAGCAAAGGTGGTAAACGCCGTGGCTCTAGCCGGTGCTACTTATCCGTCTACCCCTATCGGGATAAATCTGCCGAACTCGGACTGGATCCGCAGGGATTACGGCTCGAAGTCGGTGACCATCGCCAACATCACCCATGCCTACGACATGGCTGCGCAGGAATCACCTGCCAGTGCTCTGAACGAGTTTGCGTACTCGCAGGAAGAAATAGACAGGTACAAGAAATATGGCTCCTACGCCGATGAAATCCATACCGACCTGCATGAATGCCTGGGGCATGGATCGGGACAGCTTCTGCCGGGCGTTTCTTCCACGGCTCTGGGAGAATATCAGTCTGCCCTGGAAGAGGCAAGGGCAGACCTTTTCGGCCTGTATTATGCCGCAGATCCCAAGTTGGTCGAGCTGGGCATAATGCCAGACGGGGAGGCTTACAAGGCTGAATATGACAGCTATATCCGTAACGGGCTGATGGTCCAGCTGAACAGGATCGAGCTAGGGCGCACGGTCACGGAGGCTCACATGCAGAATCGCAAGCTCATCGCCGAATGGTGCTACGAGAAGGGGGCGCAGAACAATGTCATCCAGAAGGTTAAGAAAGAAGGAAAGACTTATTTCGTGATCCATGACTACGAGGCGCTTCGCGGGCTTTTCGCCCAGCTGCTCGCTGAAATCCAAAGGATAAAGTCTGAAGGAGATTACAAGGCAGGGAAGAACCTGATTGATGTTTATGCCGTGAATATCGACAGACAGCTTCACGAGGAAGTGAAGGCTCGTTATGATGCGCTGGGCCTGAAGCCTTACGGTGGTTTCGTGAATCCGGACATCGTGCCAGTAGAGAAAGATGGCAAGGTTGTCGATTACAAGATAGTCTACGCTGACGACTATCTCAGGCAGCAGCTCGATTACGGCAAGAAGTACAGTACGCTGTAGATGGACCTGACGGGGAAGATAATATCGGATTACTCGGACTATCTGAGAATAGAGAGGGCGATGTCGCCGAATACGGTGGCATCATATGTCTCTGACTTGCGGGAGTTTTTCGACATTGTGCCTTTGCCTCCTGCTGAAGTCGCTTCAGATGACATAGTGGCCTACTTAGCAAAGCGCAAGGACATCTCGAAGCGCTCTCAGGCCAGGCTCTTGAGCGCAATGAATTCTTTCTTCAGATGGCTGATAGTCGAGGGCGAGCGGAAGGATAATCCCGTGGATGCAGTAGATTCCCCTAAGCTGGGCAGGTATCTGCCAGAGGTTCTTTCGGAAGACGAGGTGTCGGCAATCATGGATTCCGTTGACCTGAGCACTTGGACAGGGAAACGTGACAGGGCAATCTTGGAGGTGCTTTACGGTTGTGGGTTAAGGGTTTCCGAGGCAGTCGGATTAAAAATTTCTTTCGTCTATCTGGACGAGCATTTCGTGCGAGTAGTAGGAAAGGGTAACAAAGAAAGGGTCGTGCCGCTAGGGAACATGGCGGATGATGCCATAAAAAACTACCTTGCGCTGAGGCCGGAGCCTTATTCTTCTGAATATGATGACATCTTGTTCCTGAATAAGTCCGGCAAATCCCTCAGCCGCATTTCCATGTTCAACATGGTGAAGAAGCAGGCAATGCTGGCAGGCATTCACAAGGAAATATCTCCGCACACGTTCCGGCACTCATTCGCAACCCACCTCATCGAGCACGGGGCAGACCTACGAGTCGTTCAGGAGATGCTCGGCCACGAATCCATACTAACGACCGAAATCTACACCCACATCGACTCCTCTACATGGCAGAGAAATATCCTCAGCCATCATCCGCGCGGCTGAACGCAACAAGATTATTTGAGAGCGCCTAGGGATTCGAGATATTCAAGAATCCGGGCATTTTCGTTGCCCTTGACGATGCAGGCTTCCTTGCCATACTTATGCATATTCTTAGAACTCGTCAATTCCTCCGATGGCCTGATCAGGACTAATCCCGCAACCTTCTTTTTATTTTTTGCGGCTGCGCCAATGGCGGCTTTCGCTGAAGCACTGTCAGCAACGAAAAAGACCAGGTCTTTTTCCACGAACTTCTCATTCCTTATTTTATCGAGCAGGGTCTGGGCATCTTTGTCATCGTGCAGGGCGGCCATATACCCGGCTATCCCGTGTGACGCCAGACTGGTTAGCACGCTTTGGGGCAGGGAAGTGCATAAGGGTTCGTGAAAGAATATTATGGCAGGCCGTTTGCCGAGAGAATCTGGGAAATTCCCATTCTCGTCCGTTGGCTTGAAGACCTTGCCGAACATTTTTTTACCGTGGCTGTAATAACTTAATTCCTCGACGATGACTTTGCTGCCGTTTTCGGCATCTACTCTCTCCCGAGGACCTTTATCCTTAAAAAATATCCATGCACCTATTCCTAATGCGCCAGCAATGATGGCGATGACCAGCGATCCTATAAGTTTTCTCATATTCAGAAATGCTAACCTACGCAAAGTTAGGATTTTTCTATGAATATGCTGTAGCGGGCTTTGTCTAAATGGCAATCTTTCTTGAAAAATCATTAACTTTAAAGGCGATTCTGAACGAACCGTAGCAATAAACAATATGGACCAGCGACATACCGAGTTTCTTGAGAAAATAAGCGCTTTCATTCCGAAAGACAGAATTTATACAGATGCCTTGAAATGCCTTGCATGGGGAACTGATGCGGGGTTTTATCGTCTGACGCCGCAAATTGTCGTGCGGTCGGACAACGAGGAGGAAGTGTCCCGATTGCTGAAAGAGGCTTACGGAATGAAAGTTCCCGTGACTTTCAGAGCGGCTGGTACAAGCCTTTCGGGGCAGGCGATCACTGATTCGGTTCTCATAGTCGCAGGAAAACACTGGGAGAAGTATTCACTGTCTCCTGACAAAAAGACTATCACGATGCAGCCTGGACTCGTGGGCGGCCACGTCAACAAGATTCTTGCGCAGTACGGCCGATATTTCGGGCCGGATCCGGCATCGGTGAACAGTTGCATGGTGGGCGGAATAGTGATGAACAATGCGTCCGGCATGAGCTGCGGCACGCATGCGAACAGCGACAAGGAACTGCTCTCGGCGAGGATTGTGTTTGCCGATGGAACTGTGCTGGACACTTCGTCGAGAGACAGCCGCAAGGCTTTCTACGACGGGCATGGGGACTTCTTGCGTGCGGTAGAGGCTTTAAGAGACGAGATTCGTGCAGACAAGGAACTCACGGACCGAATAAATTATAAATATTCAATCAAGAACGTCACCGGTCTCAACATTCTGCCTTTCGTGCGGTTCGACGATCCGTTCGACATCATCACTCACCTGCTGGTCGGCTCCGAAGGCACTCTGGCCTTCCTTAGCCAAGTCACGATGAAGACGCTTCCGTTGTCCAGTCTCAGGGCCAGCGCCATGATATATTTCTCTGACATTCGGGAGGCGGCAAGGGCGGTCGTGGCCCTTAAAGAGGTGAGCGTCAGCGCAGTGGAACTCCTGGATAAGCGTTCGCTGGCATCGATGAACGATTCGACAGGCTCGAATTTAACCGCTCTGCTGATTGAGACCAGGGCAGACTCTGAAGAAGAACTTCGTCAGCATATTCAGGAAATAACGTCCATCGTCGATGGCTTCAAAACTTATGTCCCGTTCAAGTTCACGGAGGATCCGGCTGTATATTCAAAATACTGGGCTATCCGCTCCGGAATATTCCCTTCGGTCGGAGGCATGAGGCGCATAGGCACCACCTGCCTCATCGAGGACGTAGCTTTCCATATGCAGGATTTGCCGAATGCCACTGCCGATCTTTCCGATTTGCTGGACAGGCACGGCTACGACGATTCCTGCATCTACGGCCATGCTCTGGAAGGGAATTTCCATTTCATTATCAATCAGGCATTTGATTCACGGAAAGAAGTCGAACGCTACAAGGCTATGATTCAGGATCTCGTGCATCTGGTTGTGGACAAGTACGATGGATCGATGAAGGCTGAGCATGGGACAGGGCGGAACATGGCTCCATTCGTGAAGTACGAGTGGGGCGAGAAGGCATATTCGTTGATGAAACGAGTGAAGGCTTTATTCGATCCATTGGGGATATTGAATCCAGGCGTCATATTTAATGATGATCCAGAGTGTTATGTGCGTGATTTTAAGGCTCTTCCAGTGCTGAACGGGCATGGGGACGAAAAGCTGGAGAAGATCAACAAGTGCATAGAGTGCGGTTTCTGCGAGGTGAATTGCGTGTCCTGCGGATTCACCATGTCGGCGCGGACCAGGATAGTGGCGAGGCGTGAGTTGGAGAGGCTGAGGCTGCTTTCTGAGAAAGGCGATGCTGATGCGGCTGGGAGGCTGAGGATATTGGAAAAGGAATATGCCTACGATGGTGACAGGACGTGCGCCGGAGACGGATTGTGTTCTATGTCCTGCCCTATGGGCATAAATGTGGCAGACCTCACGCACGAGATTCGCAGGGAGGTCCTTCCGTCCCATCCGGGCGGTCGTTCCCTGGGCGTGTTCGCCGCGAAGCATTTCGCCGGAGTCAAGTCCTTGATTCGTTTCCTGTTGGGCTCGGCAAGACTGGGCGAAAATGTTTTGGGAACGCATGCCATGAAGGGTCTTTGCCGCTGGCTTCACGATTCGTTCGGCATCATGCTCTGGACTCCGTCCACTCCCGGACCATATAAGATTCCGAAAGGAATCATCTCCGCTAATTCATCCGCCGAGCCCAATCCGGTGAAGAAACTGGAAACCTTAAAGGTCGTGTATATTCCTAGCTGCATGAATCAGATGATGGGAATGCCGCTCCACAGCCCATTCGACAAGCCTCTGGTTGAGGAAACTTGCGAACTGCTGCGAAAAGCTCACTGCGAGGTCATATTCCCGGAGAATATCTCGAAGCTTTGCTGCGGGACGATCTGGGAGAGCAAAGGAATGCCGGATGTGGCTTCGATGAAACTCAAGGAGATGAAGGATGCAATCTGGAAGGCATCCCAGGAGGGGAGACTGCCGGTTCTCTGCGATCAGAGCCCATGCCTGCATCATCTTAGGCAGCATATTAATGACATGGATTTGTACGAGCCGGCTGAATTCATTTATAAATTCTTGAAAGACAGGCTCGAATTCCATAAGACTGACGAACCGGTGCCTGTGCATCTTACCTGCTCCACGAGGCTGATGAAGGTCGATGAAACTTTCGTCAGGCTGGCATCGCTGTGCTCTAGCAAAGTCATTGTTCCGGATGGTGTTGGCTGCTGCGCCTTTGCCGGTGACAAGGGCATGTCCTATCCTGAACTGAATGCTTATGCGCTTAGGAAGCTTCGCGAGCAGGTGAAAGACTGCAAGGTGGGATATTCGAACAGCCGTACCTGCGAGATTGGTCTCGCCACCAATTCCGGCATCCCGTATGTCTCGATCGTCTATCTCGTGAACTCTTGCACAACCGCTAGATAAATCACCTTGCGGGAAAAGCGGCCACAGAGGATGATTGGTAGTTGCGATGTAGAAATCATTGAATATCTTGCAGCGCAGGGGAGAGCATCATGTCGCGTGGATTGGTGCCAGGGACATCTTGTGGAATAGGTACTCCCATCTTGGCGAATAGCTTGACCCAGTAGGCGGGATATTCGCCATCCGGCCCTTTGAAGTTCATGGGCTTATTCTCGAAGACATATTCATTTCCTGCGAAGTAGCTGTCTCGTACCAGCTCGGAGCAGTAGCAGGCGCCATTGTCAGGCAGAAAGTTGAAATCGTAAGGCTGGCCGAGGCGCTGCCTCGCATTCCGGACATACTCCCGGGCAGGTTTGTTGTCCTTCAATCGCTTGAAAATCAGTACTGGCTTCGTGCCGTCGTGACGAGTGAAATCCTGAACCAGCGTGTCCAGGGGATGCCTGTCCACGCCGTGCTTGATTGTCGCATCGAGCACGTAAACTGAGTCGCCGGAAACATCTATGATTCCGACATGGATTATCTCCAAGGTGTCCTCCGGGCCTGTAGCGGCAGCAATTGCGCTGGACATAGAAGAGTCTGGCATGTCCTTATGCAGCCCTACGAATACGAGGTCTCCAGTCTGGAGGAGAGTCTTCGGCGCCTGAGAGCATGCGCAGAGCAGAGCAAATGCTAAAAGGAGCGTTGTTCTTTTGATCGTCATCCGTATCGTAATTCAAAATTTATCTGCTGGAAAGGCTATGCCGGTCTGGTGGCGGATTTCTTCCATTATGCGGGCTGTGGCAAGGGAATTCTCCAGAGAATTATTCTCCGACTCCATTTTGCGGGACTGAAGCACGTTAATGAATTCTCTGAACTCACACTGGTACTCGTCAGCATCGCGTGGCACTGTTATGTCCACGGCCTCCGGCATTCCAGACCGCCCGGAAGTGGGCGCCCCTCTTTTCGTAAACGTAACGTCCCGAGTGATATGAATCTGATCCAGGGAGATAATCCCCGCATCGCAGGAAATCTCCGTACGCAGCAGCGAGTCGGCAATCTTGGAGTACATGACCTCAGCACTCATGCCCTCATATTCAAAAATCACATTTCCCTGCAGGTCGATAGGCTTAGGCCCGTTTGTCGTTGGCACCTCGCAAGTCGTTGCCTTCGCTGTCAGCCCTTTCGGCTCTCCGAAAAGCACGACCATTGGGTAAATAGTATATATTCCTACATCCATCAAGGCCCCTCCGGAGCAGTCCGGATTGAAAGAACTAGGTACGTTCTGAGAATTTGCTTTCAGAGCCTGGCTTTTTGAGCTGTGGCTTGCAAGAATCTGCTTCAGAAGGTCATATTTTGAGGAATATTGGCAATATGTCGCCGAATAGTGCCTCACTCCGCCAATCCGCCTGACCTCTTTCTGAACATTGAGGAAATTAGGGCTCAGCGTCGAGATCATCGCCTCCATCAGCATTACCCCGTTCCTTCGAGCCGCAGCGATCATTTCCTCCACTTCAGCAGCATTAGAA
>Ga0256405_10007345_pt1 | contig 16717 bp, 10 predicted proteins | sample RumenRJG_02DNA_FD_189096 | JGI IMG/M metagenome (GOLD analysis project Ga0256405, IMG submission 189096) | Bovine rumen microbial communities from Lethbridge, Alberta, Canada - RJG_02 | ecosystem: Host-associated > Mammals > Digestive system > Stomach > Rumen | place: Canada: Alberta...
AGTTGATTCCAAATCTAAGGAGGCCTTATGACATTGACGTCGAAATCCTATATCTCACATATCTGAGTGGTCTATACACAGCCACCCATAATCGATGCATATTAACGAACTACACAGTGACCCAAGTGGAGCATAAGATTAAGGCATTTGACAGAGGGGAAAGTACATGCCTACAGACCATTATACCACAGGGCCTCTTTACTTCATCCGGTTTGAATGGCTATTGTGATTCTCCTCATAAGACGCATCATGATGTGACGAAGGCTATCTACGACAACCTCATCTGGTGGGTCAAGAATTTCCTAACCACCAAGAGCACTTATTATTTCAATGGAAAGAAAATGAATATCAATCAGAAATATGGAAGATAAAAAGGATACAGAGTCACCAATAGATATACCATATAACAATAATTGCTATAAAAAAGAATAAGTTGACAAGACCTTCAAAATTCGACATTCCCCCTATGTTTTTTCTACTCTGTTTAATTTTTTTTAGTTGCGCAAGTTCTTCTTCTGACAGAAGGTCAAGTTTCTTCTTCCGAATCATTTCATTGTAATTTTCAGTTTCCTGCCTATATTGATTCGTAAAATCTTCTTTTTGTTCTTTGGTCAATTGTAAACGACGACATAAATTTGAATAATTAATGTACATGATTACATATGTAACTGAAAGTAGTGCAAAGGATAAAATTGTCGGTATAAACCACCAAAAATCGCTAGGATTGAACCATATAAGAACTATTCCCCCAATAATAACGACATATAAAAGACAAACTCCTGAAAGCTTAAGTCCCATTTTACCGAAAGAATTCTCAGCCATGATAAAGTGCTCATATAAGATTTTCTTTTCATCAAGAATTACAGATTCCGTTTGTGGAATTACACCATCTTCTTCTACATGATGGCTTCCCTCATCTTTTCCCTTACATCTCTCTACTTTATCATTTCGATTTACTTCTTCCTCATTAAGTGAAATATTGTTGGTTTTTATTCCTAATACATTGGCAACAGCCTTGGCTAAGTTCTCCAATTGCATGGCATAGTGAGGATAAGCAACTAACCAATGTCTTCGATTTAGGAAGTAACACATTTCTTTATTCATAGGTGTATTGTCTACCAGGAAAGGAATGATAGTTTTTCCTCCATTGAAAGCATTTTCAATTTCACTCGCTACATGATCTGATTGGTTAGAGGCTTTGGTATAAACAAGAACCATGACACGACATTTTTCTATACCCCTCATAATCTCTATTGCATATTTGGAACCTGGCAGTACGTCGCGTGGAGCTATCCAGCATTGAATTCCATGCTGTTCTAATACATGGCAGACGGCATCTGCTACTATCTTGTCTTTACTAGAATAACTGATAAATACGTCGTGTTTCATTTTTAAGTAGAGTATAAGTTAAATGCGATATCTGTTTCAATGTCCAATTATTATTTTATGGGAACTGCTGGATTTCCTGCCACAGTAATTCCAGGTTTAACGTCATCCACAACAACCGCACCGCAGCCAACCATTGCCCACTCGCCAATGGTAACTCCGCAGCGAATAACTGCTCCAGATCCAATTGATGCTCCATGGCACACTTTTGTCTTTTCCATTTTCCAATCTTTTCTTGTCACGGGCATGTTATTGTCTTTACGAATAGCCCTGGGATATCTGTCATTGGTAAAGGAAACGTTCGTTCCGACGAATACTCCATCTTCTAATTCAACTCCAGCATAAATACTATTGTTGTTTTGGATTTTAACTCTATTGCCTATAACAACCCCATCGTCAATAAATACGTTTCTATGTATTCTACACTGGTCGCCTATAACGCAATCATTCCCTATTTCGCATAAATCTTCAATAAGGCAGGATTGTCCTATCTTAATATTTGATCCAAACTTTACGTTCTTGCTAATGCCCTTTTCCTTGTTTCTTCTTTCGTTAGAAAAATTGTTAAACAATGAGTTTAGACGCATAGATAAATGATTTGCCTCAGGTGTAAGTAAACGCCCTGTATATCTGTTTATGCTATTAATCAGTGGTACAAATTCAACCTTTGAGATTTCTAATTTGCCATCAGGTGCATTCCTTCGATAATCTTCCATTTGTTGAGGTAATGATGGCTCTAATGGTCTGTTAATAACCGCATAAGACAACAACTCTACTTCTAATCTCTCACTCTTTATTATTCCAAGTTCCATTATTCCTTGTTGTTCTGTCAGATCTGAGGAACGTATTCCGTCTTCTTCCCAAATTCCTCGATGCATATAATGTCTCGCATCAATCCTTATGGAGTAGTCATTAAAGAGTTTCAGCTTTCCGTTTTCTCTGATGCCATCCTTACATACGCTTGAAGTCTCATCAAAAGAGAAATGCCACATATTGCCTGATGATATAGTGTTTGACCTTCTTGCCCACATGAGGCTCATAGTATCTTTTTGATCTATGACAATATAGCCGCCAATACCAAGTGAGCTTAAAAAGGCTGCATATTCTTTCAGATTTGATTTGTCTACTTCACCGAAGCAGTCCTTTATTGATCTGAGTATATGATAGATTTCCACCATACACTTAAAAGTGAAATAATCAGTATGGTACATTCGCATTTCGAGCATATGTTGTTCATCGTTCTCTGTCCTGTCATCGCGGACTTCATATAACCCAGTCATGGCACCATTGAAGAATGTCTTGTGCTGTTTTTCGATTTGGAAAACAAAGTCTGAAGCGATATAGCGCGCAATGACGTTTAAAAATTCCTCTTCACAAAACTCTTTATCAGACAGATAGTCTTTTCTGTTAACCACTAGCCAATCCTTGATATCTTGCAAATTGTAATTATTGTGTATGAAGCGAAAAAGATTATCTCGGATTTCTTTATTCTCAGGCTTTATTGTGTCTAACAGTGTTTTAATTTCTAGTGCCTCTTGTTTCTTTTTCTCATCAATAGTGATAAACTTTTGTTCAAGAAGAGTGTCTTTGTATTCCTTTGGGATGTCTATAAAGAAACTTTTATTCAAAACCGTAATATTTATATTGTCCCAGTTATAAACATCATCTGCATTGCAAAGGGTGTTGTAATTGCCGTATGGTGTTGATAGACCTAAAAACTTTTGTATTTCTATTCTTATTAAAAATAGGTTTACATCAGTAAATACAGAATACTTGTTTGACAAGTCATGAACCATTCCAGCAAGGGTCATTCTGTATTTTTCATCTTCAATAGCATCACTGTATTCACGAATATATTTTGCACTTTCTTCGTTTGTTAGCCATTGGATATTTTGAAGAAGCCCGGATAGTTCTTCTCCCATTTCTTTAAAGTTTATCGTGTCTTTAGTATAACAGAAAATGGGTTTTCCTGTCTTGACCGCATAGCCAAGTTCTTCCTTGATAATAAAGTCTGAAGTTTTTACGTCATCTGTATAGATAAGCAATAACAATTTTGAATTATCAATTCCTGTATGAATGATTTCTTTGTATTCGTCCCCCACGAAGTTATGAAGAACAGCTTTGTCAAACCATGTTTCGATATGATTGTTTTCTAATTCCTCATAAACTCTAGATGCAAAATCTACACCGGTACTGCGATAGCTCAAAAAGACGTCTTTTATTCCTTTCGCATTTTGAAGTTTAATAAGTTCTATAATGTTGTCCATACGATTCTATTTTTTAGTTATTTTAAAACCTAATTTTAGTATTAATTTAAGAGTTTCAACTGAAGTGTTTCGATCATATACTTTTTCCTCTTCAGGTAGTTCCTCATATGCGATGAGACAGGGATGATGCCGTTTTGAGTCATCGCGTTTTTCCCCATATGTCCACCCTTGGTTTATACGCTCTTGTGCCCATATCTCATGCACGTTCTTAGCCATTGCTTCTAGCAGTGGTGTTAACTCGTCAGGCAACTGAATGTCTGATGTGTCGATTGGATTTGGTTTGTACTTTTCCATAGTTGTTTCCTTATTTAATATCATTATCCTCAAGAAGTTCTAATATTTCTGGAATCTTAGCAGACATTGTTGCATTATTTCCCGACGATTTCTCGTCAAGACTATCATATGGGCAGATGTCTGGATGGACAAATATATCTTTATAATCCTCCCTACTTTTGACTCCCTGACGTAAATTCTCATATTCATCATGATGAAGAGCCCTGTAACCTAATAGTAATTTTTCAACCATCCACCTGTTATGTTCAACTCTGGCTAAAATCATAATCTCTTCTTCATTTAATATCCTAAGTTCGTATTTCTTAGTAATGCGATTGCTTTTGCAGACAATCTTTTCCTTTATTCCTAATGAATGTAGTTTAAATGGAATAGAGTATGTGATGTACAAGTTTGACCATTGGTATGCTATTTTTAATTTGTTCCACTCTTTATCAAGACTTTCCCTGGTAAGTGGTGCTTTTTCACCATAATAATAGTCAAACAATTTAGCTGTCTCAATGTCTTTATGAGCTAGGTCATAGCAATCTTCAAGCATGCCAAAAGGATAAACATTACTATATTTGCGATATTGGTTTCCATTAGCATCTTTCTTTAGTAGTGATAGAAGTGCTCCAGATGATTTCTGACGGATGAAAACGGGTATTTTCATTTCCTTTTCATAGACTATGTCAGGTAAATACAATCCTATTTCCATGTTGGCTTCTGGCTCTTTTAAACATACTGCAATTGAGAGAAGTCTGTTACTATCTTTTGCCCATTTTTCAATGAGATCCCGTATTTCTTTTTGTTCAGCCTTTCCTTTTATGAACTCAAACTTTATGTCGAGCAAATCTTTCCACCCTTTATGAAGGGTAGGCTCAAATTCCACTTCGGCACCTCCTCCAGAGGTAAAATCAGTAAACGATGAGGGCATAATTTCAAATAAGTGAGCATATCTATTCTTGAATAAAAGCATCTCCTTATCTGCGTTGGGAGTTATAAAAGTAATAATGGTCTTTTTTGATTTATCATTAATGAAGTTTGGAAAATGACACATTTGCGCAGCCATTATTCCCAAAGCCTCTCCCATGTTGCTCATTCCAAATATAACAAGATGAACATATTTCTCACTTTTTTCGTTTATACCCTCTTCATATTCTCCTGGATGGTTCCAACCAGAACCATCCAAAGCGGGATAATATAGGAGACTTCTATCTATATCTACATAGGTCCTATTGTATAGTAGTTTCTTAGCCCAGTTTTCGTAAAAATTGAATGGCCTGAATTCAATCCTGTCATTCCATTCCTTAGACAGATCTGTTACTTGAAAAATGGTATAAGTGGACTGATAATCGAAAAGGATGGTAATGGGGACTTGATTCTGTTTACGCTTATCCCAATTCTCCATTTTTCTTTTAATCGCAAACTCCTTGAAAGAGAATAATCTATGACCTGTTACTTCCTCCCGTTTCTTTTTGAGTCGTTCATAGCTTCCCGCAATTTTGCGTAAAGATTCCATGTTTGTGGCATCTCGGTTGTATTCCACCTTTTCACCCAAAAGGAATACCTCTTTGGCGTTTTCTATCATTAAACTATCAAGATCTTCTCCAGAATCTTTCCTCCCTCTATATACATAAATATATTTTTCATTCTTTTTATCGATTATGGTGTTGATAGTTTGTCGGATTTCTTTAGAATCCTGATTACTCATTACGATAATGGGAATGGGGTTTTCTTCAAATTCTTCCCCTTTGCATATTTGATCAATAACGGCAAGTGCAATTTCTCCAAATCCAATAATTACAATATGATTTTCGAAATTGTTATACCGAATCTCACCATTGAGATATTGATTTACTCGACGTTGAACCATATTGGTGATAGTAGATATGGTAAAGCCCGTAATTGTTATAACTCCTAATAGAGCTAAAAACAAAATCACAATATGAGCGTTAGTGTCATCTATGTGATCTATTTGACCAGGATCCAACATTAATGCAAAACTATATTCAAACACAGATGAATGTTCGTAATATGAACCGCCTTCATAAGAATTAGGATTGTTTATTAGAATGATGGAACCTATTAATATAATAATATACGTTATAATAATAGCCACCAAAAGCCATAATGCTTGAGATTTTGCTTTTGTTGAAAAACTTCTATCAAACCTTTTTGCGAGGTCAAATTGTGGAAGTTGAATAAAAATATAGTAAGCAAGAATTACTATAAATGTTATTCCTACAATAAGCTGACAAATACTGATATTATTCAAATCCATAAAGTTATAAATATAATATTAGGTTTGCTAATTTTAAATATCATTTGCAAAAATATGAATTAAAATGTGGAATAACAAAAAAATATATATATTTTTGCAAAAAATGTGTTAAAAGCGTATTTGTTGTTGCTTATTGCTCATATTCGTCTATAGACTATGCATCGCAATACAAAGGTGCTATTGTAGGTGTCGGCAAAGGACTTAAAAGGAGATAGAAGGAAATAAAAACGATGGTTATTTCATTTTTTTTTCGCCTGAAAATCGTTTCTATTGAAAAAAAATACTATCTTTGTGCCATATTTATCAATAGCGAACAAAGAATATGGCTGAATATGCAATTGACAATTACGACTATTTAGATGATGACATCAATGATGTCACTGAAACTTCTGAGAGTATCGGGTTTAGCTATGATGCCTTGGCTGAGCAGTGTTTGTCAGGCGAATACGTGCTTATTGTCGGGCCAGATGTCATGCTTAAGAAGGATTTATATGATGGATGCAGCGAAAGTTTTATCAAGCATTTCCTCAGAAATAGTTCTTCATCACCACGCAACATTTGCAAAACGATTGCAGAACTTGAACAGAAGAAAAAGTTCGATGCAGTAATTAACAACAAACACACGGAAGCCTATCTGCATGAACTGCTGAACACTCGTTGTTTCAATACCATCATCACTACGGCCTATGACCCTTTCCTTGAGAAGCTATTAAACCACCTATGGGGGGGCGACAGTTTTGACGTTTGTAATATATATGGTGACGGCATTGAAGAGAAAGTAGATATCTCATACGAGAACATCAGTCCTAATGAGTTCAATGAAATCCGCCCTATTCTTTATTATGCTTTTGGCAAAGCTGAATATAAACACTATAGCAGTAACGGCGACATAAGGAGGTTTGCCGTTTCTGACGACGACAAGATACGAATTGTAGCAAAGTGGATGGGCTCTGAGGGACCTGTCAGCTTTCGTCAGCATATCAGCAAGAAGCGCGTATTAGCCATCGGCTGCCGGTTCGATGATTGGCTGTTTCGTTTTTTTTGGCACATGTTGCGGACAGATTACACTTCAAACGACTCCATTAGTCAACAACGGAAAGCCAATATAGTAGATGAAACCGAAGAACAGCGTTCATTACGTGGTGAAGTTGCCTTCGACTATGATCCGGGAAATAGCCTGGAAAATTATCTGAAAGAGAAATCTGTTGAGGTATTCAAGGATGATGCACGTGACTTCATGCGCAAATTAGTACAGGCACTAAAGGAAAAGAAGAAAAACCTGGCCAGTAACATGCGGATGTGGAAAAACAACCAACTGAATCACTTAGATGGAAATCGCGGCGTGTTTATCTCGTATGCACATGAGGATTTTTGGATTGTTAGGCGAATCTATGAGCAATTGACCGCCAAGAACTATAACGTATGGATGGATGTCAGGTTAGAGGCCGGTGACGAATACGACAAACGCATAAAGGATGCTATCAGGCAGTGTAAGGTATTTATGCCCATACTGAGTTCCACCATAGTTGACCGCATGAACAATGGTACCTATAGAGAGCGGTATTTTTGCAAGGTAGAATGGAACGAAGCCGAAAACCGAATGAATTCAGAACGGAATGCCGGAGGCGACAATCAGATGAAAGTGCTACCGGTTCTGCTTGACTCGGTGAGTCTTGACAATAAGGTGTTTAGTGAAAAATTGCCAGACTTCATTCGTTCAAAAGATATCTATGAAATTACCAAAGAGAAGATCCAAGTATTAACAGTAAAGCTGGATGAAATGCTATATTCATCAAAGCTATAATATGTTAGGAGGGAAGATATGAAAAAAAGAAATCCATGGCCAGGACTGGCCTCCTATGAAGACGGCAACTATCAGTTCTGCGGGCGTCATTCCGCTTCCATTGAACTCATTAACATCATAGACAATTTTCTCTTTGTAACCCTTTATGGCCGGACAGGTATAGGCAAGACATCATTACTCAGGGCAGGTGTCTTTCCTATTCTGCAAATGCGGACTTGTGTGCCCATCTATATCCGTTTAGGAAAAATGGACAAGAACAATGAAGACGGTGAACGTGCGCCATTGGCCCAGCTGTTGATTGAGGCACTGACAAAGGCTGTCGACTCTTTCCGTTTACGTCAGCACGACGACTGCTTTAGCGTTAATCAATTAGACCCCCAAGACGAGAAGTTCCTTTGGCGTTATTTCCATACCCGCCGTTTTGCAAGAGCCAACAGTGTGAATGGCAGGAAATTTGAAGAAGTGTGTCCTGTCATCATACTCGACCAGTTTGAGGAACTCTTTTCACAGCGTCCGAAAGATGTAGATCTTTTCTTGCGGCAGCTTCGTTTGGTGGTGAGCGATGTTTTGTTGGTTCCCAAAGAGAAAGGCTATGTGCCAACAGTCAACTGCCGGTTTGTCGTTTCCATCCGTGAGGACTGCCTCTACCACATAGAAGATGCCATAGACCGTCTGCACCTGCCCGAACTGCGTCGTAATCGCTATAGGCTTTCGGCCCTCACTCCTGATGAAGCTAAAGAAGTGATTACCGTGCCTGGAAACGAATGCATGCCTGACAATGACGAGGAACGCAAACAGGTCGTGGACGACATCATCAAGGCGGCACAAGAGGAAGGACGCACAGAAGCCATAAGTCCACTGATGCTGTCGCTTATCTGCAGTCAACTGTATGAAGAACTTGAGGAGAATCAGAAGTTCAGGGGCACAGAGGTGGCCGTTCAGAGTAAGGATGCCTTAAAGAAGTTCTACCATAAAGTGACAAACAGCCTGCCCGTCACCCAGCGTCAGCAGATGGAAGAGCTGTTGGTAAGAGACGGACACCGCGAAAGTGTCTCTCTTGAGAAATTCAACAAACTGGTGCCTGATGGTAGTTATCTGTATTTGCAGAAAGAGAATAGGATTCTTAGAGTCGATGCCAATGGTGTGGAAATCACTGGTGACCAACTGACTGATATTGGAGAGAAAGACCTTAAGAGTTATTCTGTTGAAATCATACATGACCAGTTAGCGCGTATGATTGAAGACCAGAAGGCAGATACACGTTTAGAGGTTTATAAACAACGCATCGCCCACTACAAGAACTATGCTCTGCTGGTTATAGGAGCAGCACTGACAATAGTATTTACCTGCTTCCTTCCTAAGATCTTGTGGAACAGCACTGTCGATTTGGACGAGAATGTGGTGAATGTCCACCTCAACTACGAATGGCAGCGACGTCCGTTCTCCATTCCGACGGGAGTGTTAAATTTGGCGCGCAATGATACCGTTTATTTCAAGACTTTCCTAAGGCATCCTGAACTACGCGAATTGCATTTAGGTGACCATTGTTTTGTCCAAAGCAATTCTTTCCAACAGTGTCCTAACCTGCGCAGCCTCTACCTTGACGGGAAGGATATCACCATCGGCAGAAATGCTTTCTCAGGATGCGACCATCTAGAAACCATCGTTGTCAGTGATTCGTGTACCATCCGCTATATAGACAATCAAGACGGACTGCCAGCTCTCAAGAATATCGTCATAGGAGACAACCCTCAATTCATGGCTTTTGGCAACAGTCTTTTAGTCAGGCAAATCCGGAAAGACAGTATCTATCCACAGGGGATAACATATTGGAGGGTTATTTGCAGCACTGCTGGAACAAAGCTATTCGAGATAAAGGTCGATTCAACAACAACTCGTTATGAGTGGCACACTACAGGCCACGTGATACTGCCCATTTTAACAGATTCTGTAGACTTAGACAGCATGACGGTAGAGTATGGACGGCTATGGGATATCACCCGCGGACTACCAGACACGATGCGCTATACGGTCGTGACTTGCCCAGACCGTAGCGTGTACACCAATCCTTGCAAAATTACGAACAATCCCAAAGTGGTAAGCATCGACATGCCCTATATGATACATATCACTCCCGAAGCCTTCCGCAGTTGCAGCGGACTGCAGTCTATTGTACTTCCAGAAGTGGGCGACATCGGGAAAAGAGCCTTTGCGTCATGTTCCAGCTTAAGGCAAATATACCTGCCAGAGGCATACAAAATAGAAGATGCGGCTTTTGAGGGATGTACGTCCCTTTTCGATATTGATTTGCCACAGCTTGCAGTGGCAGACACGATGCTCTTCTATGGTTGCAGCTCACTTGCCAGAATCAATGCGCCAAAGCTCACGATTGTGAAAAGGAGCGCATTTGAGCAATGCGGGATTGAAGAGGCAGAATTCCCTAACGTTGAAGTCGTTGAAGACCAGGCCTTCGAGAGTTGCTACAATCTCCACAGAATTAGCCTTCCGAAGCTGAAGTCTTTGGGTGAGAATGCGTTTCTGAATTGTTGGCAGTTAGAAGAGGTTGTTCTTCCTGCCGCATTGGCAGACAGTGCAGTCAAGCATATCTCTATCAAGAATTGGTCTTCTACCATCGGCAACCTGTATTTCAGCATTGCTGAACATCAAGGCAATTTGGCTGTCATTCGGTCATCCAACATCTCTAATGACATTTATACAGAACAAAGTGACACACTCGATTTCAGCAAGGCACCCATAGACTGCCGGAAATTAGTATTGTCACGTCATGTCAAGGAAATAAAAAGCAGATATTCAAACATAAGGCATAAGGAGATAGAAGTGGCTTTTGACAATCCAGTATACTATTCTTTCAGGAACACCGTTTACAACAAAGATGGCATCGTCCTGAATGCCCAAGGTGTGGAGCATGCCTATTTTATGAATTTCGATATTGGGACAGGCTACAGAGACTACGACACTCGTCTTACCCGGGATCTCAAGACCATATTTATCAGGTATCCACAATACGACAATATCCATGTGACCATCATGAAAGCTTATCAAACTGGTGAACGTTTCGATTCTGCTTTCTTCAAAAACGTCACTCTGCAAATACCTTACGGATTCAGGAAGTTCTGCCACGACTTGCCACAATATCAGTTATACGGCTCTATAGAGGAGCTGAGTCCATGGGAAACGTTGGTGATAAATGTTGAATGGAGTCTGAAAAGGAATCTGCGAGGCACGTATATCAACAAGCCTTTCAGGTTCTATGCCATACTGATTGTATCTATACTTCTTTTAATAGCTAGTCTGGCAGGCTACTACCAGTTGGGGAAACGGAAAGCCTCATTGGCTTTCATAACGTTGGCAGGTCATTTTATCTTGATGTTCCTCGTTATAGTCTTTTTTTATACATTAGAATTCAATTACAGGTTTATGACGGTGAGATTTAACATACCATTGACCCTTATGGTAATTACTTGCATACTAAGTCTGTTTACACCATGGGTGATGCTTTACTATTCCCGAAAAATATAAAATTCAAGTTGACGCACTTAATTTATAAAAATTTCGCATGTTATGGGAGTTAAAGAAGTTAAAGTAGTTATGTGGCTTTTAGCCACGGAAGTTGGAGGACATTATTTGCCTTACGGTTATCATGCGGCAAAACTAATATCCTTTAACTTCTTCTAACTACATGGTAATCGGAGTTTACGAAAGTTGAATCAATTTAATACACAACAATGGAACAAGACAAATATACCCCCAAGCCTATTGATACCTCTGATGTTCAGTTGCCGGAGGAGTTGAACCCGTTACTGGAGGCAATGGCCAAGAACGTCCATGAAGTATGGGCACAGACCCGCATTGCCCAAGGCTGGCAATACGGCCCTGAGCGCAACGATGCAGAAAAACTCCACCCCATGCACATCCCTTACGAAGACCTGCCTGAAGAGGAAAAAGTGTATGATAGGAATACATCAATAGAGACACTGAAATTGATTTTGAAATTAGGATTCAAGATTGAGAAGTGAGATAAAAATGTAATAAAAATGACTATTATCTGATATAATATGGAAACTAAAAACAAAAAGAAGCTTAACGACAGGCGCTGGGCTCAGCTCTTGAAGGAAATAGACAAAGGAAATGTTATTTTGGTCATTGGACAGGAATTGCTATCCATCAACGTTGATGGCCAACAATTGTTGCTGAAAGAATACATACTTCGGGAAATCGCCAAAAGGCTTGGAGTTACATATGAAGACGGAATGGATTTTGCAAACTTTTCATATGATGAGTGGAAAGACGAATGGGAAAAACTTGAATCTGGCCCATATTTTGAGACAAACAAAATTATCAACGATCTGAAAGAAAGAAAAGTCGGCATACCAGAGACACTATTAAAGTTGTTATCTATTGATAAGTTCGATAAAGTCATCACCACCACCATCAATGACTTTGTCTATGAAGCAATGAAAAGTAACCGCACCGTTAACGTACAGCAATTAGAATACAGAAAAAACAGTAAAGAACAAGACATTACTTTGGGGCAAAAGAACTTTGTTTATCATATGTTTGGTAAAGTCGCTCCAACCGAAGATTATGTATTGACAGATGATGACATGATAGAATTCATGCATTGCTGGATGGATGAGGAACGCCGTCCTGAGAATCTTGCTTCCATGCTGTTCAGCAAATACCTGCTTGTTGTAGGATGTAACTATCCTTATTGGCTTTTCCGCTTCTTTTTCCATTCATTAAAATATTCCAAAACAACAGGATCAGCAAGCACCTTAGGAATGTTGGCAGATTCGAAGTTAGACGCAAAATTGGTAGCCTTTCTTTCGCGTATGAATGCTGGTGTGCATGAAGATGCAGTCAATTTTGTGAATGAACTTGTTAATCGTTGGAATATATATAAGGGAAAAGATTCTTCACAAAAGAAACAGGTATTCATTTCTTATGCCAACGAAAACGCTGACAAGGCAAGTCTGATAGCCTCTGCGTTCGATCCGCAGAAATATAAAGTCTGGTTCGACAAAGAATCACTTAAAGTTGGTGATCAATACGATATCATTATCCAAAACACAATCAATGACTGTGATGCTTTTATTCCGGTGTTGTCTCATACAACTGAAACAAGAAAAGGATATTATCGTAAGGAATGGGGGTGGGGTGTTAATGCTGCCAAAGAGTGGTCGCCAGAAAAATTTATCTTCCCCGTCAAAGTAGAAGAAATTGATATAAATAGCCCTGCATATAATGATCTCAGGGATATGCATATAATATCCTTTGACCCATCTACACCCGCAAAGAGTGTAAATGAAATTTGTTCTGAAATGGAAAAACGTATATTAAAGAAATAAAGAGATGGAAAAAATACATTGGATAGGTTTAGAATCATATAGCGAAGAAAATGCATATTTGTTTTTTGGAAGAAACGCAGAGATAGAAGAACTTTCAAACAGTATCTTCCACAACAACCAGACAGTCATTTACGGTCCTTCAGGTGTTGGCAAAAGCTCCATTATTAAGGCTGGTGTTATTAGGATTGCCCGAAATAATGACTTTCTGCCAGTATATGTTAGGCTGTCTTTCAATGAAGACTCTGATTGTTCTTATGTCAATCAAATCATCACTGCAGTCAAGGAAGAAGCAAAGAAAAATGATGTTGACATTGAGCATATCATCGATTACGTGAACCCCAATCGTCTTTCTTTATGGGAGTTTTTCCATTGCAATCGTTTCGTCAATATTTACGACCTTCCGGTTATTCCACTTATTATAATTGACCAGTTTGAAGAAATATTCACCCTCTCAAAGGATAAAACCGAAACAGACCGATTTTTCAAGAACGTTTCCGAGTTGTGTGATAATATCACTCCTGATTATATCAAGACATACCTTAGCGAGAGCAACAAATATGTTAAATATCCAGACAGCATTGATACCAGACTCGTATTCTCACTGCGAGAAGATTTTCTCCCACGCCTTGAAGAGCAGGCTGCAAAAATTCCCGCCTTGAAACGTAACCGATTCAGTCTACAGTCGATTAATGGTAAACAAGCGATGGAAATCATTACAAGTCCCGAACCAGGCCTTGTATCAGAAGACGTGGCAATCAGCATCATTCGGACCGTAACAGGCAATGCCAATGTGACCAAGAGCAAATTGACAGAAGTCGAAGTCGAACCATCACTATTAAGCCTTTTTTGTAGTGAACTCGACAATAAACGGGTAAATAAAGGCGAGAAAGTCATTAGCCAAGAACTGGTTGACGAAGCAGGAAAAAACATTATCAATGACTTTTACAAAGACAAAATAAGTCACATATCACCAAATGCCATAGAGTTTTTGGAGAAAAAGCTGCTTACTAAAAATGGCTATCGTAATAGTGCCCCGTTAGAAGATACGTTAGATTCCAAGGAATTGACCCAAGAAGAATACGAATTCTTGTCTAAGAATCGAATTCTTCGGACAGAAGAACGCAATGGAGTGAAAAGGATTGAGTTTACCCATGATATCCTTTGCAAAGCAGCCTGTGATTACCGCGACCACAAGATAGCGATTCTCAAGCAACAGGAAGAGATGAAGCGTCAGGAAGAAGAACATCAAAAACAGATAGCTTTGCAAGAACAGGAAAAACAGGAACTCATCAAGCAACAGGAAGAAGAACTTGCCAAACTTGATGCCAAGCGAAAGGCTGCCAGGAAAGGGCTGATAAGGACAGTGCTTATTTCTGTTGTTGCAGCTGTAATGGCGATTATTATAATCGTCTTTCTTGTGAAAAAGATTGGCAACGAGAGAGAAAAATTTAGAAATCAAATAGGAAAATTCAACGTAACAATTTCTTTAAGTGAAGATGCGGCGGTGAAAAGCCTCTGGTGGGAGGCCACCCTGAAAGTGAAGTGTTGGACTGGGACTAAAGACACTATATTGCTGGATACATTAATTAATAAAATGCTGGTTGACTCCACTTTTGCCATTCCTGTTGACTCTACAGGCTATACTAAATTCCGTATTAACGTCGAATATCCCGAATCGTCCCGCTTTTACAGGGTGACTTTGGAAAAAGCGGTAGAATCTCTTATTTATGATCCTGCTATTACCATACCAATTCGATTGAGAGATCCTATCAATTATGGAGGACAATTAGTACTGAGAGATAAACGGAACCATTGTGAATATTATATTAAGAACGCGCTTGTTGTATTTAACAACGAAGTTGACTTTACCGATAATCAGGGGAGGTTCCTATTTCATTTGCAAGATACGGTAAAGCCAGGAGACCAGATGATGATTGTCAAAAAGGGTTATAAGGCTATAACTAATATTGATAAAGATTCTCTTAAAACGTTTCGACTGATTTCTGATTATGCTAAATTTAAGGAAATTGTATTGCTCTTATCTGATTCGGATAACTATCTCAACAGAAAGAGCCAATGCGATAGTATTTCTGCCATGCTGGATAGTATCAATCGTAAGCAGCGGGAAATCGGTTGGACATATTACAGAGAACAGCCTATCAAATACATTGGAAGTAAAGGAGATGACGTTAATGACTTAATATATTTATATATTAAAACAATTGGCGCAAATAAGATTACTGGATTCTATTTCTACATGAATGATAAGAGCAAGAAAAAACGATATCGTTACTACATATTTAATGGCGTTATAGGAAAAACAGAACGAGATCCCAAAGACGCATTAAACTATCGTACTTTTGAACTGACAAGTCACGACATCGCCAATAACGAGGAGAGTATTAAAGGCAGGCTGGGAGTTTCTGCCTCAAATAAAAGTTGTGAGTTTAAAATCTTTATGTATTCCCGTCAAATCGCCGAAAGTATAATGAATAAGAAAGAGAAGTAGTGATCTTCTTTAGATAACAGTCTATAATTTCAGCATTCGTAGAAATACACGTTGTAGCAGTTGTAGTTTCGTCGTATGAAGTATCGGAATGATATGTGCCACTCGTATCGGATTGAAATGTACCATCTGATAATATGTGACGTGTACAAAAGTATGTCATCTTCGGGTCGTTCCAACGGCATTTTGCAGTCGTTTCGATGGTATCTACAACCCGTTCCGATGATACTTTACCCCCCTAAAGTATCATCGGAACGGCTGATAGATGACGTTCCTTCGGGTGAAAGATGCCGTTGGAACGACCTGAAAGTAACGTTGTTTTCTGACTCCTGTAGAATTTGCAGAATTATCTATCATACTATCATAAAATGGCACAACAAACTTTGAATAAGCTTATTGCGCTATGATAGATTGTATGATACTATGATAGATTACTTGGGACGTACCCAATATTCTGTGCCATTCATTGTGCGACGGCGATTCATTCCATCGAGGTTGGCAAGCATACGACCGAAGGCGACGATGTTCGGCTGCTTGAGGGCCGCACCACCCACCTTTTTGAGGCGTTGGAAGATGGCGGCAGCGGAGAGCCACTCGCCTTGCGGATCACCTTCTGCAGCGACTTCGAAGAGTTCTGCAAAGTATTGCTCGGCAGGGGACTTGAGCTGGAACTGACGGTTGTGGCGCATGATGAGTCGCGTCTCATGATTGTCAAACCAGTAGGGCTCGCCGTTGTCGATGAGCGCCTGCGCTTGGGCATAGAGTTGTTCGTGGTTGGGACGCACGCTGACATCAATAGGTCCACTCAATTCTATACCAATGAAACGACGA
>Ga0256405_10007346_pt1 | contig 16716 bp, 17 predicted proteins | sample RumenRJG_02DNA_FD_189096 | JGI IMG/M metagenome (GOLD analysis project Ga0256405, IMG submission 189096) | Bovine rumen microbial communities from Lethbridge, Alberta, Canada - RJG_02 | ecosystem: Host-associated > Mammals > Digestive system > Stomach > Rumen | place: Canada: Alberta...
TATGCAAAACTTTGATTATCAGACACCGACACGTCTTATTTTTGGTGAAGGCGTAGTAGAGAAACTGCAGAAAGTAATGAGCGGTTTCGGCAAGAAAATACTCCTGACTTACGGCGGAGGCAGTATAAAGAAAATACCGGCTTTTAGAGGTAAAGCAGGCAGCCTTTATGATTATGTGCGGGAGACGCTGAAGGAATTTGAGGTGGTGGAGTTGAGCGGGATTCAGCCGAATCCGAAATATAATCCTTCGGTATTGGAAGGTGTGCGGTTGTGCAAGGAACATAAGGTGGATGTGATCCTTTCGGTCGGTGGCGGAAGTGTGCTGGATTGCTCGAAGGCGATTGCAGCCGGTGCTTGTTATGAGGGCGATCCGTGGGATCTCATTTCGTACAAAGTGAAAGCACAGGCTGCGCTGCCGATTGTGGATATTATCACGTTAGCGGCTACGGGAAGCGAGTACGACTGCGGCGGTGTGATTTCACGCACGGAGACGAACGACAAGATCGGTTATCTGGATCGGCACTTGTTCCCCGCCGTTTCGTTCTTGGATCCGACATATACGTTCTCGGTTAGCCGGAAACAGACTGCAGCAGGTATTGCGGACGCGATGAACCACACCATGGAGCAGTATTTCGTGGAGGACGCGACGCTGCTGAATGACGGCTTCTGCGAGTCAATGTTGCGTAGCCTCATGGAGAACGGGCGTAAGTGTATTGAGAACCCGGAGGATTACAAAGCTCGTGCGGAAATGATGTTGGCTTGTACGTATGGTTGCAACGGTATTTTAGCGCTCGGTAACAGCGAGAGCGGATGGCCTTGCCATGGCATCGAGCACGCCCTGAGCGCTTATTACGATATTACGCACGGCGAAGGATTGGCGATTATCACGCCGCGTTGGATGAAGCATATCCTAAACGAGCACACTTTGCCGCGGTTCGTTAAGTACGGCGTGAATGTGTTCGGTATTGACGCATCGCTGGACGAGTGGACGATTGCGAACAAGGCGATAGAGGCGACATATGCGTTCTTTGAGTCAATCGGCATTCCGATGCACCTGCGCGAAGTGGGTATTGATGACAGCCGCCTCGACGAAATGGCACATCATATCGCTGTGAATGAGGGACTTGAGAATGCTTACGCGGCTCTGACTGAAAAAGACATCAAAGAGATCTTGGTGGCAAGTTTGTAAGATGAGAAAGTTTTTAATCTTTGCCTTTGCGGCAGTTATGTTGGCGGCTTGCAATAAACCCGATAATAAGATGACGAATGAGTTGATTACCCGCATCGCGGAGATTGAGGTGAATGAGGGATATCTGGAGGAGTATCTCGCGGCGGCACAAGTGACGGACTACCACGCGCACGCTATTCCTGATTCGTATCGCGAACTGGTGGCGAAGCATAATATGCTTCTGGACGAGGGTTTTCCCTTGCCGCAATGGAGCGCAGAGGCACATCTGCAGATGATGAGCGAGGCAGGTATCGACAGAGCTATTCTGACGGTTCCTGCTCCGCATCCTTATTTCGGCGACCAGACAGAATGCAATACCGCGTGTCGTCAGTTGAACGAAGAGTTAGCGCGTTTGGCTGCCTCCTATGAGAACTTCCAGTTCGCCGCCATCCTTCCCTTGCCGGATGTGAATGCTGCGATTGCGGAAGCCAAGTACGCGCTGGATACATTAGGAGCCGTGGGCGTCAAGTTGGCAACGAACGTCTATGGGCAATACCTCGGCGACAGCGTCTTAGACTCGCTGATGGCGTTTCTCTCCGACCGCCAAGCCTTAGTCATCCTTCATCCGCACAAACCCTCGCCTGTGAACGAGAATGTGATGCGTCAAACGCCTTTAGCGATGCAGGAATACCTCTCCGAGACCACGCGCACGGTCTGCAACATGATCAGCCGCAACGTGCTGGCGCGCTATCAGGGAATGCGTGTCGTTGTGCCGCACGGAGGTGCGTATCTGGCAATCGCTATCCCGCGAATGCGGTCGCTCTATCCGGTCATGCGCCAGAACGGCTTAGTGGGAGAGATTGACTTCGAAGCCAACCTCAACAGCCTCTATTTTGACTTGGCCGGTTCGCCTTCGGACGAGACCATCCGCGCGCTGCTGACCCTCACCACGCGTGACCGACTCCTGTACGGAACCGACTACCCGTATGTCGCACCCAGAGTCATTCAAGCCAACATCGAACGAATCAAACAACATCTTCCAAATAAATAAACCCTATGAAACGTATTTTTACAATTTTTGTAGCTATGAGTTTGATTCTCAGCACGTCTTCCGCCAAAACGCTGGTCGTTTATTACAGTTACACCGGCAACTGCAAGAGTATCGTTACTGAACTGACGAACCAGATCTCTGCCGATGTCGTGGAGATCGAACCGGCGGAGAAAGGACTTCGCTACGAAGCCAACAACTACGCGCTGGGCACGCAACTGCTCAATACCATCAAAGCGAACCCGAACGACGCCGCTTCGTATCCGGCGATTGATCCGGTAAGTGTGTCTGTGGCGGATTATTCCACCGTCATTATTGTCACCCCGTTTGGTGGAGCCAGATGGCTGCAATCATGCAGAGTTACCTCTTCCAAGTTGGCGCACAGTTATCCGGCAAACAAGTGGGACTCATCGTCTCTTCAGCCTCCAGTAGTATCAGCGGCGTGGTAGCCGATTGTCATCACCTTGTTCCCGATGCCGATTACCTGCCCGGGAACCTCTGGATCAATAACTCTAACCGCTCGAACCTCTCCACGCTCATTGCCAATTGGGTAGAGACCTGCGGCTTGAATCAACAGGCAAACACCAGCAAACAAATCAATGTAGTAATCGGCTCGAAGACCTTTACTGCTACGCTCGCTGATTCCGAAACCGGCGAAGCCTTTGCTGCCCTTTTGCCCTTAACAATCACGATGAACGAACTGAACGGCAATGAGAAATACCATTACCTGTCCTCCTCTCTTCCCACCGCTGCATACCAGCCCGGCACGATTCATGCCGGCGATCTGATGCTCTATGGCAACAACTGCGTCGTCCTCTTCTACGAAACTTTCAATAGTTCGTATTCCTATACCCGCATCGGCGCAATAGACAACCCTTCCGGCCTTGCTTCTGCTCTCGGTTCCGGTAACGTCTCCGTCCGTTTTGAATTCAGCACTACTACTGAAAACCTCACCCCAACCCTCTCCTCAAGAGAGGGAGTAAAGGTTCTTCGCGACGGCCAACTCTATATAAGATACAATGGAACCATGTACAATGTACAAGGGGGGTATGTGTCGGCTATCTGGCTTGTCAGTAGAAAAAGTGACGATTATTAAGATTTGTACGTTACACGACCATCCCTCTAACCTCTGCGCAAGATCTGCGTAACCTCTACTGATTTGTGGCTATTTGAATGGAGATTGAAAGGTGTATGATTGTTATGATTAAGGTATTGAACACATTTCAATATAATAGCAGTCAATCAGCCATTCTCAAGCCACTCTCGCGGCACTTTTAAACATGGCACACAAGGTATAGTTTCGTGCCTTTAGAAATGTAGAATGAATATACAAATCCGATTGATTATTTATCTATAGTAGCAAAATAGTTGCTACGGATTAGTTTGTCGGATAGTTCATAGGCTTCTTGTTCTGAAATGTGACGATTATGACGAGCTACAGAATCCAAAAGATTTACACCAAATCCTTTCCAATAATAATCCTTGCAGCCTATAAGGTGCATAATCGTAGGATATATATCCATTTGATAACAAGTGTCTATAACTTGGATGTTTTCCGAAATGTTAGGTGAATATATGATAAGAGGTGTAAAAGATTCTTCCTCTGGAATTTCTAATCCGTTAATAGATGCAAAATTAGAGAAGTCCTGTAACATGTTATGTTTGAATACGGTATGATCGCCAGTTATTACAATGGTTGTATTCTTCAATATTTCTTTATCTTTTAGAATGTTCCAAAATACTCCAAAACAAGAATCTGTATAGTATAAACATTCCATGTATTCCTCTAACCAATAAGGAGTGCTCTTAGGAAAGTTGAGATGCTTTATTTTGTATTTGTCAAATGGAGAATGCATGGCCATTGTTATGCCCAATAAACAAAATGGTTCTTTTATCGTATCAAGCACATTTAGCATATTTTGAAACATCTCTGGCTCGCTTATACCTCCTTTTCGGAAAAATTCATCTTGGTAGCCGTATTTTGTTGTCATTTGGTGTTGATTCCATACGTCATCACTAATATTAACGAGTATGGAATGATTGTAATTGGACGCTATATTGGGATATGTATTATCTCCAAACCGAATACAAGCGGCTCCTGCATAAATAGGCAAAAGTCCTGTGTTTACTATCATTTGCCCATCGCCGGATACTCCTTGCTTTGCTTCTGAAGTTATCTGATTTGCATATAATATATGATCATGCTCCATAAAGTTCAAGAAATTCGAAGCTGCTTGTTTTGAAAAATCTCCTTGCTTTAATGCCCAACTTTCAAAACTTTCCACTAGAAGAATTATTAAATTACTGGTCGGAGAGTAGGGCGTTTCATTTTGTTTGTTGATAAATTTTTGTAAACTTGTAGGGTCTATCTCCAAAGATGTATCATTTTCAGAATAGACATAATGAACAGCTGTACCTACAAAATAATGGAGGATTGAAGTTGCGCGAATGTATTCTTTTGCATATTCAGGGCAATAGGAAAAAGAAAAGGGAAGTGCATATAACTTTATGTCATAGAACGGGATGTACATTTTAAGTCCGTTCCACCCGAAGGTTTCACAAATCACATCTCTCCCATCTTGCATATCAAAATCGATAGCATACTTATTGTTATAATAATCCTTTTTCCACTCAGGAACGACACTACAGATATGACTCAAAATACAGATACCCAATATTAAGAGAAATAAAGTATAGTTTCTTTTATCATTATAGAGTTTTTTTTCATAATGTATAAGGACTGCATATATAATAGTAAGTAAAGGAAAAATTGCATAAGATATGTTTATAAATGTTTTTATGGAGGACTCAAATCCACTTAAATTATAAGCCATCAAAATAGAGTTTATATCCAAGAAACATTCATTTGCCTGAAAATAGACCAAATTGGCAATAATCCAGATGTCAACTATTATATTTACGAGAACAGTCCACAAATATCGTTTGCTAATAAATATAAAAGCCCCCAACAAAAATGCAGGTATAACCTTATTCCACCAAAAGACAATAAATTCAAAAGGTGCGCTCCAAATACTGGAAATCAAAATGGAGTGAAAACATACCCAGTGGAATAAAACGCATTTTAAAAAGATGGTAAATACAAAGAGGAAGAATACACACCATTGTGCGTGATTGTCTTTTGAAAGGAAAGATTTGATTGTTTGTAACATGATTGATAGTTAAATTTGTGCATAACTATCAATCATCGATGGGAATAGAAAAGTGTGAGTTTATCTACTCACGCTCGCGGGAAGTCTGGAAATAAACCCACTCCTAATCATAGATATACCCACACTAATGTATATTAGTGTATTATGATTAGGAACGAGAAATTCACTTTCCCGCAAACGTTACTATTCATATCCCGAAGAAATCGGTTTTCCAGACTTTTTTCTTGAGCGTGAATAATAGTAATGCTTTGTTTATATTTAATTAGCGCAACGCTTTGCGCTTGTCTTCTTCTTTCTTTTACGTCTCGGAGAGGGACGTGAATTATTATTTCTCAATAATCTCCCAATGACCGCCTTTGTCAGGTCCGACACGACGGATGATACCTTCTACTTGCATCTCACGCAATATTTTTTTGATAGTAGTGTGACCTATTTGCAACTGTTCTTCCAATTGTTGAATAGACACGTTTTTATTACGCAAAATAGCCTCTACAATCATTTGTGCCTTTTCCGGCCACTTTTCTGGCCACTTTTCTGGCCACTTTTGGGTATTCTGGCCACTTTTCTGGTCATTTTTCTGGACATTTTTCTGGACATCCGTGCTTTCCGTAGTCACTTGTCCGCCTTGCACCTTCTGAAACACCTCACGTTGGATGGTTGCCATGAAACCTCCACGGACTTGTTCAAAAGTCGGCACTTGCAAATGTGCCTGTTCAAACGAATCACGGATTTTCTCATAGCCGCGTCCCCAGTTTTCTACGAATCCGAGCAAATAGAAGACCTTAGCAATCAGCGGATTACGAGGTTGGGATTCGTGCTCTTCCATTAGTTTCTCTATCGTCATGGTCGGAGGCAGAATACCCTCATTCCATAGTTGAATACGGTCTGCCCACACACGCATGTGAATGAAGGTGCCCATATAATCACGGTGCATGATAGCGTTACAGATAATCTCTCGCAAGCCTTCTTCCGGCATCTCCAAGGTCTCCTTGCGGTATAAGCCTTCGTAACCGACCGTAGAAACGAGATATTTGGTACGCAAGGTGTCAATAACGGCATCCGGCATCAACACTAACGGGCAAACGATGTTATCATGAATGATCAGATCTGCCTGATTGACACCAAAACGACCGATACGGAAAGCCGAGAGCGGACTCCACCGTTCAATGTCCTTTCCAAACAACATCAATGCCGCGTTGGTCAGTTCGCCTTTCTCCGTCATCAGATTCAGTTTCCGCAAAACCGTCTCTTGGCTTTCGGCCTTGGCGCTCTTGTTCAGACGCTTGTTCTCCAATGCGGTAGAGATAAAGAAGTTCCATGCTTCATCGTCCAGATCACTCAGTTTGGCTTCCGGACGAGGTAGCGAATCCCAATGGATCTTTGCCTTCCGCATGAGGAACGACGCCAACTCCGGTCCGCGCAATTCCTGAACCGTACTGCCGCTGCGCACATAGTATTTTCCATCGTACGAAATACCGTCTTCCTGCGGTTTGACGGAAATAGCGATATACTCCTTGCCGTCTTCGGTTAGAAGGTTGACATCCGCCAAGAAGCCCAAGCTATTCTTAATCTTGTTCGGCATGTCTTGAAGCAAGGACTTGGCATCTTTAACGCCGACAATCGTACCATCGTCTTCCACACCGATATAGAGTGTGCCGCCTTGACTGTTAGCGAACGCACTCAACTCGCGGAAGAACTCATCTTTCCACAAGCGTTTGAACTCGGTATGTTGGTCTTCTTTCATCCTTGCTCCAAATTCGGTTGCAAAGGTACAATAATTTTTTGAGATATGCAAATTTATTTGCGGAAATCATGTGGGAAAATGGATTTTGATGAGGTTTTGATGAAGGTTTCTGCAAAACTGGTAGATATTTAGCGAATTTGTGTTTGTGTATATGAAGAAAATGTAGTAATTTTGCACTCGCTTACGAAATGATCAAATATGGAAATGAGTAAATGTAAAAATCTATTCATCTTTTTGCTTGCGGTAATGACTTTTGCTGCTTGCACAAATACAAATGAACAAATGGTAAATGACAAAATGGTAAATGAGAAGATGGAGCTCAGTTTTACGGCAGAACAGGCAGCATGGATGAGCGTCATCGCTTGCGATGAGGCTAAAGGCGATTTGGTGGCGTTGGAGTCGGCTATTCATAACGGGTTAGAGGCGGAATTGACGGTTAGCCAAATCAAGGAAGCACTCTCTCAGCTGTATGCTTATACGGGTTTTCCGCGGAGTCTGAATGCGCTGGGCGTGTTGCAGCGAGTTATCGGAAATCGTCAGGCGAAAGGAGTCAAGGTTATTATGGGTGAGGACGCAAGTCCGCTCGGCGAGGAATACGATGCACTTAAAGAAGGTACGCGCGTGCAGACGCAGTTGGTGGGCAAGGCTTTTGAGTATGAGTTTGCGGAAGCGACGGATTATTACCTGAAGGCGCATTTGTTCGGAGATATTTTTGCCCGTGATAACTTGACGTACGCCGACCGCGAGTTGGTAACCGTCTCTGCCTTGAGCGGTCTTGAAGGCGTGGAACCGCAACTCAAAGCCCACATCGCCGGAGCACGCAATATGGGTGTGAGTGAAGAGCAGTTACAAGGCATTGTGGTGGCTCTTGCCGCAAATGGCCTTCTGAACGAGGCAGGACGGTTGGCAGGCATGCTTGAAACGGAGTGGCCGCAAGGCAAATCGAATGATGCTTACGCGCAGTATTTTGTAGGCCAGAGTTATCTGCAACCGTATTTCGGCGGAGTGGCGAATGTGTCGTTCGAACCGCGTTGCCGCAATAACTGGCATGTTCACCACGGAGCGGTACAAGTGTTAATCTGCGTGAGCGGTAAGGGTTGGTATCAGGAGTGGAACAAACCCGCAGTTCCGCTTACTCCGGGAACGGTGATTGCCATTCCCGAAGGCGTCAAACACTGGCATGGAGCCGCTGCGGACTCGTGGATGCAGCACTTGGCAATCCATACCCAAGAGCAACCGGGCGCCACAAACGAATGGCTCGAACCCGTTAGCGACACACAATATAATACCGTACAATAATGAGAAAGTTTTTAACCCTTATGCTCGCAGCCCTTACCTTCGCTGCCTGCACAAAATCAAATGACAAAATGAGTAAAAGTGAAAATGACACATGGGACAAAGTGTTCCCGCTTAGTGAGAAAGTAAATCATAAGAAGGTATCCTTCAAGACCCAGTACGGCTTTACGCTGGTGGCAGATCTTTACACGCCGAAGGCAAATGACAAATCTCAAATGTCAAATCACAAATACGCCGCTTTAGCGGTGTCCGGTCCTTTCGGTGCAACGAAAGAGCAGAGTTCGGGTCTGTATGCCATGAAGATGGCGGAGCGCGGGTTTGTGGCTTTGGCTTTTGATCCGTCTTTCACCGGCGAGAGTTCGGGTGAACCGCGTCGTACGGCTTCGCCGGATATCAATACCGAGGATTTTATGGCGGCGGTGGACTTCCTTTCCAAACTGCCCGAAGTGGCCGCAAACCGCATCGGTATTATTGGTATCTGCGGATGGGGAGGTATTGCCCTCAATGCGGCTGCAGCAGATACTCGTATCAAAGCGACGGTGGCTTCGACGATGTACGACATGACGCGTGTATCGGGCAACGACTACAACGATGCCTTCGACGACGAGCAGTGGCGTCATCGCAATCGTGAGAACATGTCCAAACAGCGTCTTGCTGACCCACAAGCCATGGCAGGAGGTGTGTTAGACACCGTTCCTCCACAAGCTCCTCGTTTTGTGCACGACTACTTCGATTACTACAAGACTTCGCGCGGCTACCATGCACGCAGCGGCAACTCGAATGATGGTTGGCGTGTCATCGGCACGCAGGCTTATGCCAACAGCCGTTTCCTATATTACATCAACGAGATCCGTTCTGCGGTTCTGATCATGCACGGTGAGAACGCCCACAGCCGTTATTTCGGCAAAGCGGCGTACCATTACATGGTGGACGGCAAAGCAGACGGCTACAAGAGTGTGGTAGCTCCGAATCCGTGTCCTGAGAACAAAGAGTTGCTCATCATTCCGGATGCCTCGCATTGTGACCTCTATGACGGCGGCTATACCGAACCGGCAGGCAAAGGCGAACCCAAGAATATGATTCCGTGGGACAAGTTGGCGGAGTTCTTTAACAAGAATCTAAAGTAAGATATCTCAAATTTCAAATGTCAAATAAAAAAGTCGTTGTTATTTCTACCTCTCTCCGTGCTGGATCGAATAGCCACGCGCTGGCGGAGCGGTTTGCGGACGGTGCAAAGAGTGCCGGACATGAGGTGGAGTTGATTTCGCTCCGCGGCAAGGAGATTAAGTTCTGTATCGGTTGTCTCAAGTGTCAGGAGACAGGCGCGTGCGTGTTCAAGGACGATGTGTCGGCGATCATGGAATCCGTGCTCAACGCGGATGTCGTTTGTTGGGCGACGCCGATTTATTACTATGAGATGTCGGGGCAGATGAAGACGCTTATCGACCGGATGAATGCCATGTATCCGAAGGATTACAAGTTCCGCGACATCTACCTGCTGACCACGGCTGCTGAAGACGAGGAGTTCACGCCCAAACGTGCCGAAAACGGTCTGCAAGGCTGGATTGATTGCTTCGAGAAATGCAGCCTAAAAGCCCATCTGTTCTGCGGCGGCGTGAATGACCCGAAGGAGATTGCAGGCCATTCTAAACTGCAAGAGGCGTACGAATTGGGGAAGAGAGTCTAATAATAGTGCCGAACTAAAGCAAAAATCCTGCATATATTTGCGTATGTGGGATTTTTTTTGTACCTTTGCGCCGAAATAATTGAACACTGAATCAGGAAAAGATAAAATGAACTCTATGAAAAGTAACAAAGTTATTCTCCTTACCGGAGCCAGTAGCGGCATCGGTTATGACACCGCGGTTGCGTTGGCGCAACAGGGGCACAAAGTGTATGCGGCAGCGCGTCGTGTGGAGCGCATGGAGCCGCTTCGTCAGTACGGCATTGTGCCTCTGAAAATGGACGTGACCGATGAAACATCGATGCAGGAAGGCGTGAAGACGCTTCTGGATGCCGAAGGACGCATTGATGTGCTTATCAATAACGCCGGCTATGGTTATTTTGGAGCTGTAGAGAACGTGCCAATGGATGATGCCCGTAATCAGCTGGAAGTCAATGTGTTTGGTCTCGCGCGCCTTTGCCAGTTAGTGCTGCCGACGATGCGTGCCCAGCATAGCGGACGTATCATCAATATAGCTTCGGTTGCCGGCAGGTCGGTCTTCTATTATGGCGATTGGTATCATGTATCCAAGTATGCCGTGGAGTCGCTTAGCGATGCGATGCGGATGGAACTCAAGCCGTTTGGCATCGATGTGGTCATCATCGAACCCGGTGCTATCAAAACCAATTGGGGCATCATTGCCGCCGATCACCTGATTGAGTCCTCGAGAGGAACTGCCTATGAACAGACAGGAACGATGATGGCGAATAACCTGCGGAATATGTACCTCTCCAATACAATCTCCGATCCGGCTGTGGTACGCAAAGCGATTGTTCGTGCGGTGAATGCACGTCGTCCTTGTACCCGTTACCGTATAGGCCGAATGGCGAACGCCATCGTTTTCTTCCATTGGCTGCTTCCGACACGCTGGTGGGATGCCTTCCTTCGCCTCATGGGCAAACGTAAATTGATGTAATTTTTCAAAAAATCCCACAAAAACTTGCGTATGTGGGATTTTTCTTGTACCTTTGTGCTCGAAATAACAAAGTCACATTTATGAACGTCGAAGAGATACAAGATTTCTGCCTTTCTTTAGGTTCAGACGTAGAGGAGAAATTGCCCTTTACCATGTTTAAGAACGGCGAAGGAGTGCTGGTCTTCTATGTCTGCGGACATATGTTCTGTTTCTTCGATTTGAATGATTTTCAGGTTATCTCGCTCAAGTGCCAGCCTGGGCGGATAGACGAATTGAAGGCTGAGTATGACTGCGTCGGAAACCCCTATAATGAGTCGCCCAAACACTGGATAGGTCTTGATCCGCATTCCTCGCCAGACACACTCACAAAAGACCTCATTCGCAATTCATACGAGATTGTCAAAGCCAAATACACCAGGAAAAAATGATGACAGAATACGAAAAAATGCTTCATAACTTGCCGTATGACTATACGGACAAGGAGGTTCAGGCGAATATCCTGCGGGCGTATTATGCCATGCGGGATCTCAATCAATGCGGCGCATGGGATATGGACGAGTTGCACCGTTGTATCAAAGCCCTCATCCCTGATGCACATCCCTCGGTGATTATTTGTCCCCCATTCCACTGCGACCACGGCAACCGCATCAGCATAGGCGAAGGTTCGTTTATCAATTTTAATGGCGTATTCTTGGATGGTGGAGGTATTACCATCGGCTCTCACACGCTTATCGGACCTAACTGCCAACTGCTGACGCCTGATCATCCGCATGATTATCTTGCTCGCCGTCAGACCATAGAAACAGGTCTGCCAATACGCATCGGCGATGACTGCTGGCTAGGCGGCGGAGTAATCGTTTGTCCGGGTGTCACCATAGGAAACCGCGTGATCGTTGGAGCCGGTTCGGTCGTTACGCATGACATCCCTGATGATATGGTCGTTGCCGGCAATCCTGCCAAACCAATCAAGATGACTGAATAACAAAAAAAATCATCCCTCTTACGCAAAAAAATCCCACAAAAACTTGTACATGTGGGATTTTTTTTGTAATTTTGCACCGTGATTCAGTTTGTTCGGAAATATGCCTATGTGATCGTGCTTGTATTAATGAGCGCTTTTGCGGCATGCTTGGTAGCAGACGAATGGAGCGATCTGCAACATGCATGGCAGGATTTGCAGATTGAAGCCACTGCTGAAATAGAGGTCGAAAATTTCGAATGGGATGAGTTTGGCGGGGACAATGGAATCTGTAGAACAACTCTACCCATATTTGAATCGTTTGATTATCAATTATCAACTATCAACTGTCAATTATCAACTCCTTTCACCTCCAACAAACAGCGTCTCGGTTTAGTGCGTCGCTATGCCCCGCGAAAAGCCATTTTGCGCTATAACTATGCCCGGACATAAACTATAACGGTATGAACTCATGCGAGTTTGTACCGTTTTTTGATTAAATAAAAAAATAAATGACTAAATAGTAAAAGACACATGGTAAATGTAATCAGTATTTTAACAGCTCTTTTGACACTCATGGCAGGTATCGGAGTCTTCCTTGTTGCCTGCACGATGATGAGTAGCAACCTTGAGTCCGCGACTTCAAGGCGGCTCAAACAACTCTTCTCGCACACCGGCAATAACAAGCTGGTCGGCGTTGGTATCGGAACGCTCGGAACGGCTGCTATCCAGTCCAGTGGAGCCGTAACGGTCATGGTCATCGGTTTCGTGAACGTGGGAATCATGTCCCTCACGCAAGCCGCCACCATCATCTACGGCGCGAATATCGGTACAACCGTCACGGCGCAATTAGTGGCACTCGGTCTATCGGGTTCGAACAGCCTCTCCACAACCGTCATCTTCGCGGCTTTCGCAGGTATAGGAGCCTTTATGATGCTTTTCTCCAAAAGCGACGCATGGAAGAAAACAGGCGGTATCCTCACGGGCTTCGGTATGCTCTTTGTCGGTCTGAGTATGATGGCAAACGCCATGGATGAGTTCGCGGCACTCGATTCCGTCAAACTCTTCTTGGCTTCTATCCGTAACCCGTTGTTATTGGTCGTTTTAGGTGCTATCATTACCGCCATCATCCAGTCCTCGTCCGTCATGACTTCCATCGCAATCACGATGGCTGTCACGGGGCTTATCTCGCTCGACCAAGGTATCTACCTCACGATGGGAAGTAACATCGGTTCGTGCGTCGTAGCGATTATCGCAGGTCTCACCAGCGGCGTAGCTGCTAAACGGACAGCGATGATTCACCTGCTTTTCAATGTCTTGGGTGTCGTCCTCTTCCTCTGCGCAGCCTTGGCACTCAGTCTCGTTACCGCCGGCGTCTGGTCCTTCGGCACTATCTTTGAGCGTCTCTTCCACACGCCGCAACTCCAGCTGGCTATGTTCCACACGGTCTTCAATGTCACGACCATGTTAGTTGCCCTTCCGCTTACCAACGCGCTCGTCAACCTCGCCTGCCGTATCATCAAAGACCAGCCGGCGCAGAACACCAACGAGCCGCATCTCTATTTCCTTGACCCGCAGATGTTACGCACGCCGGTAGTTGCTATCCGCCAGCTCAAAGAGGAGATCGAGAACATGTCGCAAATGGCGTTGCAGAACTACCAACGCGCCATCCGGGACGTCACAACATTAGATGATTCCGAACGCGACGAGTTCAACCGCACGGAGCGCCAACTCAACTACCTCAACCGCGAATTAGTCCACTATGCCTTGCTGCTCTCTAATAGCCAACTTAGCGAGTTCGACCACCAATATCTAGTCTCCACTATCCGCACGGTCAGTGACTTGGAGCGTATCGGTGACTACGCGAAGAACATCGTTGAGTACGCAGACAGCTTGCGCCAACAGGAAGTACGTTTCTCCGACTACGCCCTCAATGAGATAGACCAGATGAACCACCTCATCGCCCAACTCCACGAAGCGACCATGCAGGCGTACCATAAGATGGATATGTCCGCACTCGGGCGTGCAAACCAGATAGAGGACGAGATCGACCGTCTGACCGACGAGATGGAGCGCAATCATATCCAGCGGCTCGCATTGGGTATCTGCAAACCGCAAGCCGGAACCGAGTATATCTCCCTTGCCCAGAACTCCGAACGTGTTGCCGACCACCTCATCAATGTGGCGAAGACCATTCGGGACTTACAATAAATAACAGTTTAACCCTTTAACAGTTTATCATTATGAAAAAGTATTTTTCTGTAGTGCTTATGGCACTCTGCAGCCTGACGGCTTGCGCAAAAGAACAAGTGATCACTTTCGACCAAGTACCGGAACCGGCAAAAGCCATCGTCGCTGCGCATTTTGATGCCTCCCAAATCGCTTATGTTACGTTGGACAGAGGCTTGCTGGACGTAGAGTACGATGTTAAGTTTAACGATGGTCGTTCTTTGGAATTCAACAAGGCGGGCGAACTGACCAAAGTGGATTGCAAGCAGACCGAAGTGCCTGCTGCACTCATTCCAGAGTTGGTACGTCAGTATGTGAAAGCCAATTTCCCCAACGCCTTCATTACCGAGTGGAGCAAAGATGACCGCAGGTGGAAAGCCGAACTTAACTCTGGCCTTGACCTCGAGTTTAACAGCAAATATGAGTTTGTTCGCATAGACGACTAAGTGGATTTTGCCATAGTTTTTCGCCCAAATACTTGCATGTTTCCGAAAAAAGTTGTAATTTTGCACTCGCAAATATTAAAGAAATGACCATCGACATTACTGATATGTGCTCGCACTTGCAGCGGAAATTATTTGCCCCGGATGGTGAATATCGCGCTATTCGTGAGCAGATAGAGAACGACCCGACGCTGACGGCTGTTGTCCGTTCGCGGCAGTTGCATATCTATCGTGACGGAAAGAAAGTACTGGTATTGGCAGGTAAAAGTGCCCCGAAGATCATTCGGGAAGATAAATTGACAGAGTTATTATTTTGAGTTGAAGAAAGCCAAAGATTGAACAAAACGATTGACACATGATATATTATTTTTCAGCCACGGGGAATAGCCAGCATGTGGCAACCCGTATCGCCGAAGCGCTCGGCACACAAGCGCAGTCCATCGAGACTGCCGATACCACAATCACGCTCGCGGACAGTGAACCGCTTGGTTTCGTAACTCCCACCAACTGGAACGAACTGCCGGTTCTGGTGCGCGAGTTCATTCGGAAAGCTGAGATTCGTCTGGCGAAGGATAACTACGTGTTCGCTGTTGCTACGTATGGCTTCCTTCAGGGCTTTGTCTGCGAAGACGCACGTCGAGAACTGAAACGCAAGGGCATCGTTATGAATGCCGGTTTCTCCGTCAAGATGCCGGACAACTGGACGCCGATGTTTGACCTCTCTGATCCCGCGAAAGTGCAGCAGCAGGTGGACGCCGCCGAGCCGCAGATAGAAGAGGTGATTGCGATGATCAAAGCAGGTGTACAAGGCAATAAGAGCCATGACCGAATGCCGTATTTCTTCCGCGTGGTAACCGATCCGCTGTTGACATACGAGCGTCAGACCAAGTTCTTTGCAGTAGATAAAAATGCTTGTATCGGTTGCGGGCTGTGCGCCAAGAAATGTCCTGTGCAAGCCATTGAGATGCAGGAAACGGCAAAAACTGAGACCAACAAACTCGGCAAGAATCCTGTTTGGACGGCGGAGCGTTGTGCGCTTTGTCTCGGTTGTCTCCACCGCTGCCCGAAGTTTGCCATCAGTTACAATAACAAAACGCAATCCCACGGACAATATCAACATAGCAAGTATTACAAGAAAGGATGAATATGACCATAGACCAGTTTCGTGAACGAATGGCATCGGACGAGCCGATAGTGGGCGGCATTCCGCGAAACTGATCAAGCTGATTGAGTAACAAAAATCACTCCTTCTAATCAAAAAAATTCCACAAAAACTTGCACATGTGGGATTTTTTTTGTACTTTTGCACTCGCTTTTGAGATGAAACGATTTTGGTACATATTGTTGATCTTGGTGAGCATCGGCGTTCAGTGGTATGAGCCGATGGATAAGCCCACTGCGAAGCCGGTTCACACGTCCGGTTGCGCAGTGCAACAAACCGACCATCACACGCTTGTGGGGATACAAGGCGAACCCTTGACCCTTGCCAACAATGGTTCAAACATAACCACCTCTGTACCCACTCATTTCAGTGCAAACACCCAGCGCACGCCTTTCGGCAAGAACAGAACCCGAACGGCTTTCTTGCGCAAAATGATTCATCATTACCAACCTGTTTTTATTGTTTTCCGCGGTCAGGAACGGCTTGAGACAAGTCCTTTCTGTTCGTCTGCCGGGAGCACGTACTATGTATACTTCCTCCGGCGCATTTTGTGTTGACTTTCAGCGAAATAACTGAATATTAACAACACAAATAGAAACAATAAAATGGTATCATCTTATTTATCGAATCCTATTTTATTAGGACTTTTCTTGGTTGTTGGTTTAGTGCTTTTGGTCAAAGGCGCAGACTGGCTTGTAGATGGCGCATCCAAACTCGCCAAACGCTTGGGCGTAACCGACCTCGTCATCGGTCTGACCATCGTGGCGTTTGGTACATCTATGCCGGAGTTCGTGGTGAACATGGTCTCCGTGGCGGATGGCGCAACCGACCTTGCCATTACCAACATCCTCGGTTCAAA
>Ga0256405_10007347_pt1 | contig 16714 bp, 13 predicted proteins | sample RumenRJG_02DNA_FD_189096 | JGI IMG/M metagenome (GOLD analysis project Ga0256405, IMG submission 189096) | Bovine rumen microbial communities from Lethbridge, Alberta, Canada - RJG_02 | ecosystem: Host-associated > Mammals > Digestive system > Stomach > Rumen | place: Canada: Alberta...
TCTGTTCCGTAAATTTCTTTTCGAAGCCGACATGCTTCATCCTGCAAAAAACTCTGAAGTTCGGGGGAGCGCTCTTTTATAAGAAGTTCGTATTCTTCAAGTTCCAGCGAATGAGTTTTGATTAGTTTTTGTACAATGGAATATATTTCGCTTTTCATTTACAGTTCGATATTCAAGGGCCTTAACGCACGCGGTAAGATTTCGTTCATGTACGCTATCGTCATTCCGTAGTTTGTGATCGGAATTCCCTGTTCTTTACATTGAATTATGCGGTTTTTCATCTGCATTTCGTTAAGCATGCAGCCACCGCAATGAATAACTAGGCTGAACTCTGATAAGTTCTTTGGAAAATCCGCACCGCTTGAAAATTTAAACTCTATTTTTTTATCGGTGTATTTTTGAATCCAGGAGGGCATTTTTACAGTTCCAATGTCTTTGCATTGTCTGTGATGTGTACACCCTTCGCTTATCAAAATTTTGTCCCCGTCTCCTAATCTATCAAGAGATTTTACGCATTTCAGGGAATATTCAAGAGAGCCTTTAAAACGCGCCATTATAATGGAAAAACTTGTAAGCGGTATGTTATCTGGAACGATTTTGCTTACTTTTTCAAATGCCTGGGAATCTGTAATTACTAATGATGCTTTTTTTGAAATTGTTTTCAGCGCAGATTCAAGATTTTCAACTTGGGAACAAATTGGGACTGCCTTTGTTTCTAGAAGTTCACGCAAAACCATCTGCTGTGGTAGAATCAACCTGTCTTTTGGAGCGGACTCGTCAATCGGAATAACAAGGACTACAACTTCGCCGGGTTTTACTAGATCGCTTATAAGCGGCCTCATTTTTAGCGTTGATCCAAGTTCTGCGATTCTTTTTTTTAATTCATCTATGTTTATTGCTTTTTTTGCACTTACGCATATTGAATTTTCGATAGGTGCCTGTTGAATTACAGAATCAAGTGAATCACATTTATTAAAAATTATAATGTACGGAATTTCTTTTTCCTTGAATTTTTCAATCAAAATCTTTTCTTTTTCATCAAGAGGATTTTTTTCTTTAGCATCACAGACAAGGACTGCAATTTGAGTCTGATTTAGAATTTCCAGTGTTTTTTCTATTCGTTTTGAACCCAGCTCACTTTCGTCGTCAAAACCGGGCGTATCTATAATAGTAATGGGGCCAATCGGCAAGAGCTCCATTACTTTCTTTACAGGATCAGTCGTAGTTCCCTTGATTTCAGAAACTATGCTCATGTTCTGATTTGTTAAAGCGTTTACCAGGCTGGATTTTCCGGCATTGGTTCTTCCAAAAAAACTGATTGTAGTTCTCTGTAACATGGTGCCTCCGAAGTCCGTGTTAAAATCTAAAGTCCCGTGCATTGCTGTTTTTGATTGATTCAATATGTTTGCTTGCTATTTTTCTTACGTTTTCTTTTGGAATGTTGTTCAATTCTTTTTCAATCATCTGAAAGCCAATTTTTTTTGTTTCGTCGCTCGCGTAATCTATAAGATATTCTGTAAGAGTCATAAGGGCATTCGGGTGGCAGCAGTTTTGAATTTGACCGGTTTTACAAAGGCTCATAAAACGGTCTCCTGTACGGCCGGCACGGTAACATGCTGTACAGAATGAAGGAATATGATCTTTTTCAATAAGCCAGCGGACAACTTCGTCCAAGGTGCGTTGATCACTTACGTCAAACTGCTCTGTGTCATGAGGGCGTTCTTTTAGAGTATAACCACCAACGCTTGTTCTGCTTCCGCCAGAAATTTGAGAAATTCCAACTCTGAGAGCTGTTTCGCGGACTTTCTCACTTTCGCGGGTAGAAATAATCATTCCTGTGTACGGAACTGCAATTCGGATGCAGGCGATTATTTTTTCAAAAACTTCATCTGGAATTGAATTGTCGAAAACATCTGGATTTATGTCGTCGGCATGTTTTACGCGCGGAACACTGATTGTGTGAGGGCCGACTCCGTGAACAGCTTCAAGATGTTCTGCGTGCATCAAAAGTCCTGCGAACTCGTAGCGGTAACCTTCCAGCCCAAACAGAACTCCAAGTCCTACATCGTCGATTCCGCCGTCCATAGCACGATCCATTGCTTCTGTGTGCCAGGCGTAATTATGTTTTGGACCCGTAGGGTGAAGTTTTTCATATCCTTTTCTGTTGTAGGTTTCCTGAAAAAGAATATATGTACCGATTCCTGCTTCTTTTAGTTTTTTATAGTTTTCAACAGTGGTTGCCGCAATGTTTACGTTTACACGGCGGATGTCTCCGTTTTTATGGTGAATTGAATAAATTGTTTTGATGCTTTCAAGGATATATTCAATCGGATTATTTACTGGATCTTCCCCGGCTTCAATAGCAAGGCGCTTATGTCCCATATCCTGCAGGGCAATAACTTCTGCGCGGATTTCTTCCTGAGTAAGTTTTTTGCGCGGGATATGCTTATTCTTTGCGTGGTACGGACAGTAAAGACAGCCGTTAATACAATAATTTGAAAGATAAAGAGGCGCAAAAAGAACGATTCTGTTACCGTAAAAAGCCTGTTTGATTTCTTCGGCAATCTGAAACATACGCTCAATACGACTGGAATCTGTGCACGCTAAAAGAACGCTTGCTTCACGGTGAGTAAGACCTGCGCAATGCCAGCCGTCGCTTGTTTTTTGAGGGCGGGATTTTTCTAAGATTTCGTCAATCAGCACATAATCACTTTTGTGCTTTTCTGCAAATTCAAGAGTTTCAAGAATTTCTTGATGATTTATAAATTCGTCGGCAATACGAGATTTTGGATTGTACTCAAGCATTTGTTGCAGCTCCGTTTTTAAACATCAAGGTTGGTCATTGCACGTTTAATTTCGTCAGTTTCTAACTTTAACTGGTCTTCTGCATCGTGAACAGCCTGCTGGGATTCTTTCATCTTTGTCAATGAATTTAAAAGTATATTGCTTCCTTCATTCTGTTCAGTCATTGCATTATGAATCTGATCTTCCTGAGATTTTACTAATCCTGTCAGACTTACGATCTTTGAAAATTCCGTAGAAACTACGTCTGTTTTATTGGAAATTGAATCGATAAGGTTTTTCATGTTCTGCAATACATCGTCTATTGCCTTTGTTTCTTTACTTGAATTTTCAGCAAGCTTGCGGATTTCACTGGCAACAACGGCAAAACCTTTACCTGAATCGCCGGCATGAGCAGCTTCAATTGCGGCATTCATTGAAAGCAAATCAGTCTGCTTTGCGATTTCGTCAATCATTTTGCTCATTCCAAGCAGGTCAGAGGATTTTTCTTCAATAGTTTTTACAAGTTTGGAGACTTCTGAAAGACCGTTCTGACCAACAGAAGTTGCTTCTTCAAGGTCATTTACAGCTTTAAAATTCTTATTAATAATTGAATTGATTGAACTTACATTTCCTATCATCTGTTCAATTGCACTTGAACTGGACTGTACGTTGGTCGACATTTCTGTTGTAACTTCAACAAGGTTGTTTACGTTCTGCTGTGATTTTTCGATACAGCTGATACTCTGGTCTTTTACATTTTGAATCTTTTCGTTCAATTCGTGTCTGAAGTCCTCGTTCATCTGATGAAGAACATAATGGTGGCAGTGTTCCAGACGGTTTACACCAGAAAAAATTGCCTGAGCCATCTGGCGGCAGGAATTATATCCGCAGGCACGGCAATTCAGTTCATCTCGTTCAGACTTTTTGCCCATTTTAATGAAAATTTCTTTAATCTGCTCTTCTGTTGGGATTTTTACATTATTTCTTATGTTATCAGAGAGATCTTTGTAAGTTCGGGTATAAAGTCCCGATTTATAGAATTTATTTATTGTAGCATCAAGTTTTTTCTGGGCTTTTTTTACCTTGGAAGGATTGTCCATCTTCCATTTTGAAATACGTTCGTTGGAACGTTTTTCAATGTAGCCTTCAAGTTCATCAAGATCCATTTGCTGAGTGGTTGTTCCAGCTCCGCAGTTACAGCCTTTTTCGCAGTTAAGACAGTCAATTATTTTGTAAGCAGGATCTTTTCCGTTTTTCAAATTTTTTGCAAGACTTTCAAAATATTCATAAACTGCAGGGTAGCCTTCAATCTTGCGGGTTATTTTATTGATTCCAGGAACAAATCTTTCTGCAGTACGCATAAGACCTCCAGGAGTAGAAAAAAGAACGCCACGTTCTGCAAGAGGATTGTCATAATCTGAAGGTTTATATTTATCAAGAACGATCCCGTTTGTTGCAAAATACGCATTCAGGCTCCTCATGGTTACAACGTAGTCCCCATGTTTGTTTTCATCAAATTCACGGCGTTTTGCATAACACGGAGAAATCGAAACAACCTTGTAATCACGATATTCTGGAAAGAATTCCTTGATCATGATTATTGTGTTGGCCATAGGACTGTCTACAGGTACAAGATATTTTACTAAATCCGGATGATAAAGTTCCATCCATGTTACAAGCGCTGGACAAGGCTGGCTTATTAAAAGTTTTGGGTTTGCTTTTTTAAAATATTCAACATACGCTTTAGTTGTAATTTCAGCTCCAAAACTTACGTCAAAAACGGCAGCAACGCCAATTGATTTTAGCCAGGTATTGAGATTAAGCTGCTTTCCCTTAAAATTTGCAGCTACAGCTGGAGCAACAATTGCAACAATTTTTTCTTTCCTTTTTAGGTCATCAAAAAAAATCTGGGTGTCATCGAGGCCAATCCGGGCACCATGTTCACAGGCTTGAATACAATGACCGCATCCAAGGCACAAATCTGGATTTAAACTTACATAGTCTCCGGAACCGTCATTACACATTTTTGACGGACAAACTGCGATACATCTATGGCAGTTTACACATTTGTCTTTGTCTACATAAATAACAGGTTTTAGTTTACTCATGTTTTTCCCTACAAATATTACGTTAATTTTAACTTACAATTCCGCTATGTCAAATTATTTATAACAGTTTATTATTGGAATACGAAAGTTTGACGGGTTATGATATGAATAGTCTTCCCTCATATTTTTTATTACGATATTATTAAGCAAATGGAACAGACCTCCGAAATCAAAGAATTTGCACACACTAATTCGGTACCGATTATTAAAGATCCAAGCCTTGATTTTATTGTCAAATATATAAAAGAACATGATGTTCATAAAATTCTGGAGATTGGAAGCGCAATCGGGTATTCAGCGATTAATTTTGCGAGTGCCGGTGAGGAAGTTTTTGTTGATACAGTAGAATTTGATATTGAGCGGTATACGCTTGCTGTAAAAAATATTGCAGAGAGCGGTTTAATGGACCGGATTACAATTTTCCTTGGTGATGCGGCCCGTTTTGATTTTAAAGATAAGTACGATCTGATTTTTATTGATGGCCCTAAAGCTCAGAACCTGAAATTTTTTGTAAAGTTCCAGAAAAATCTTGCGGAAGGCGGTGCAATTATTACGGATAACCTTTCATTTCACGGCATGGTCGAAAATCAGGCACTTACACATAATTACAGTACGATTAAAATGGTGCGCAAGATTGCTCGTTATGTTACTTTCTTAAAGGAAAATCCCGAGTTTACTACTGTTTTTTATGAAATTGGTGATGGAATTTCTGTGAGTACAAAAAACAGCTGTCCCAACTGGGAAATGTATCTTGCAGAAAGCGATGTTGTAGATTTTAATTCGCCGGAAGTGCAGGAAATCTGCAGGCAGTTTGAACGGTATCGTGGCAATGAGGTCCTGCTAGCAGAAAAGGCGTTTTATTTTGTACAGAACGAATTCCCTCATACTTCGGATTGTAAGCGAACGGAACTGGCTGTTTCTGCAAGTGATGTAATAAAAATTGGTCACGGAATTTGTATGGCGAAGTCTCATCTGTATGCGGCAATTTTGCGTAATTTTGGAATTCCAACGGGATTTTGCTACCAGATTTTGTGCGCGAAACAGAAAAATCATTTTTATCCGCATGGGTTTAACGCGGTTTATTTTAAGTCACTTGGAAAATGGGTGCGATTGGATCCTCGCGGAAACAAACCCGGCCAAAATGCAAAGTTTTCTACAGAGCAGGAGTTTTTAGCTTACCAGCCGGACAATTTTAAGAACGAAGTTGATCTTCCGCTGTATTTTACTTCCCCCTATAAGGGTTTAATTGACTGTATGCGAAAGTGCAAAGATAAGCCGGAGTTCTTTAAGCATCTTAATGATTTAAGCGAGTCAATGCGGGCTTATTATCAGTCGATGTAAAGGGAGAAGATTAAACATTAACAGTGCCGGTCTCTGATAATACTTCTTGTGAGTGTTATGCTTTGTATTTCCTATTATGTTATGTATGCGGTTGATAAAGCTGCAGTATGGAAAATAATTTTTCGATATAAGAAGTTGCAGAAATCTTGACATCCCTCCCCTGTCCTTATGTAAAATAATATTTGCGGATTAAAGTTTTTCCGCAAGGAGTTTTTTTTATGAAAAAAATAGCAGCGGCTGTTATTCTTTCTCTGTTTGCTGCAGGAGGAATGTTTGCAGTGGAAGCAAACATTGAAACTGGTCTTACATTTGGTGGAGCTGCCAGAGAAGTTGAACTTGAGGGATATTTGGCAGAAACAAGGGATAAAGTTTCAACATCAATTGCAGGTGTTTATGTTGCCGGCGATTTAGAATTGAATAAATATTTCGGACTTTTTACAGATTTAGCTTTTACAGGTTCTTTTGATACTTCTGATGAACTTACAATGGGTTTGTCAGGTAATTTTAATTGGGCAGATCCTAATTATAAGGTAACATCATTCGGTTCTATTCTTTTTGGTGCTGAATACATTTTGAATCTTGGCGATTCTATAAAAATCAAGCTGGGCGGTGGCTTTGATGCAGCTCTTTCAGAGTCAAAGGCAAATGGCATTTATATAGATCCTAATAATTTAATTAATAATAGGGCAATTGTACTTATGTATTCTGACTGGACAAGAAGGTCTGCACTTTTAGGTCTTGGTACTAAAGCTAAAGTAAATTTTGATTTAAACAAACACTTTGGATTTAATGCAGGTCTTGTATTTGACTGGTACTTCCTTTCTCTGGGAGAGACAAAGACTAAGGGTATGTTCTCGGCAACTGCATCAGGTAATGTTTTGCTTGAAAACACATTTGTTTGCCGTCCGGAAGTTGGTGTAACATTCCGCTTTGGTGCAGATGAAAAAAAATAATTGACAATCTGTTTTCAGACAATGATCTTATAAGCTTAATTTGTAGATATAGGCTTATTTCACAGGCAGGAATTCTAAAAAAAAGCCGGCTAGTTCGCCGGCCTGTATGTGCAAGGTTCCTGCTATGAGTTTTGCTTGCACGCATATTGTTCTTTCTGCTTTAAACCGCAAGAATAGGTTTTGCCTATCGGTTTTAAGCCTTGATAAGGCTGTGTAATTCAATCGGCTCCATTAATGCCTCCTGATCATGTATCACAGAAGGAATCCAATACCTTCCGTTCAACAATTCCTTTATAGCACAGAATAAATATATTGCAAGAAAAAAATGCAAATTTTGTTGTTTTTTTTATACGGAACAGATTTTATATTGAAAAGGCAGATGTTTCTGTATAAACTTTTTTTATGGATCTATTTTTAGTTCTTACATTTTTGTTTTTCTGCGGCAGCCTTATCGGATGGGGAATTGAAGTTATCTGGAGAAGGTTTTTTTCTAAAGCTAATCCGGAACGTAAATGGATAAATCCTGGATTTTTGACCGGCCCCTATCTTCCATTGTACGGGCTGTCTCTTTGCGTGCTTTTTTTACTTTCTTTTATCGATGTCTCTTTTGTACATGAAATATGGTTACGGCAGCTGGTTCTGTTCGTGCTTATGGCTTTGTGCATCACGGTTATGGAATACATTGCAGGACTTATATTCATAAAAGGAATGAAGATCAAGCTTTGGGATTATTCTAATTGCTGGGGAAATGTAAAGGGAATTATATGTCCTCAGTATTCATTCTATTGGATACTTTTAAGTGCACTTTATTATTTTCTAGTTCATCCGCAGATTTTGGAATGGCTTTATTGGTTTACAAAGCATCTTGCGTTCTGTCTTGTAATTGGTTTTTTCTATGGAGTTTTTGCTATGGACGCATGTTATACATTCAAGCTTTCTGCAAAAATACGTGAGTTTGCTCGTGAACAGCAGATCGAAGTCCGCTACGAAAATCTTAAGATGCTTATTCAGAAAAAGAATGAGGAATTGAAAGAAAAGCGGCACTTTCTGTTTTCTTTCCATACCGGAAAAAGAAATTTTGCTGAAAGCATAAGGGAAATTATTAAAAAGAGATAAATTTATTTTTATAGGAGTAAAAGTATGCCGCATATTACAATTCAGATGTATCCTGGAAGAGATGATGAAACAAAAAAACGTCTTGCTGATGCAATCCTTGAGACAGCCTCAAAGGAACTTAACAGAGGAAAAGAACATTTTTCTGTAAGCATCGTAGATGTTCCGCAGGATGAATGGAAAGCTAAGGTTTACGATAAAGTCCGTGCTGATAAGAATACTATCATTCAGCCTGGATATGAAATGTAAAAATTTATGGATTTTATAAAGGACAACGAAGTTACAGATACGCTGAAAAAAAGCGGGTTTAAAATTATTCAGGACAGAAAAAGATTCTGCTTCGGTATTGATGCTGTTATTCTTGCAGATTATGCAGAAGTACGGCATAACGACCGGGTGTATGATCTGGGGACAGGGACAGGCATAATACCACTGCTTCTTGCCGGTCAAAAGCGTGATATTCATATTACAGCACTGGAAATTCAGGCTGATTCTGCGGATATGGCAGCTAGAACAGTAAGTATGAATGGACTTGAATCTGTAATAGACGTTGTGTGCGGAGATATAAAGGTTACGGCTGATCTTTTTCCGAAGGCTCAGGCGGATGTGGTCACCTGCAATCCGCCCTATATGATTTTCCAGCATGGTAAGCAGAATCCATCGGACTGTAAGGCTATTGCCCGTCATGAAGTTTTGTGTACGCTGGATGATGTAGTGCGTTCAGCTGCGTATCTATTAAAGCCAAAGGGAAGATTCTATATGATTCATCGTCCTTTCAGACTTGCAGAGATCTTCGGGTCTCTATCTGCTAATGGGCTTGAACCAAAACGAATGCGTCTCGTTCAGCCTTTTGTTGATAAGGAACCGAATATGGTCTTGCTTGAAGCTCGCAAGGGTGCAAATTCAAGGATTACCGTAGAAAAACCGCTCGTTGTTTATAAAAATCCCGGCGAATACACAGACGAAATAAAATCAATTTACGAAATTTGCTGAATTATTTGACCGTGCATAATTTGTTCTGTATAATCAGACCATGGAAGTTTTTCTTGGGATCTCAGCTGCAAGTGGAGCTGGCATTGGTCCGGCATTTTTAGTTCCTGAATCGGTAAAACGGTCAATTCCTCGCAATACAGTTAAGGCTTCTGATCTTGAGGCTGGTTGGATACGTTTTGAAAAGGCTGTACAGACTGTTACGGCAGATGTTTCTGACAGACTTTCCTCTCTTTCTTCTACAGAAAAATCAAATGATGTTCAGCGTGAGATTTTGGAAACTTATATTCTTATGCTGGCGGATCCGGTCTTTACAAAAGAACTTAAGGATTGCTACGAAAAAGAATTCTTTAATATTGAGTATACAGTTCATAAAAAATCACAGGAATATGCAGATCGATTAAGAAATGCAGGAAATGATTATCTTGCAGAACGGGCGCAGGATATAACAGATATTTTTGGACGCGTTCTTAATGAAATGCTGGGAATTCATCCTTTTGATATAAATAAAATTCCTGATGGTAGTATTGTCATTGCTACAACATTGAGTCCTACAGATGCAATTGTACTTTCAAGAAAAAAGATTGCGGGGCTTGCGCTTACAGAAGGCGGTCTTTCCAGTCATGTTGTCATTCTTGCTCGTAACTATGGAATTCCAACGATTGTTGGCGTAAACCGTTCAAGCCTGCAGAAAAAGATTACGAACGGTGAACTGATTGTAATTGATGGCGAAATCGGAGAAATTCTTGCAGATCCTGATGAAGCTACCCTCAATGAATACAATGAAAAAATCAATTCAGAGAAAGCGCAGCAGGCTTTGCTTGATAAATATCTGAATCTTCCTGCGGAAACAAAGGATGGAACAAAATTCAAGTTGTATGCGAATATTGGTTCTACAGAAGAGGCAGAGATTGCTGCAAAATCTGGTGCAGACGGAATAGGTTTGTTCAGAACAGAATTCCTTTATATGAGCATGGCAGACGGAACTCCTCATGTTTCTGCGCGTTCCTTTAATGAAGAAGAACAGTTTGAGGCTTATAAAAAAGTCCTTGAAATCATGAAAGGAAAGCCTGTTACAATCCGTACGTTGGATGCTGGTGGTGATAAGCTTATTAGTTCCGTAGATATTCCGAATTTTGAAGAAAAAAATCCGCTGATGGGAATGAGGGCTGTTCGACTTAGCCTTGCTTTCCCTCAGATTTTAAAGACGCAGTTCAGGGCTTTGTACAGGGCTAGTGTTTATGGTGATCTTAGGATTATGATTCCGCTTATAACTTCTTCTGAACAGGTTGAGGAATGTTTAAAGATTGCGGCTTTGGTACGGGAAGAACTTAAATCGGAAGGTATTCCGTTCAATAAAAAAGTGCCTGTTGGAATTATGGTAGAAACGGCAGCTGCGGCACTTACAAGCGATTGTCTGGCAAAGCTTGTGGATTTCTTTTCTTTAGGAACAAATGATCTTACGCAGTATACTCTTGCGGTTGACAGGGAAAATTCAAATGTTTCGGGAATATATGACGAATTTAATCTGGCGGTGCTGCGTCTGATAGATATTACGATTCAAAATGCAAAAAAATACAGGATTCCAGTTTCGGTTTGCGGTGAAATGGCGGGCAGACAGGAAAGTGTACTTGTTCTTGCAGGTATGGGAATCAGAAATCTTAGTATGGGTGCAAAGATGATAACCCGTACAAAAGAATTGCTTCATCGTTTTACAATAAAGGAACTGAAAGCAATTTCGTCAAAAAAATTAAACAAACTTTAAGGATAGCATAAGAATGGCAAAGAAAAAGAAGAAGCCGGATTTCAGCAGACCGAAAGAAATAAAAAATACAGAAGAAATGGATCTTGAACTTGAAGCAACGGAAATAATTTCGCTTCCTGATGATGAAGAAGATGATCCTGAAAAAAAAGATAATGAAGACTCAGAAATAGAAGAAGTTGTTTACGGAATGGCCAAAAAACAGTACGCAGGAGCTCCTCTTGTGGTAATTGCCGGCCGTCCAAATGTAGGAAAGTCTACCCTTTTCAACCGTTTTATGCAGCGCAGGCTTGCAATTGTTGACCCTACGCCAGGTGTTACGCGGGATCCTGTAGAGGGTGTTGCAATGTTCAATAAAAAGCCTGTTCGTCTTGTTGATACAGGCGGATATAAGCTTCAGCGTGATATTGGAACAATGGAAGCTGAACTTGATGAACTTGTAGTTGAACGTTCTATCGAAATGATTGAAAAGGCTGATCTTGTAATTCTTGTTCTTGAGGCAGAAAAAATCACTCCAGAGGATGAAGAAATGATTCATCGTCTTAGGAAACATTGGGACAAGCTGATTACAGTTGTAAATAAAACTGAAGGCGGAAAGAACGAAAACGTCGCCTGGAATTTTGCTCAGTTTGGATTTGAAGATCTTTTGTTCATTTCTGCAGAACATGGTGACAACATCCGTCAGCTTTATGAACGCCTTGAGAGCCGTTTGGATTTTAGTAAGGTTCAGCTTATTTCTGATGAACCGCCGATCCGTGTGGCAATAATGGGTAAGCCTAATACTGGTAAATCTACACTTTCCAACAGACTTACGCACAGTAATGCTTCTATCGTATGTGACTATGCAGGAACTACTCGCGATACGGTTGAAGGTTATTTTGAATTTGAAGGAAAGCATTTTCAGGTTTTGGACACTGCTGGAATCCGTAGGAAGGCTCGTGTTCACGAAAATGTTGAATATTATTCTGTAAACAGGGCAATCAAAACTCTTGATCGCTGCGATATTGTTTTTCTAATGATTGATTCTCAGGAAGGTCTTTCTGAACAGGATAAGAAAATTTGCAACCTTGCCTACGAACGAGGCCGCGGAATCATTTTTGTTCTGAATAAGTGGGATCTTAATGAAGATCAAAGCCGCAAGGCAGAAAAGAATATAAAGAACTGGATGAACATTATGTTCGGACAGATGGAATATGCTCCGATTGTAATGCTTTCTGCCCTGAACGGAACCGGTGTAATTGAGCTGCTCCGTCAGGCGGTGGATGTATACGGACAGCTTATGCACAAGATAGAAACTGCTGCGCTTAACATGGCATTGAATGATTGGTTGTTTAAATATCCGCCGCCGGCAAGTAAGACTGCGCATTTCAAAATCCGCTATATGACTCAGAAAGGTGTAAATCCGGTTAAGTTCCTTATTTTTGCAACACGTCCAGAAGTAGTGCCGGAAACTTATATAACATATCTTAAAAATAGAATCCGTGAAGATCTTGGGTTCGATAAAATTCCTGTTCAGCTGGAAATGAAGGCCAGCCGCAAAAAGTGGGAAGACAGGGAACGGTAGATGCAATATTCAATCGGCGAAATAGAAGAACTAACAGGTGTAAAAGCTCATGTTCTTCGCTATTGGGAAGAAATTATTCCCGGCTTTTCTCCGATGAAAGATATCGGAGGAAGACGAGTTTATTCTCAGAAAGAGCTTGAGATGGTTGTCCGTCTTAAGCATCTTATCGTCGAAAAGAAATTTACGATTGAAGGCGCTCGCGATCAGATAATAGCAGAATCAGAGGCTGTAAATAATCATGCAGATCTTTTGATGCAGATGCATGAAATACGTTCTGAATTAAATGAACTGTATTTGTATGCAAAAAAGAATAAATTGTAGGTATCTTTAGGTTTTTTATGGCTAACGAAAAATGGTACGATCAGTTCAGTAAGAAAAAGAATTCAAAAATCTCTGAGGCAAAAAATAAGCGGAAGGAATTTAACCGCCAGCGGGATGCATATTTTGATGCAAAAAGGCGTGGCACTGAAAAGACTGCTGGAGATGTTTTTTGTGCTAGTCAAAAAAGGACTGATGCAGAAATAACAGCTGCAAGAAATCTATTTGATGCAAAGACCATCCCGGCAGATGCAATTGAGGTTCTAAATAATTTTGATCAGATTGTTCAGGGTGTAAAACCTATGAACAGCAGACAGCTTCAGAATCTGTCTAAGGATATACGTACTCTTTCTCATCAGCTTACAGATGAACGGGAAAGCCGTCATGTAAGCTATATGAACGCTACGGAACAGCTTTCGGCATATTTGCGCTATTTTACTTGGTGGAATCTGGTACGTCTGACGCGTGTATTTTCAAATCTGCCGGAAGGTGCGTTGAAATTGTCTGACGGCGACGTTGTTCTTGATATTGGTTCCGGTCCTCTTACAGTCGTTATTGCGCTGTGGCTTGCCCGCCCTGATCTTCGTAGCAAAAAACTTACCGTTTACTGTATGGACATTTCACAAAGTACAATGGCTACCGGAGAAGACTTGTATATGTCTGTTGCCGCCCGGGCTTTGCCGTCAACTGCAGAAGCCGACAGCTTCTGGAAGATTATCCGCGTTAAGGGCGAAATTGGTACGCCAATACGAAAAAAAGCACGCTTTGTAACCTGTGCAAATATGTTCAACGAGCTGTATCAGAAAGAGCATGAAGACCCGGAAAAAATTGCGGACAGACAGTTTAAACGGCTTGTTGATTATGCAGAACCTGAAGCAGCCGTATTTATTGCTGAGCCGGGGATGCCTGCCGCCGGACGTTTTATAAGCATTATGCGTGAAAGATTTATAGCTGCCGGATATAATGTTCCTGCTCCTTGTCCGCATTTGAAAAAATGTCCTATGAATGGACTTCATGCCCGTTATGGTGGTAGTGCAAAATGGTGCAATTTCTCGTTCTCAACAGAAGATGCTCCTTCTAAATTGCTTAAGCTTTCTGAAAGTGCGGGACTTCCTAAAGACCGTGCGGTAATCAGCTTTTTATTTGCAGAAAATATGAACAGAACGGCTGCTGGTCGTAATGAAAATCAGGATCGGATAGCTGTAGTTTCTGATCCTATAATGCTTCCTGGTCGCAGACAGGGATTTTATTCGTGCTGCGCCCATGGCATGGTTTTAGCAATAGACGTACGGAACAGAAATCTGAAGTCAGGCGATATCCTTTCTATAAAAATCGGAAAAGACTTTGATTCCCTTCCAAAGGATAAAAAATCAGGTGCAATGGAATTGAATTTTTGATTTGGAGGGGCTTAAATCATTTTGTGTATGCAAGCTGATCTTTGCTGATTGAAGTGATGGTTACCCATCAAAAAGATAAACTGTCCAAGAAATTTGATGCCTGCGGTCGTTGGCAGGTCTCAGTGCCAATCAAAGCGCTTGTTGAAATGACCATTTAAACTAAATGAGGTGGTTTGAGAATCTCAACCACCTCATATTCTTTTTAGAATGCCTTTTTTTATTCAGCAAAAATTGTATCAATTTCCTGTTTATAGATTTCTGTAAGTCTGTAGCGCATTATTTCCTGTTTTGCAGAGAGTTCAACGCCGACTTCGAAAGGCTTTGTAATCAGGGCGAATTTATTTATGCGTTCAAACATTTTGAATCCGTTCTTAGGATTTACAAGGTTGTTTATTTCTGCATCATAAAGTTTGAGTATGTCTTCAGAAGCAAGAAGGGATTCGTAGTTTTCGTACTGAATTCCGTTTTCTGCAGCATAATTCTTGATTTCTTCTTCATCTACGAGAATCAGTGCACCAAGATAACGCTGGTCCTGGCCTACAACGACGCTCTGTTTTATATAGCGCGATTCATTGAGTTTCTGTTCAATTGGTACAGGCTCAACATTTTCACCGCCGCGCAGAACGATAGTATCTTTTTTGCGTCCTTTAATTACGATTTCGTCATGGATTGTCATCATTCCGAGGTCGCCGGTGTCAAACCAGCCGTCTACAGTCATTACCTTTTCTGTAAGATCCGGTCGTTTGTAGTAGCCGCGCATAACGGTTCCGCCCTTAATCTGGATAGCACCGAACTGACCGCGCTTAAGAACGTATCCATCGGATGGGTTTACAATTCTGGCTTTTACACCACGGATAGGTGCACCTACGTTGCCAAATACAGGTGCTGCAATCGGACGAACTGAGATAATAGGAGCTGTTTCTGTAAGACCATAACCTTCTACTACGTTTACGCCTATTGCCCAGAAGAATTCGTCGATATTCTTTGGGTATGCACCGCCGCCTGCAACGCCGGCACGGAAGTTTGTTCCGAGCATAGCTTTTATCTTACGGAATACCAGAACGTTTCCGAGCAATTTGAGCGGCCATAGCAGAATCCATGGAATAGTGAACAGGATCCACCATGCAACTGTATAATAGCGTGTGTAGCATGGATTCTGGTTGAACATTTTTCTTTGCATACGGCTGTGTATGATTGCAATGTTTACGAAGAAGCTGAACATGTTGTATACAATTCCGCCGGTTTTACGCATTTTACGCTGAATTCCATCGTATACGGCTTCAAAAACTCTAGGAACTGCAGGAAGAAGCGCCGGATTTACTTTAAGGAAGTCTGCAAGAAGAACCGAACCGATCGGCTTTGAGTAACAGAGCGTTGCAGCCTGTATTATGATTACGTATTCGACTTCGCGTTCAAAAACGTGCCATACAGGAAGTACAGAAAGAGCTCTGTCTCCCGGATTAAGCATGATTCGTTCAGGGATTTCATCAAGCTGAGTAAGGAAGTTTCCGTGCGTAAGTTCTACACCTTTAGGAGTTCCAGTTGTTCCTGATGTAAAGATGATACATGCGAGGTCATCCCACTGACCTTTTTCCACTTCGGCTTCTACGGCACCTTTGTTTTCAAGACGCCAGCTCTGACCGTTTTTAATCATCTCTTTGAAAGAACGTAATGTTACGCCGGCTTTTTTAGTAGTTTCTGCAACCTGTTCTGTAGCTTCATCAAAGGATATGATTGTCTCAAGTTTAGGAAGCTTGTCTTTTATTGAGATAATTTTTGAAACTTGTGTAGAATTCTCTGCAATGCAAAAGCGACATTCAGTGAAAGAAAGGATTGCTTCAAGGTCGATTAAAGTTGCATCTGAGCCTCGCGGAACATCGACTGCACCAATTCCCATTATTCCCATATCGGCCTGTAACCATTCCTTGCGGTTATCAGAAATAAGACCTATAGGTTCTCCTCTTTTTACACCAATGCTAAGAAGAGCTGCTCCAAAATCAAGTGAAAAATTATATAATTCCCGGTAAAGGATTGGTTCAAAAACGCCCTCTTTATTTTTACTCCATTGGGCTGCAATTTCCGGATATTCCGATGCCACCTTACGAAGCATCTTTGGTACTGTCTGTTCCATCTATTATTTCTCCATAATATTGAGATTTAAAATTATATTGGTTATATCGCGTAAAAGCAAGAATATAAATCTAAGGACGTTGCAAACGCATTAGAACTTTTAAGCGGTGTAAAAAAAATAGCGTGAACTAGGAACATGCTTTTATAAACTCTGTTGAGCTGCTGCGGTAGTGGCAAATTATATGGTTCCAGGACATAACAGCGTACAGGGGGTACTTAGGTTCCGGTTTTGAAAGATGTTTTTCGATTTTTTT
>Ga0256405_10007349_pt1 | contig 16706 bp, 15 predicted proteins | sample RumenRJG_02DNA_FD_189096 | JGI IMG/M metagenome (GOLD analysis project Ga0256405, IMG submission 189096) | Bovine rumen microbial communities from Lethbridge, Alberta, Canada - RJG_02 | ecosystem: Host-associated > Mammals > Digestive system > Stomach > Rumen | place: Canada: Alberta...
CGGATGTGTCCTGCTGGTATTTGTCTACCTGGCCATTACAAAGCTGTCCATCCGCCTGCCGATCAAGGTCTTCTTCACCGCCACCTCCATTCTGATGGCCGTGATGTGCGTCTCCTTCCTGGGCAGCGGCATCAAGGAACTGGCGGAAGGTAATGTCTTCGACCTGTCCCTGAGGGTGCCCGGTATTCCGGAAAATGATGTCATTCAGATTTTCGGCATCTACCCGTGGCTTGAGACCCTTGTCCCGCAGCTGATTCTTTCCATCATACTTCTTGTGACTTTCATGATGGCGCATTATCGCGGCAAAATCGATCTGCTGAAAGCGCAGTTCAGAGAGAAACAGGAAGGACAGAAAGGAAAGAAAACCAAATAAGATACCCCCGCGAGGCTGCCCCGCGCAGCCCGCGATGGATATAACTGATTAAACAAATAGGAGGATTTTACCATGAAAAAGTTTCTTGCCCTGCTGATGGCAGCGATGATGTTGATGGGTCTCTCCGTCCTCGGCCTTGCCGAAGAGGAAGCAGGATTTGATGAGTATGAACTGGGCGTTGAAGGTGAACAGGAAGTCGGCTTCATGACCATGTCCATGGTTTATTTCCAGCCCGTTGATATGGCTCCGGCCGAGAATGCCACCCCGAAGGAAGGTTCCGACCTGCACATCGAAGTGGACCTCACCGCCAACACCAACCCCTATGGCTTCCCGGTAGATGGCTGGGTTCCCTATCTGAGCATTGACTTCGTCATCAAGGACCTGCAGGGAAAGGAAGTTTATTCCGGTTCCATGATGCCTATGGCAGCCAGCGATGGCCCGCACTACGGCAACAACATTCCGCTGGCCGAGGGTGAGTATACCGTTACCCTGACCATCAAGAGCCCTGCCGAGAACGGCTATCTGCTCCATGTCGATTCCGAGACCGGTGTTGAGGCCAAGGAATTCTGGACTGAGCCGCTGACGGCCACCTGGACCGGCTGGAAGTTCGTCAAGGAATGGTAATCTGATTCCGGCTCCTTAAAAATACTTATATGCTGGCGTATTCTCCGCGGGGGGAGAGTACGCCAGCATTGTGCGCGTTTATGAAAAATGATCATTCGGGGGTATTTCCGTGTTCAAATATCTGTGGATGGTGACGCAGGATCTGTTCCTGACCGTTACCTTTATTACCCTCCTGCAGGTCCTGCTGGTCCGCGTTTCCGGGAAACCGGGAAAAACCATCAGCCGGATCGGCCTGTGTGCCGGGGTGATTGCCTCGGTCATTATGGCTGCAGTGAAATTCAATACCCGGCTTATTATTTCCAGTCACTGGAATCACTATCTCTATGCGGTCATCCTTCTCCTGACGGCACTCCTGTTCCTGTTTACCGCGCTGTTTGTCCGCAGGGAGGGAGAGGATGTGCCGGATGGTCTGCCGTTCACGACAGACCAGATGAAGCGCCGCACGGCAGACAGTGACAGGTCCGGAATCCGGGGGCTGCCGCTTTGCATAACAGCCGCCCTTCTCTCTGCCGTACTGGTGTTTTATTCTCTACCGGGTGTTCTGCTGTATCCCTTCAGCTTCAATACCATGGGCCAGGGATATTTTTCCTCGTATTACCTGGTGCGCATAGCCGGATGGCTGGGGGCCTTCCTCCTGCTCCTAGTCTATTCGCGCCTCCTTTCACGCTGTGCACTGTATATCAGTCCCTATGGAACCGTTCCGGTGATGCTGAATACCGGGATTCTTTCCTTTGCCGTTTACTGCTTCGGACGGTTTTTCGTTCCCTGGGTTAACCGCGCCAAGTGGCTGAAATGGCCCTTCCGGTATAACGAGCAGGCTCACGGATGGATCGGCGCACTGATGATGTTTACCGCCAACCATTCCATGCTGTTCATCTATATTCCCATGGCAATCGTGTCTGTTCTGGCCATCCTGCTGTTCCGCCAGGGAACCATCATCCGTGAACCGTACGAGAACCCGGCACAGCTGCGGAAGCTGAAAGCCCGGAACCGGCACTGGCGCCGGGTTGCCATTGGCATCCTGATCTGTCTTGCTCTGTGTCTTCTTATCCTGACCGTGGTCAAGACCAGTGACACACAGCAGGTGGAACTGTCCGCACCAGAGGCCTTTACCGTGGATGAGGCGGCAGGGGTTATTCTTGTCCCCATGGAAAACGTCAATGACGGGCATCTGCACCGGTTTGAATACAAAACCGACAAGAACATCCATGTCCGCTGGATCGTGGTCAAGAAACCCAATTCCGCGGTATTCGGCGTCGGTCTGGATGCCTGTGAGGTCTGCGGAAATGCCGGATACTTTGAGCGCAACGGCCAGATTATCTGCAAACGCTGTGATGTTGTCATGAACATCAATACCATCGGCTTCAAGGGCGGATGCAATCCGATTCCGCTTGCCTATGAACTGAAAGACGGCCAGCTGGCCTTTAAGCTGAGCGATATCATCGCCGGAGAAAAAGAATTCAGATAAGGAGGGCACCCATGTTATTCCGTATGATTCGCGGCGTGCTCTTTCATCAGAAAGGCAAAATGCTGCTGATTGCACTGACCATCGCCCTGGGCGCATCCCTGGCCACAGGAATGCTGAACGTGGTCCTGGGGGTCGAGGAGAAGGTCAACAAAGAACTCAAAAACTACGGAGCCAATATTACGGTCAAGCCAAAGGATTCCTCACTGCTGTCGGACATCTATGATGTGGGCGAGGGGGCGGAACTGAACGCCGCCTACCTGAAAGAGGATGAGCTCGGCCGGCTGAAAACCATATTCTGGGCGTTTAACATTGTGGATTTCACGCCGTTCCTGGATGCGCAGGCCATCCTTTCGGACGGAAGTACGGCCAAAATGACCGGAACCTGGTTCAACCATCATCTGGATTTGCCCACGGGGGAAAGTCTGGATGCGGGCGTCGTGAGCATGCGTTCCTGGTGGGATGTGACAGAGGGCCGCTGGCTGGATGAAAAGGATGAAAATGCCTCCTCTGAAATCATGGCCGGCACCCTTCTTGCATCCCGGATGAACTGGCATGCGGGGGATACCGTTCATATTTCGGCTTCCCATGGCGAAAAGGATGTTACCCTGGTCGGCATATTCGATGCCGGCGGGGATGAGGATGAGATGATTTTCGGGACACTGGACCTGGTCCAGGAGCTGACCGATCGCGAGAACAAAGTCGCTTCCATTGAGGTTTCCGCCCTGACGACACCGGACAATGAGCTGGCCAGACGGGCCGCACGCAATCCCGCGGCACTGTCTGCCCGCGACTATGAAACCTGGTACTGCACCGCCTATGTCAGCGCCATCTGCTATCAGATTCAGGAGGTCATCACCGGTTCGGTCGCCAGCGCGGTGCGCAAGGTGGCTGAGAGTGAGGGGAACATCCTGGATAAGACCAAACTGCTGATGATCCTGATTACCGCCCTGAGTCTGGTGGGATCTGCCCTGGGCATTTCCAACCTGGTCACCGCCTCCGTCATGGAGCGCAGCCAGGAAATCGGCCTGCTGAAAGCCATCGGCGCCCGGGATCATTCCATCACCGGCGTTGTCATGACGGAAATCCTGATCACCGCGCTGGTGGGATTCAGTGCCGGAAGTCTGCTGGGCTTTGGCTTTGCACAGCTGATCGGGCACAGCGTATTCGGCTCATCCATTGACATGAATCCCCGGGTGGCGCCCATTGTGGCCTGCCTGATTGCGCTGGTGACCATTGCCGGCAGCCTGCCGGCCATCCGGCAGATTCTGAAGCTGCGTCCGGCTGAAGTGCTGCACGGCGGTCATTGAGAGGAGGAAAGCAGACCATGACAAAACGTAAAATGTTCCTGCGGATGGTTACATCCTCTCTGCTGAGACGCCGCTCAAGAATGCTGATCGCCCTGCTGTCCATCGCCATCGGGGCAACGATTCTGGCAGGCCTGGTCACCATCTACGTGGATGTCCCGCGCCAGATGGGCGCCCAGTTCCGCTCCTACGGAGCCAACATGCTGCTCCTGCCCGGGGAAGAAGGCGAACTGAACCGGGAAAAACTCCAGGAGGCATTGGCAGAAATTCCCGGGGATTCCCTTGTGGGTGCCGCGCCGTACCGCTATGTCCGTCTGGACATGACCACCCGTCAGCAGTCCTTTACCGCGGCGGCCACGGATTTTACCCAGATTGTCAAAACCAGTCCGTATTTCAGCGTGGAAGGGGCCTATCCCAATGAAACGCGCCAGGTGCTGGTTGGAAAGGAAATCGCAGAGACCATCGGCGTCCATAACGGATCCACCATGGAACTGACCTATCAGCCGACGGTTGTTTCCGACGGGAAAACGCCGGAGGAAAGCCGGGTGGCCGGCGCGACCCTGTCCGGAAAAGCGGAGGGGTTCAGCGGGGGAATGGTGTATGTAACGGCTGTACTGGATGATGCGGCCAAAATCGCTTCCTTCACCGTAGATGCTTCTACCCAGACGCCGGAATACGGCGGACAGATTCCTGAGGCGGAAGCGTATCTGAATCAGTTCATCGGGAAATCCCTGCCGCTCGCGGGCGGGGAGGTGGACACGTTTACCGGCGCAACAGTGACCTCGGATGCGGTGGTGGCTGCTCTCAATCAGGCAACGGCCATCTCATCGCCGGCGCAGCCCAGGACGCTCAACTTTACCGTCACAGGAATCCTGACCACCGGCGGCGAGGAAGAAGGGTATATCTTCATGTCCCTTGAGGATATGGAGCTCATGACCGGTACAGATCATCTGGATGTGGCAGAGCTCTCTGTGTCGGCCGGTGCCGAGCAGCTGGAGGAATACACCGCGGCGATTACGGAAAAGACCGGCGTTCGGGCCAGACTGGTCAAGCGGGTAGCCCGCTCGGAGGCGGCCGTCCTTGAAAAGCTGACCGCCCTGGTCTTCCTGGTAACGCTGGTGGTGCTGCTGCTTACCCTGATCTGTGTGAGCACCACCATGATGGCCGTGGTATCTGAACGGCGCAAGGAAATCGGTCTGCGCAAGGCGCTGGGTGCATCGGATGGATCCATCCGGGCGGAATTTCTGGGAGAAGGACTCTTTCTCGGTCTCCTGGGTGGCATTCTGGGGGCGATTCTGGGATTTATCTTCGCCCAGGTCGTCAGCGTCAATGTCTTTGGTTCCTCCATTACGTTCCAGCCCCTGCTGGTCCCTGCCGCCGTCCTTGTTTCCATGATTATCGCCGCCGTATCCTGTCTTCTGCCGATTAAACGTGCTGTCGCCATTGATCCGGCCATCGTCCTGAAAGGAGAATAAACCATGAGTCTGTTGGAATTAAAGAATGTATCAAAGATTTACGGGGAACTCAAAGCACTGGACAACGTCAGTCTCCATGTGGATCAGGGGGAATGGGTCGCCATTATGGGCCCCTCCGGCAGCGGCAAAAGCACCATGATGAACATCATCGGCTGCATGGACAAGCCCACAACGGGTGAGGTGCTGCTGGATGGCGTCGATATTTCAAAGGAAAGCAGCAAGCACCTCACCGATATTCGCCGGGACAAGATCGGCCTCATTTTCCAGCAGTTCCATATGGTCAATTATCTGACGGCCGTTGAGAACGTGATGGTTTCCCAGTACTATCATTCCATGCCGGATGAAAACGAGGCCCTTGAGGCACTGGGGCGTGTCGGCCTGCGGGAGCGGGCAAAACATCTGCCCAGCCAGCTCTCCGGCGGTGAACAGCAGCGCGTCTGTGTGGCCCGGGCACTGATTAATCATCCGGAACTGATTCTGGCGGATGAACCTACCGGCAACCTGGATGAGGCAAACGAAAACATCGTTCTCGACCTGTTTGCGCAGCTGCACAAAGAAGGCACCACGCTCATCGTCGTCACGCATGACCCGGAGGTGGCCGAGGCGGCACAGCGGACAATCGTCCTTGAACACGGCCGGATTGCCCGTGAGGTGATCAACGAGAACTTTGGAAAGTAAGCAGAGAGGGAATCTTTCCGTCCGGAAAGATTCTCCTTTCCGAATGGGAGGAAAACCGTGAAAAAGTCACTGATACCGGCATGTCTTATCCTGGTCCTGGCTGTTGTCATCGCCCTTGGCAGTCAGACCTTTCTCTCGCCCTGTATCCATGAGGATGGAATCTTCGGTCCCTGCCACTGGGCAGGAAGAATGGAAACAGGCATTGGCTGCACGCTGGCTGTTTTGGCCCTTCTGGCCATCTTCCTGAAAGGCCGGGGGGTGTTTCTGAGCATCTGTCCTGTCTGTGTACTGGGCATTGTGACGCCCGGCGTCCTCATTGACCTTTGCCATATGCCGACCATGCGCTGCCGAATGCTGATGCAGCCGGCGACGATCCTCCTGTTTTCTGCCGCGCTTCTGTCGGCGATTCTGGGAGCAATCCTTAGTGAAAGATAGGGTACCATGAAACATTTTTCTTTATCTGTCCGGAATCTGATTCGTAAGCCCGGACGCACCGCCGGACTGGCACTGCTGACGGCATTTCTGGCCCTGGCGGTATTCGGCGGATCCATTGTCGTTCTCTCGCTGAGAAACGGGCTGAACAGCCTTGAGGCGCGGCTGGGGGCGGACATTATTCTGGTTCCCTCCGAGGCGCAGAGCAAAGTGAGCTTTCAGAACATGTTCCTTCAGGGAACCACCGGCGCGTTTTACATGGATGCCGATGTTCTTGAGCAGGCACGGACCGTTGACGGCGTGGAAAAAGCGGCGCCGCAGACATTTCTGGCCTCCCTCAAGGCCGACTGCTGTTCCATTCGCATCCAGGTGATCGGCATTGATCCGGCACTGGACTTTACCGTGCAGCCCTGGATCTCGCGCAGTCTGTCCCGTGAACTGGGGGAGCTGGATGTGGCCGTGGGCTGCAAGGTGGAGGCGGATGTGGGCGAAATTCTCCGGATTTATGATCAGCGCTGCAAGGTGGTGGCCCGGCTTGAGGCCACCGGAACCGGACTGGATACCGCGGTCTACTGCAACATGGACACCATGGCCGCGCTGCTCAGGGCCGCGGAGGAAAAAGGCGTCAGCCATAAAATCGAAACCGGCGACCAGGTCATCTCTGCCGTTTATATAAAGGTCCGGGACGGGTACAGCATTGATGAGGTGAACAGCCTTCTGAACGGCCGGATCCGGAAAGTGACGGCGGTGCGGACCCGCAGCATGATCACCGGTGTATCAAACAGTCTGGCGGGCATCAGCCGCGCCGTTACCTGGCTGATTGTGGCCGTGTGGATGCTGGCCTTCATCATTCTTCTCCTGGCCTTCCTGCTAATCGTCCGGGAGCGGAGCCGGGAATTTGCGGTTCTGCGTCTGCTTGGCGCCTCAAGGGGCATGCTCTCGCGCATGGTGCTGACGGAATCCATGTTCTGCGGACTCCTGGGCGGTCTCCTTGGAACCGGCATCGCCGCGGCACTGCTCTTCCCGTTCGCCCAGCTCATTGAAACATCGCTGGGACTGCCTTACCTGATGCCGGATAAGGGACGCATCCTGCTGCTGGCAGCCGGTACCGTGGTGCTGTCCATGGCCGTTTCTGCCTTTTCCAGTGTGATTGCGGCCTGTCGCCTGAGCCGGGTAGATCCCGGAACGGCTTTAAGGGGGGAGAACTGAGATGTTGCGGGCGGAAAATCTTTCCAGACAGTATTTTCGGAAAACCGGCACTGCCAATTTCTTCTACGCGGTAAAGCCGCTGAACCTTGAACTGCTGCCCGGCCAGGTCACGGTGCTGACCGGGCGAAGCGGCAGCGGAAAAACCACGCTGCTCAATATGCTTTCCGGCCTTTTGCCTCCATCCGACGGAAAAGTCTTCCTGGGTGAGACGGACCTGTATCAGCTGGATGACCGGACACTTTCCCGTCTCCGGAACGAAAAGATCGGGGTAGTCCCTCAGGGCCGCAGTGCCGTTGATACACTGACCATCCTTGAGAACATCGTTCTTCCGGCAAAACTGTATGGCCGGGATTACCCGGTGGAGGCAGCGCTTGAGCAGATGGACTGCTTTGGCATCCGGCATCTGCAGGAGGCAAGGCCCGCGGAGCTCTCCGGCGGTGAACTTCGCCGGATGGCCATTGTCCGCGCGCTGGTGCAGGCACCGGAGATCCTGTTTGCAGATGAACCCACCGGCGATCTGGATGATGAGAACACCGCACTGGTCTTTTCAAGGCTCCGCGCGTTTGCGCATGAGCAGGGAAAGCACGTTTTCATCGTTACCCATGAAACGGATGCCGTGCAGTACGCGGATGCGGTTTACCGGATGGATCTGGGAACAGTGTCCCGGGAAAAATAACAGCCCATAGGCTGTTTCTTGTTCTCGTCACATCAACTGTTCATTACGGGGAAGTCAGGTGATTGATGCAGTTGACTGGGATGACTGACTCAACCCAACATGCACTTTGGCAAAAAATGAAGGCATCCCCTTCGGGGATGCCTTTGATGTTTGTCGGAACGATTAAAGAGGCGTGCACTCACTGTTGAGACGGTCAATGATCTTGGGGAGCTCTTCGTCCACCTTGTCATTTTCCAGCTGGCAGGTGCCGGCGTTGCGGTGTCCGCCGCCGCCGTAGGAAAGGCACAGCGCGCCGATATCCGCATTGCTGTCCTTGTTGACAATGGATTTGCCAATCATGACGGCCGTGTTCTGCTTCTTGAAGCCCCAGGCGACATGAATGGAAATCTGGCATTCCGGATGCATGGCGTAAATCATGAAGCGGTTGCCGGCATAGATGGTTTCCTCATTGCGCAGATCCAGCACCACAACGCGTCCGTGAACCTTGGCAATGCGGGCGACCTGCTCCTTAAACAGCTCCTGCTGCTTGAAGTAGAGGTCCACACGTTCCTTGACGTCCGGGAGCGCCAGGACATCATCGATGCTGTGCTCGAGGCAGTAGTCAATCAGGGCCATCATCAGGTCATAGTTGGAGATCCGGAAATCGTGGAAACGGCCGAGGCCGGTACGGGCATCCATGATGAAGTTCATGAGAACCCAGCCGGTGGGGTTGAGGATTTCATCCAGAGTGAAATCAGCCGAGTCACCCTTGTCAACCGCTGCCATCAGTTCTTCGGAAATACGGGGCAGATTCTTATGTCCGCCGTAATAATCGAAGACGACGCGGGCTGCGCTGCGGGCATCCGGATCAATGATATACCGATCCTTGTAATCGACGCCGGACAGACGGGTCAGCTCGGATTCATGATGGTCAAAGGCAATCCCGACACGGGGATCAAAAGGCAGGTTGGTGGTAATATCAGTGGGGCGAATATCGACTTTTCCATCCTGCACATCCTTGGGGTGAACAAACTTGATTTCATCAATCAGGTTGAGTTCTTTCAGGATCATGGCGCAGACAAGACCGTCAAAATCGCTTCGAGTCACTAAACGTCTGGTTGTGGAATTATCCATCTCTAATTATCTCCTTGCTGTGAAGACAGATTCAGTTTCTGTTCAGATAGTTGCGAATACTATAATACTACACTTCACTTGAAATGAAAAGTATAAAATTGAAAAAGGGGCAGAAACAAAAGTTTGCTGTTCGAGTCAGTTTATTCGAAAACGAATTGAAAAGCCAAGCTTTGCCGGACTGGAAATCTGGTGCGGACAGCAGAAACAGGGGAAAATGACCTCTGCTGCACGGGGCAACCGGCAAAGACACGAAAAAGCTGTCCGCTCAGGATATGAGGGACAGCTTTTTATCGCGGAATCGTCAGACATTACCTGTCATAGGTATCATAGAGACTGCGGACCCGAAGCGTTCCCGTCTCCGATTCCGTTCCGGCCGCGGTAAAGTCGCGGGTGGGGAGAATCGTAAACCGATGCTCACCCTTTTCCAGATCAATATAGTTGTCATCAAGCCGCAGCACCTGCGATTCTGCCTCGACGGCCACCGCTCTGGCAAAGCAGTCGGAGGTGACAATCAGGGTATCTCCCTCGCGGCGCAGCGTGAGCTTCGGATCGGAAAACGCGTAATGCTTGGGCGCGCAGAACAGAGAGGAACCGCTGGAGAGGCAGCAGTCGTCGGAGATCAGCTGGTAGGTCAGGTGAACCCTGAGGGGATCCTGGTCGTTAAAGTCCAGATGCGGGAGCCAGCAGCCGCTGTAAGGCTGCACCGTTACCGGGAACTCGCCTTCGCGGATGACGAAGGAATCCGGCAGACGGAGCTGCCAGAGCACCTTTCCTGATACGACCGAGCCGGTTTCGTTGGCCACATGCAGATCCGCACTGATATCCACCGGCACCGGGAGAGTATTGGGATTGGGCTTCTGGTCAATCTCACCATGCTCCTCGCAGGAAAGGAGGACCGGGGCGAACATGCGCTTTTCGGCGTACTGCAGCGCTTTCCAGTTGCCGTAATAGTCCACGCTGGCCCAGCTGGCCACCGGCCAGCAGTCATTCAGCTGCCAGACGACCGTTCCCATGCAGGTGCCGCGGTGACGGCGGAAGTGTTCCACGCCGTAACGGATGGCATCCGCCTGCAGGAGCTGGGAACAGTAGACCAGTTCACTGAAGTTCTTCGGATAGAGGAACGTGGCGGAAAGATAATTGAGGATCTTGCCGTTGGCTGCGGCGTTCCGCTGATGCATTTCCATGACCCGGGAGAAGATGTTGAGGTCATTCTCACCGGCAAACCGGCGGATGGTGGGCAGGGCCGGGAAGGACTGGAAGCCGAACTCGGAAAGGAAGCGATAGTGATGCTTCCGGTAGGCCGTAAAGGGCTCATTGCCGTGCCAGACGCCCCAGTAATGGGTATCTCCGCAGTTTTCAGCACTGCTGTTTTCAAAGTTTCCGCCGGAGGAGGGGGAGGATGGCCAGTAGAAGGCATCCGGAGCTTCCTCGGAGACGATCCTTGGAATCAGGTCCTCAAACAGACGGATGTAATCATAGAACTGTTTGCGGCTCTTCGGCCAGGAATTGAATTCATACTGTGTCTCAAGCTCATTGTTTCCGCACCACAGGCCAAGGCACGCATGATTGCGCAGGCGGCGGATATTCTGCCGCATTTCGGCATCCACATTCCGGATAAAGTCCGGGCTGAGCTCATAGGAGGCGCAGGTGAACATCATGTCCTGCCAGATCAGCAGGCCTTTTTCATCGCAGAGATCATAGAAAAAGTCATCCGGGAAGTAGCCGCCGCCCCAGATGCGGATGCAGTTGAAGTGGCTCTCCTGGGCAGTGGAAAGGAGCAGGTCAGTCCGTTCACGGGTGACCCGGGTGAGGAGATTGTCCTCCGGAATATAGTCAGCACCCATGGCAAAGATCTGCAGGCCGTTGACCTCAAAGGCGAAATTGCGTCCTTCCAGCGGTTTGTCATCCCGGGTAAGCGAGAGCTGCTTCCGTTCACCCGCAAAGAGGATCAGGTTCGTGCCATCATCCAGGTCCGGCGTCTGGCCGGTCATGTGGGGATCAAACTGCTCACCGGGCATGGGATCCGTATTGACGGTCAGGGTGCGCAGGCCGATGCGGCTGCAAATCGTATCGAGGATTTCGCCGTTTTCATCCCGCAGCTCCGTCGTGACGGTGTACAGGGGCTGCGCGCCGTACCCGTTGGGCCACCAGAGCTGCGGATGGTCTACCTCAACGGTCAGGAAGGTGTGAATCTGGGGACGGATGACGCTGGGACTGTACAGGGACTCGTTCAGTGTGGCAAAATGCTCCGGATCCGGGCATTCGCAGACAGTGAAAAACGTGGTGCCATCCGGCGACGTCACCTCGGTGCTCACGGAACAGAAACCGAGGGTATCCGTGCTGGTGAATTCGACATGGGCATCCAGATGGAGGGTTACGCCGGTGACCGTGCCGTCCTGCCGGTGATGCACCTGACGGATGCCCACGGATTCAAGGCGCGCGGTTTTGACCAGCAAAAGCTCAACCGGGCGGAACAGGCCGGCATCCGGAAGGCGCGGACCCCAGTCCCAGCCGAACATGCAGGCTGCCTTGCGCAGATGCGGGAAACCGGGCATGGCATCCGAGGAGGCGCCCACCGGGCAGCGCGCATTCTCGGAGAGAATGTAACGGATGGGGGAAAGCAGGTGCACCCGCAGACGGTTGGGAACATCCGGCGATACGAATCCGGTAATTTCGTATTCCCAGACGCGGTGCATATTATCCGCCGAGCCAATCTGAACATCATTCAGGTAGATTTCAGCCAGCGTGTCGATGCCGTTAAAACGGAGCAGAACCGCATGGTCTGCGATTTCATCGGCGGAAAGGGTGAAAACCGTCTCGTAATCAAAATCATTTTCAAGGAGACGCGTTGCCAAAAGTTCATTGTCGCGGTAAAATGGGTCAGGAATCAGTTTGTGTTCCAGCAATGTGCTGTACACACTGGAAGGGACACTGGTTTCAACTGGCGCTTCGGGAATGCCGTAAACGTTTTCGCCGAGGACGGACAATGTCCATCCTTTATCCAGTTTTTTAATCTGCATGAAGAGGTCCTCCCGTTCATCGTTGCGGTAATTGGCACGAACCGTGCTCCGGAATCAATTTCAGGAGCATATCGGATGCTGCGGCTGATTATATCATGAGCGGTGTACCGGATACAATCAGTCATTTTTCAGTTCCGGTCATCCTGTGCCCGCACCGGCATCGTTTAATACAGGAAATCAGAAAGGAATACAATGCGTTACAGATGTCTGATTCTGGACCATGATGATACGGTCATGGACAGTACAAGGGAGATTCATTATCCGGCTTTTCTGGCTGCGCTGGCCAGGATGCGGCCATATCATTATGTGTCACTGGAGGACTATTTCAAGCTGAATTTCAAACCGGGATTCCTTGAATACTGCGAAAATGTGCTGCAGATGACCAGTCAGGAACTGGACACGGAATACGGGATCTGGCAGAGCTATGTCCGGGAGCGAATTCCCAGGTGCTTCCCCGGAATCCCGGACATCATCCGGCGGCAAAAGGCAGAAGGCGGACTCGTCTGCGTGGTATCACATTCGGTCAAAACCAATATTCTGAGAGACTATGCCGCCAATGATCTGCCGGAGCCGGATGCGGTTTTTGGGTGGGAGATGCCCAGGGAACAGCGCAAACCCGCCCCCTATCCGGTGGAACGGATCCGGGAAATGTTTGATCTTCGGCCCGCAGAATGTCTGGTGGTGGATGACCTGAAACCCGGACTTGACATGGCCGGGGCGGCCGGCGTGGACTTTGCCTGTGCGGCCTGGGCTCACCGGATCGAGTCCATTCGCCGGTACATGCGGGAGCGGTGTAAAAATTTTTTTGAGCATCCCTCCGAACTGAATGCCTTTCTCTTTGACTGAAACAGGCCGGAAAGTGCGATTTATTGTACACTTTGCATTTATATCCGAGTGACTTTTTATTCAAATCTGTAAAATAATGTGATTTTTTTGCTATACCTTGTTTTTTTTCACAGAGGGTTGTATAATACCTCCGGTTGTTGATGATTGTTTGATTTTTATGGAAAGAGTGGGCATGCCCACTCTTTCTGTTCTAATTTGGCCCTTTCCGCCAGCCGTGCGGGAAGAGGCGTTTAAAAGGAGAGTGCGAATGGCACGAAGTGAGCTGAACAGGACACTGGAACCTCAGCTGGAGGCTCTGGCCGGTGAATTCGGTTTTGAGTTTGTGGATGCAGAGATCGTCAAGGAAGGCGCCAGTCGTTATTTCCGTATATATATTGACAAGCCCGGTGGGATTACCTTGAATGACTGTGAGAGTTATCATCGTCGTGTGATACCGTTGGTGGAACAGGTCGATTATGACTTTCTTGAGGTATGTTCGCCGGGTCTTGATCGTCCTCTTAAAAAGGAAAAGGATTTCCGTGCGCACATGGGTGACCGGGTTGAGGTGCATCTGTACCGGCCGCGCGGCGGCAAAAAGGTGTTCGAGGGTGAGCTGACCGGTTTTGAGGGTTCGGCCTTCACCATCGCCGAAGGGGACAATACTGAAACGTTTGAACTGAAAGAGGTTTCCCTGTGCAGGCCAGTAGTCGTCATTACAGAGGATGATCTGAACGGAAACATTGTGAATCTGATCACCGAGGACTTAACCGAAGAATAGTAGATGGAGGATCTTACGGTATGCTGGATAAAAATCAGAACAAGGAAATGATCGAGGCTGTTGCGGCGCTGGCCAAGGAAAAGGGCATCAGCAAGGAAGTCCTTTTTACGGCCATCGAGGAAGCACTCCGCAGTGCCTATAAAAATAACTTTAACAAGCAGAACGGCGCTGCTCCCGTCAATACCAATGTTCGGGTTGAATTGAACCGGGAAAATGGTGCAGTTCATCTTTACGCACGCAAAACAGTTGTTCTGGAAGTGGAAGATGATGCGACCGAGATTTCTCTTGAAGAGGCAAGGAAGATACAGCCGAGCTATGAGGAGGATGACATCGTCGAGACCGAGGTGACGCCCTCCAATTTCCGGCGCATGGCGGCACAGACCGCCAAGCAGGTCATCGTGCAGAAGATCCGTGAGGCCGAGCGCGGCAAGACCTACGATTCCTTCATTGAAAAGGAAAATGAGATCCTGACGGCCATCATTTACAGCGTGGACCCCATCAGCCATGATGTCAATGTGGAAATCGGCAAGACGGCCGGCATTCTTGAGGTCAGTCAGCAGATGCCCACGGACAATTACACGCCGGGCGAGCGCCTCAAGGTATACGTCCTTGAGGTAGACGGCGGCCGCGGCGGAAAAGGCGGCACGCAGGTGCATGTGTCCAGAATCCACCCGGGTCTGGTCAAGCGCCTGTTTGAGATGGAGGTTCCGGAGATTCAGAAAGGCGAGGTTCAGATCAAGTCCATCGCCCGCGAGGCCGGTTCCAGAACGAAAATCGCGGTTCATTCCACGGATGCCATGATTGATCCGGTAGGTTCCTGCGTGGGTCCCCGCGGCCAGCGGGTTGACCGGGTGGTCACGGAACTCAAAAATGAGAAGATTGATATCATCAAATGGTCTCAGGATCCCACGGAGTTCGTCTCAAATGCCCTGAACCCGGCAAATGTGCTGAGTGCTACGATCAATGAGAAGGAAAAGATCTGCAATGTGGTGGTGCCGGACAATCAGCTGTCCCTGGCCATCGGCAAGGAAGGACAGAACGCCCGTCTGGCGGCCCGCCTGACCGGCTGGAAGATCGATATCAAGAGTGCTACCCAGGCAGCGGAGGCGGAGCAGGAAAAGGAAGCGCCGGCCGCAGCTGAGGCAAAGGAACCGGAAATGCCGGACACTTCGGACACCCTTGATGATCTTTCCATTGACGAACTGGATCTGGATGATCTCAAGGTGGATGACCTGGACATTCCGGATGATGTGAAGTAAGGGGTATCAGTTTGAAAGCAAGAAAAATTCCGATGCGTATGTGTGTCGGCTGCCGAGAGATGAAAGAGAAAAAGAGCCTTCTGCGCATCGTCAAAAATGCGGAGGGCGAAATCTCCTTTGATAAAACCGGAAAAGCTTCCGGCCGCGGTGCCTACATCTGCCGCAGCAGGGAATGTCTAATGAAAGCGCGGCAGCAGCGGCAGCTGGAACGGGCTCTTGAAACCCGGATCGGCGAGGAAATCTTTGATCGTCTTGCAGAGGAAATGGATGAATAAAGCAAATGCTTTTTTCGGTACGCTGGGACTTGCCATGCGTTCCGGTCAGGTTGTCATCGGTGAGCCGAAGACCCGGATGCTTTTGTCCGGAGGGAAGGCCGCACTGGTCCTGATCGACGCGGCGGCCTCAGCGAATACAAAGAAAACGGTTCTTGACAAATGCCGGTTTTACGGCTGTCCCGCGGTGACTGTGGCGCAGGGATGCCTGGGAACGGCACTCGGGCGTCCGGCATGCATCGTAGCCGGCGTACTAAAAGGCGGACTTGGTGAACTGCTTTATAAAAAGGTCGTGGAAAACAAATTCAATGAAATACAATTCGAACTCAACGACGGACAAACACAGGCAAATATGTGAATTGTGGGGTGCAATTGCTGAATGGCGAAGAAAATTCAAGAATTAACCAAGGAACTCAGTCAGAAATCTGTTCAACTCTATGCGGATGTCTCCAAAACGAAGAGTGCTGCCGAGAAGCTGCTGGCTGATCTGAAAAAGATCGAGACAGGCTTTGCACAGAAAGAAGAGGCTGCGATTGCCGAGCAGAAAATGCGGACAATCCAGGCAACCAAAGCGTGGACCATGCCGGATGATGTCGTTGAGGAGAAGCCGGCCGCGTCCTCAGAACCCGTGGCAGCCCCTGAGAAGGCCGAGCCGGTCAGGGAGATGAAGACGCCTGCGGCTGAGACAAAGAATGAAAAGGCCGAGCATATGCCCCGCGAGGAAAAAGCCGAGAAAACGGAGAAGGTGCAGCCCGAAGCAAAGGCAGCGGCTGAGAAACCGGTACAGGAAAACCGGCCCTCAGAGCCTGCCGTTAAGGAACAGCCTGTAAAAGCTGCACAGCCTCAGGCGAATGTCCGTCCGGTCCAGGAGCAGCAGAGTCCGGCACAGCAGGGGCAGCAGACCCAGAGCCAGCCGCGTCAGGGCCAGCAGGGTCAGGTTCAGCCGCGTCAGGGCCAGCAGGGCCAGGGCTTTGTCCGTCAGGGACAGCAGAGTCAGGCGCAGCCTCGTCAGGGCCAGCAGGGACAGGCTCAGCCCCGTCAGGGACAGCAGGGCCAGGGCTTCGGCCGTCAGGGACAGCAGGGTCAGGGCTTCGGCCGTCAGGGACAGCAGGGCCAGGGCTTTGCACCGCGTCAGGGGCAGCAGGGGCAGGGCTTCGGCCGGCAGGGACAGCAGGGGCCGGGCGTTGCACCGCGGCCGGG
>Ga0256405_10007350_pt1 | contig 16705 bp, 14 predicted proteins | sample RumenRJG_02DNA_FD_189096 | JGI IMG/M metagenome (GOLD analysis project Ga0256405, IMG submission 189096) | Bovine rumen microbial communities from Lethbridge, Alberta, Canada - RJG_02 | ecosystem: Host-associated > Mammals > Digestive system > Stomach > Rumen | place: Canada: Alberta...
CAAACTGTTTGCGTGGCTGTCATTGCATGCCGTCAAGCACATACATGCAATCAGAAAAGGTAGCATTTTTTTCATTGTTAATCTGTTAAGCGGTTATTTATTGTAAATCCCGAATGGTTTTCGCCACGTTGATAAGGTGGTCGGCTACCCTTTCGGAGTTCTGGGCAAGGGAGATATATTCTGTTCCGGCTTGGGGTTTGCAGATACCCAGCGCGAGCCGCTGGATATGATTGCGCTCCATCTCGTCGGTCAGTTGGTCTATCTCGTCCTCAACCTGGTTGGCGAGTCCGAGTGCCTCCATGTCCATCTTATGGTACGCCTGCATGGCGGCGTCGTAGAGACGGCTGATGAGACCGTTCATCTGGTCAATCTCCTTGAGCGCGTAGTCAGAGAAACGCACCTCCTGCTGGCGGAGGCTGTCGGCGTACTCGATGATGTTCTTGGCGTAGTCTCCGATACGTTCCAAGTCGCTGACCGTGCGGATGGTGGAGACGAGGTACTGGTGGTCAAACTGACTGAGTTGGTTATTGGAGAGCAGCAAAGCATAATGCACCAGTTCGCGGTTGAGGTAGTTGAGCTGGTCCTCCGTCCGGTCGAAGAGTTCGCGTTCGGAGTTGTCCAGCGTAGTGACGTCATGAATGGACCGTTGGTAGTTCTCTATCGCCAGTTGCGCCATGTTCTCCACCTCGGCTTTGAGCTGCCGGATAGCCACCACCGGCGTGCGTAACATTTGCGGGTCGAGGAAATAGAGATGCGGCTCGTTGGTTTTCTGCACCGGCTGGTCTTTGATGATACGGCAGGCGAGGTTGACCAGCGCATTGGTGAGCGGCAGCGCCACTAACATCGTAGTGACATTGAAGACGGTGTGGAACATCGCTAACTGCAACTGCGGAGCAGAGGGGAAGAGGCGCTCAAAGATAGTGCCGAAACTCCATACGCCGGCGGTGACAAGACTGAGCACCAAGGCTGCGCAGAGGAACAGCACGACACCCAACACATTGAACAGCAGGTGGATCATCGCCGTCCGTTTGGCTGCTACGCCGCTGGTCATACCCGCGATGATAGCCACCACGCACGAACCGATGTTACTTCCCATCGTCAGGTAGATACCCTGGTCCAGCGCAATAAGCCCCGTAACGACCATCGTAATGGCGATAGACGTCATGACGGAGGAGGACTGGATGATAGCGGTGATGATGGTTCCCAAGAGCACCAGCAGCAACGGGTTACGTATAGAAGCGAGGAAGAGTTTGACGGAGTCGAGCGCCGCGAACTCGTCCATGGCATTCGCCATCATACTCAGACCGACGAACAACATACCGAAGCCCGTCAGGATACCGCCTGTCTTTTTCCACGAATCATTCTTGGCGAAGAGCATCATAAAGGCTCCGATGCCCGCAAAAGCGGCAAAAAGGACGGTGGTGGAAATGCTGTTGGAACCGGATAGACCGAGCGCAACCAGTTGGGCGGTGACGGTCGTACCGATATTCGCGCCGTAGATGATGGTCGCGGCTTGCGTGAGCGACATGATACCTACGTTCACAAAACCGATGACCATGACCGTCACGGCGCCGCTGGACTGGATAGCCGCCGTACCGAGCGTACCGATTCCCACACCAATCCATTTGTTGTTTCCTGTGTGCGAGAAGAGTTGCTTGAGCCGCCGTGAAGCCGCCGACTCCAGGTTGCTACTCATCATCGTGCAGGCCACGAGGAACACTCCGATACCTGCCAAGAGAGTCAGGATAGCTGTTAAGATACTAATAAAATCCATTGGTTCATTTATTTATTTTCGCATTTTCTTATTTGACCATTTTTCTCCCTCTCCTTGGGAGAGGGCTGGGGTGAGGTCTAATAAAAAACGGTACAAACTCATATGAGTCCGTACCGTATAGTTTATGTCAGGGTATAGTTATGGCTTGCGATGCTCTCTTGCGGGGCATAACGGCGCACCAAACCGAGCCGCTGTTTGGGGGAAATAAAAGGAGTGCGAGACACCTCACCCCAACCCTCTCCCAAGGAGATGGAGCTTCTCCCTTTAGGGGAGACGGGAGAGAGGTCTGTGAGGTGTTGCACCTGTCCTTCGTCCCACTCATAGTCCTCCGTCTCCAGTTCCACGCAGCTCTCGATGCGCAGGTCCTCCGCAATACGCCGGCTGTCGCTGTATTCATCTATCGCCAATGCCATAGCAAACATACTCATCATTACCATGAGCATCATCGGGGTATATTGGCGAATTAACTGAAACATGGTGCAAAGGTACAACAAAAAATCCGAATGTGCAAATAAAATTGATTTTATTTTGCCATTTGCAGGATTTTGCGAACGTAACTTCGGGGGAAACGTAGTGGCGGAGTCCGAAGGTACTACTTTTTTCTGACATATGCAAATTTTCCCTACAAAAAAACCGCCCTTTTACCGTTCATATAGTTCGATCGGCAGATCGTCCGGGTCGGAGAAAAAGACGAAACGCTTGTGCGTGTACTCGTCCGTGCGGATGGGCTCATGCGCAATTCCTTTTTCTGTCAGTTCATGTTCTGCCGCTTCTATATCATCCACCTCAAATGCCAAATGTCGCAACCCTACTGCCTCGGGGTAGGATGGTCGCGGTGGCGGAGAAGGAAAGGAAAACAACTCAATGACATAACTTCCGTTCAGCGACAAATCGGCTTTCCATGACTGCCGTGTTTCGCGGAAATGCTCCGCCATAACTTCCAACCCCAGCACTTCGGTATAAAAGCGTTTGCTCCGCTCATAGTTGGAACAGATGATGGCGATATGATGTACTTTGTTCAGGTGCATAGATACTATTTTAATTAATTTTTTCTGCTTCGGCGGTGTTGTTAGATTTAATGTCCGCGAACAAACTGCCCTTCGGGCTGATACTCCAGGAAGCAACTGTCATCCCGCTGCTCCTCATCCATCGCTTGCTGCTCTTGGGCTATGTATTCGTCGTAGGTCATAATATCTGTTTTGCAATAATAGCACATGCCTCTGCGTCAGCGAGGGCATGATGGTGGTTCGTCATGTCATAGCCGCAGTAGCCGGCAATGATATCCAGGTTATGATGTCCGCCGGGCCACACTTTGCGCGAACGGAGCAAGGTGCATTCGAACGCATAGTCCGGATACGCGATGCCGTACGCACGGAAGACCGCCTTCAGGCAGTTCTCGTCAAAGGCTTTGTTATGCGCCACGAACGGCACTTCGCCGTCCTCGATATAAGGAAAATACTCATGCACTTTCTTCACCGCCTCCGTCCATACGTCGGGAAACTCCGGCGCGTCATTGGTGTCGTCGAAATGCAAGCCGTTCACTTCGCTGCAACGCGCGTTATAGTAGTTCGGCACCGGACGGATGAGCGAATAGTAGTTATCCACTATCTCGCCGTCTTTAACGATGACCAGCCCGACCGAACAAACGCTTGACTGCGCGAAGTTCGCCGTCTCAAAATCTATGGCTACGAAATTATCCATTCAGTAACTCACTCAGTCTGTCGTCCCTGATGATCTTCGGGGCACTCTTGCCGGCAAGGACCAGTATTTTCTTCCCGTCGCGATAGATATGCAACTGCCGCGAACGTACAACCGCCGCGAGCGTCGGGTCGTTCTCTATCTGCTCCCGGATAACACGGTACTCGCCGTCCTCCGCAAACAACTTCCGCTGTAGATGGCTGCACATATTGGTAGTGTCTATTGTCATTTATTCAGCCGTGTAGTTAATTTTTGTAGTCGTTAATATTATGCGGACAAGGCATGGTTAATCTTCTTGATCTTCAAAAGGCAATGTCGGCAGAGTGAACTTGTCAAAATCCGACTCAAACAGACGGTCCTGGATGACGCGGTATTTCTCAATTGCTCCATGCTGAGTGGTGTGTCGGAATTTCCGACATGCCATCTTCGGCAGTATGTGCAAATTTTGCACAAACTGAATAATAACCAAATCCCTTATTTAGAACTGTCGAAAATTCCTCGGTAGTTGCTTTTGTTATCAGTTACCGAGAAAAACTCGGATACTGCCATTGAGTTTCGTATTTGTAGTTGTTTGGACATATATTTGATAATCTGTTATCCGTTGTGTTCGCCGTTCGCGAATTGCGAACACTTAGGTAATTGCATATTTGTAGTTGTTTATATATTCCCCTCTATATATAAGTCAAAAAAGAGCCCGAATCTATCACCTGAAAAGCAAGTTTTTTCGTTTTTTTTGTGTTTTATTTCATTTATGTTTATAAAGACTAAGGCTGAGCAAAAGATATTTACTACACTTCAAATCCACCTTCTTCAATAAATGCGCGGAGGATACGATCTATACGCATATTGATGCGGAAGGATTGAATGGGCACTCCTTCGTGTTGCTCAAACCATGCTTTCGCTTTTTCTTTATTCACACTAAGACGCAATTGCTCAAACGGTCCCGGCGGTATAATATCATCGGGCATGTAGTTTGTCATTATTTCACGCAATATATCTTCATTCAACCCAAATGCTTCAGCAAAACGGTGAATACGGTCATTCTTGGCACGTGTCATATATTCCGTGAGATAATCGCGCAACGTCTTGGATTCATCCACATGTATTTGTCCGCGCTGAACATCATGCAAGAACAGTTCCGCAAAGTCTTGTTCTTCTTGCGTCAAAGTAGAGAATGAGCGATGCAGTTCCTCTAACGCTTGCGCCTGTTCTTCTTTGGTAGCATAGTTATCCAACGTCCGCATATATTTACGGAAACGGGCATTCATATACTCCGTATCAATAGCTCCTGTATTGATAGAAATAATATATGGATCTACTTCAAACGTAACTTCGTCCGTTGGTTTATCACGCGGAACGCGGTATATCTCTTTATAACGTTGCAGCAATGCGCCATAAGCTGTTTCGTCAATAGCCATAGACATACTAACCGCTTCATGTTCACCCTCCGCTTCAGTCTGGAAAATATTGCCTTGCAGTTTGTCCCAAGTAAAGCCTTGTACTTTGGCGGCATTGAGATGTCGGTTTAGTTCTTTGAACAGTTTGGAGAATTGCCCCTGTATATCTTTTTCTTCCGGAAGTTTGGAAAAGTCTTTTATACCGGCTGTTTTGAACAGGAGTTGTATCTGAGCGTAAGCAGTATTGATCGCCTGTATATGCACTTCCAATTGCTCCGCCATCATTATACCAAGCGGCTTGTCTCCCGAATAGAGCCGGATAGCCTGCTCGATATTTCGTTTCATGGTATGCGGATAGCGATAGTAGCATATTGTTCCGTGCGGTTTATCGGGTCCGTTCAAACGGTTGGTGCGAGAGAATGCCTGAATAAGATTTTCGTTGCGTAACTCTTTATCCAGATACAAGGTATTGACCCAATGGGAATCATATCCGGTAAGCATTTGGTTGACTACTACCAATACATCCAGACACTGCGCCGGATTATTCTCTATACCTTTGTACAAATCCTTGTGCGCCAATCGTAGAGCAACATCTTTCTTGAACGCCGCATAGCGGGGCATGGTAAAGCTCTTGTTATACAAGGCATTATAATCCTCCAAGATCTTCAGCAAAACCTCCTCCTTGACTTCTCCCTTCCCCTCATTATCAATAGACGGGTCAACCAAACAGGTCGTTTTCAATTCAGGCGCAAAGGTACGAAGATACACATAATATTCAAATGCTTCCTCAATAGACGATGTAGCAAAGATAGCATGGTATTTACCGCCCAAACTGAGCGACGGGAAATGCTTTTGTATATCTTCCACGATAGCACGTTGGTACTTGCCTTCTTTGTATTGTGCTTTGGGGATATAATCCTCAATGCCTTCATCCGCTTCTGTCTTGCCTGCCATTGGCACTTCGTTCATATAATGCAGATAAACGGCTTTTTTCTTCTCGTCCGCCAACGCTTGTTGTTCGTCGTCCGCATGGGCTTTGTAGAGTGCCACCTTACGACGCATTTCATCGTCAGGGAACACTATTTTCATAATCGGGTCAAACTTCAGCACATTCTCATCGCGGATACCGTCTGCTATGCTGTAGCGGTGCAACTCATTGCCAAACACCGCAGCAGTAGTAAGCAGCATCTTTTTGTTTTCCTCATGTATAGGCGTGCCCGTAAAGCCAAAGAAGATAGCATGCGTGAATGTAGCGCGGATAGTACTCAACATGTCGCCGAACACATCCCTGTGACATTCATCTATGATGATTACTATTCGTTTCTGGTTTATCCGTTTGAGTTGGTGGCTGTTTCTGTTGTTCGGCACTATACGGCTCATCTTCTGAATAGAGGTGACAATAAGCGTATTTTGCTTATCGGGACTATCCAATTTGCCAATAAGGTCGGCGGTATCTTCCGTCTCTTGTACTTCCTCCAGATCGGTCTTGAATCCCCGGTATTCAAGGGCTGTTTGGGTGCCTAACTCAATACGGTCCATGAGGAAGACCACCTTGTCTGCTTTGCCCGAATCAGCCATCAGTTGGGCGGATTTGAAAGAAGTCATCGTTTTGCCGCTTCCTGTCGTATGCCATATATAACCACCAAACGGATCTTTCTCTTCCCATCGGCATGTTGCTACACGGTCAGCAATAGCAGATGCGGCATAATATTGATAACTGCGCATTACCTTTAGATTGCCTGCCAGTTTGTCGGGAACGGTATAGAAACCGATCATCTGGTGTGCCATCGGGATAGAAAGCAGATGGGTTGCAATACTTTTCCAGTCGTTGATAGGCTCATTATTGAAATCCGCCCAATGGAATTGGTATTGCGGAGAAAAAGCATCGTATTGACCGGGGTTCGCGAAATACACCGTTTCTTCGGGATTCATTGCAACGAATACCTGTACAAGCGAGAAGATACCTTGCGAGAAAATGCCCTCTTTGTAATACTTGCGTATCTGAGCAACAGCCTGCGACACATCCACGCGTGAGCGTTTGAGTTCGATATGAAATACCGGCATACCGTTGATGAGTAGCATTAGGTCGCCGCGTCTGTCGCTGGCAAGAGGATGGGCTGTCGGGAACTGCGGTTGTTCGGCTATCTGATACACACTACTGCCCGACGCAATCTGGCTGCGGTCGTAGATAGATAGACTGACGGTCTTTCCACAATGGAGTTTGTCATTTGGATTGTCGCGAGTGATATTTACCGTCTTGCCGTTAATAAAACCATTAAGTGCCCAAGGTGTGCGCAAGGCATTGACTTGTGCAATGATTTGCTGCATCTCGGTTGACGTAAGCGGACAACCGTTCAATGAATCAATGCCGGAGTTGTTCTGAAAGAGAATGTTTGCCCAGTTCTCTATCAGCTGCTGCTCGGTACAATTCTTCAAGATTTTGTTGCTCCAGCCTTTGGTAGTCATAAACGCCACCAAATCGCGCTCAAATTGTAGTTCGCTATCGTACATATGTTGTGTTATTTTCTTGGTGTTATGCCCGATTCCGATTCGGGCGTAAAAGAAGAAAGATGAGGGGCATCGCCACCTTCCCCCGAATCGAGGGTTTCGTTTTGTGTTTTCTTTTGTTCCCCCGAATCGGATTCGGGGTTAAGGGAAGAAAGGGCGCATATCTCCTCCGCCATCTGATTCATCGCCACGCACTCCGTGCGCGTCACATGGCGTTTGGAGGGATCATACTCCCACGGGCTGAGAATCAGCACACGGCCGGCGGCGACGCTATCGAACAAACCCGCCGAGGGCTTGTAATAATCGCGGAAGCCATTATCCGCGATATAGATGATGGGATGTTCTTCTGCCAGAAGAACCACCATCACCTCTTTCTCCTTGTCGGAGATAAAGGGCGAGACCATCACAGCTCCCTTTCGGGCAGCCAGCACGCAGCCGTTCATGTAGTTGCGTAGCCGTGTGTTATCGCCATGCATAGCCTCGTCTATCATCGTCCGCCTTACATGAACGGGCGCATATTTTGTTGCCTGCAACAATGCGGTATTTCCGATGCCACGATAGGTGCGCCCTGCTATCTCAATACCCTCCTGTACGCGGAAGAAGCCCGGTTTCAAACGCTTGGTAGCTAACCGCTGCGGATTCATATCTATATAGCGGATGGTCGTTGGCAACTGCCGACGCTGCCCCATCGGGCGGATGAAGGGCATCTCTGTAAAGACAGGCGGGAGAGCGGCGTAAGCCGCATCGGGTATCTGCCCTCGCAAATGCTCGGCTATGGCGTATAATTTCTTTCCTTCCCCCGAATCGGATTCGGGGGGTAAAGAAGAAAGATAGGAGTACGCCCTGCCTGCTTTCTTAACGCCCTGCCAGAAACCGCGCACCGCGGACTCAATGCCGCGGGGCATAGCCTTGCGGACATACCAGACGGCATGGAGGTGATCGGGCATAAGGCAATAATGGAGAATTTGTATCTCGGGATAATGGGCCGCATTGGCAATCTGATAATCCAGAACCGCCCGCCCCAAATCGCTATAATCCACCCTTGCTTGGGCGGGATCGTTTTCGGGGATAACAAGCGAGCCCAACAAAGGCTCGCGCGATGGTATTGTCAGCGTGATATGGTATAGCCCGGCTCCTTTCCACGCTTTGCCCGACTCCTGCGGCTGCCATATGTCATGTTCGGAGGACATTATTCATTTACAAACATTTGTTCCAATAATGCCTGTTTGGTATGTTTTAATAAAGTTAATTGCCGTTCGCGGAGAGAGAGGAGGCTATCTAACTTTGCCAAAACCTTCCCTACTTTTCTTTGCTCCTCTTTAATTGATGGTATTACTACTAAACTATCAAAAAAATCATCAGGAGAAATATTAAGCAAACCATGATTACGAGCCCCAACTGCAACGCGTTTCTTCACATCATCTTGCCAAGGTTTTGTTTCGTAATGAGCCTTGATATATTCTTCGTTTATATCCGGTTTTAATGCAAAAACGATATACAAGGTGGATAAGATTCCTTGTTCAAGGTTTTCTAAGCATTTCACCGCTCCCATAGGGTACTCTGATGCTGCACTTTTATTATAAGCAAACTCTCCTTTTTGAATTAAGAAATAGTTTTCCATGTTTGCCCCTACTACAACATTATTATAGTACTCAGTCTGATCAACCAATCCTAATTGAGCAGAAATACAGAGAGGTATTGTTGATTTTAATCCAGTGTTCTTTCTCGTTACCCTTATGGCTATGTCTTTTAGACGTTTCTTTTCCCATTCTCCCTCAAAACCTTTGAAACGGATAGCGGGAGTTGTTTGCCCGTCTTGCGGGAAGAGTTTCTCAAGCAGCGCACGCTTGATATTCTTCAACTTCTCTAACTCAGTTTCGCGGTGCAAAATAATAGAATCTAACGTATCAAAATATTTTGCTATAACATCACGCTCTGTTTTATTTTCTGGAATATTCACTATCTGGTTTTCTAAATCAGACTTATTCAGATTTCCAATACTTCCACCCCCACCACATGTACTTAACCCAATAAAACGAGAATACCAAGATGCTCCCATAAGAGCATTTACAAAGGTTGTTTCTTTGCCTGAGGCTAATAACATAAAACCACCAGGTGCAGAGGGCATTTGCAGATTGTGAATAATTGCATGTTTTCCGACTAAGTCTTTTGAACCATTTGCAGCGGTAATTAAGATATCTCCTTCTTTTACCAACGGAATTTGCACAACCTCTTTCCGTACTCGCACATCATCTTTGTATGTGTGGAATTGTCCATCGGAGATATTAGAAGATCTCAAGACAATTATTCCGTCTTCAGAAACGATACTCTCAGGAGAATATGTTAGACCGCGACGAATAGTGACAAATTCGGAGAATACTTTCTCTTTCCACTCCTCAGTAAAGCCTTTGAATCGTATGTTCGGTTGTTTAGCCATTATTTCAAAAGTTTTTGGAGTTCATGGATAGCTTGCATGTCGGCTTCATCGCCGGTCAGTTCGCCTAATAGTTCGGCCAATTCTTTTTCTGCATTTTTTATCTCATGACCTACACTTAACAGCGTATCTGAATAACGCTTGATAAGTTGCGTAACATCTGCTTCGATAGATGCAAGCAGTTCATCCGGCAAATCGAGGATCTTGAAGCACAACGGCCATAACCACTTTTTCCCAAGCAGCATGTATGCCTCCGGATCAGTTAATGCTTCTATACGGTGACATGTGCTATCTATCAAGTCTTCACGCAAACGCTTTAATTGTTTATTCAAGTCTTTCTGTTTGTCTAATAGAGCTTGTAAGGCCATCTGCTGTTCGTCGCGCAAATCAGGGTCTTTCTTCATCGCTTTGACCGAAGCCGCTAACTCTTTCGTGTTGAGTTTGTCATCCTCGTCAATAAACTTATCGCGGTTATCATCGCTCAATTCGCGTATCAAGTCTTCAATGTCAGATGCACATTCTTCTGCTTTGACTTCCACACTGGCTATCCTCTCTAATTCTTCTTTGAGGAAGTTTTCTTGGATCAGTTCAAACGGCATTATGCGCCCCTTCCAACCGTCTTGTATCTCAATTTCGGTTTCAATGCCGGTTTCTTTGTCTTTCTTCTTTTTCAGAACCATATTCGGCTCTATCTCTCGCACACACTCCCAGCCTTCTGTTTGCAGAAGTTCAAGATCAGCCGCTATTGTTTGCCAAGAATCATCCAATAACTGATAAACGTCGTATGGATCGAAAGCGGGATGTTTGCTCAGTCTTTCAAATAGTTCCGCAGAGATAACATCTTCTTCCCGGTTGATAGGAACAGTGGCTATTGATTGCAGCAATTCCTTCTCCAAGAAATTAATTAAGCCCTGCATTGTTCCTTTATAATCACTCTTGAGTTGGGCAAAACTCTTGTCCGTTTCAATAAACAAACGAATACCGATGGATGAATCATACCCCATACGCGGTTGGCTGTGCGTCGGACTGATACGCTCAAAGATAGAATCACGCAGTGTTGGCAGGTGCTTCCAATAAGGCAAAGCATCTATTTCCCGATTAGGAATAGCGCCATACATCGTTGCATACAAATCCCAAGTCTCTGCGGCGTCGCTTGAGTCCACATAGCGAGGGATATTCAGGTTGTAGCCGTTGGCGCGTATTTCCTCACGGCTGACGCGGCGCGAGTATTTATCTATATCCTGCCGTGCTGTAAAAGTATCCACTATACGGCGGATATCCGAAGCACGGAGTTTGTTCTTCTTGCCGGATTTGATAAAGCCTTTGCTTGCATCTATAAACAGCACATCATCCCTGTCGCGTTTCTGGCGAAGCACCATGATAATGGTAGCAATTCCAGTTCCGAAGAACACATCCGCCGGCAAACCGATAATAGCATCTATGTGATTGTTCTCTATCAAGTTTTTACGGATAACTCCTTCTGCTTCTTCTTTGGCAGGGTCTCCACGAAAAAGCACACCGTGAGGCAGAACGATTGTCATAATGCCTTCCGGTTTGAGGTGGTACAGATCATGTAACAAGAACGCATAATCCGCTTTGCCCTTTGGGGCTACGCCGTAACGGTAACGCGGATCTAATTCTTTGTTATTGGGATTCCATGCTTGCGAATAAGGCGGATTGCTGACAACCGCATCCAGATATAGAGTCGGTGCGCCTGTGCGCTCGTCTTTCGGCCAGTCTTCCTCTAAGGTGTCTGCGTTCCTCACCTCGATATTTCCGGGCTTGATACCACGCATAACCAGATTCATCCGCGTCAGGTTATAGGTGGCAGATTTCAACTCTTGCGCATAGTAATGCACACTATCTTTGTTAGTGGTGTGCTTGCTGATGGCGCGCCCGATATTAAGCAGTAACGAGCCGGAACCACTTGTCGGGTCATATATGGATATGGTCTTGCGGTCATGCAAATGGCTTGCCACAATTTCGGACATCAATACACTGACTTCATGAGGCGTGTAAAACTCACCCGCTTTCTTGCCTGCGTTGGCGGCAAACTGACCAATAAGATATTCGTAGATAAAGCCCAATACATCATATCCTTGCTTGTCATCCGTCGGAATATCTTTGATAAGCGAAAGCAAATCCAAAATAGCTTTTGATTGCTGGGCGGCTGTAGAACCTAATTTTGTCAATCCGGCACTGAGGGATGAGAAAATACCTTCGAACAGTTTCTTATAATTCTCATTGATAAGACGCTCAAACGCACTTAACGCCTTAGTGACATTCTCCACTCCGAAATCCGCATTGGGTTTAAGCCATGTGGAAAAGAGGTTGTTATAAGCTATAAAATAACCTAAGTTAGTCTGGCAGAACTGCACGATTTCTTCGTCCTGTTCCACCACTTGCACCAATTCGGCTTGCGTCATGCCGCCCTCGGAGAGCATGAACGCTTCTTCCTTATCGGAAAGATATTTATAGAAGATGAAACCAAGGATATAATCCTTGTACTCACTGGCTTCTATTTTAGAACGCATCTTATTCGCAGAAGCCCAAATGCGTGCTGCTAATTGTTGTTTATTCATTGTGGGGTGGTGTTAATCTTTCATGCTTTTAAAATAGGAGACAATAAATTTTGCAAATACATATACAATGTATCCTCCCATTAAGCTTTCTATTCCTACAAGACTCCATGTAAGCCACTGGTAATGTATATTTTTGAAGGATAGCACTACGAAGACAAGACATAGTATAACTGAGATAATGAAAAGTGCTAATACATGATTATTCAAAGTACGCAACGAGGATTTATAATCATTCCAGTATTTCAAGTCTGCTTTCTGGCGCGGTGATGCAATTCCTCGTTTTCTTTTACTTTCCAGAAAAGAGATGCTGCTTTTTTTGTTGTCAATAAGAGCATATATCACAGTGAACAATGTAAAAAATATCCCCGCTAATCCAAGTAACACCGAATAAGACATAGTGTACCATGCCATAATATGTTCCATATCGCTATTCATCACGATTAGGTGCTTCATTACTTAAGAAACGTGTAATGATTTCACTTAAATAGTGTTTTACTTTTGCTGGTTGATGCATTGTTGCAATGTCTTCCGGTACTAAAGAAATTTCATAGCCATTCGTTTCTTCCATCAGCGTTTGCATCAACACCTGTTCCTCATTGCGTTCATAAGTCATTTTTACAGTCTCATTCTTGTTGAATTGAGCTGTTATTTTCATAGATAGCACATCATCGGGTTGCTGCTCATTCTTCAAAAGTTCAAAACTTTCCCTAGGCAGATTCTTAAAGACTCTTTTTCTTGTAGTCTTGCATGATTCTTGATATTCAGTTAATTCAACTCTGTCATTGGGGAAGTTGTTGACGAGAACATAACTTGCCGTAACTTTGGGGAAGGACGGAGTAATAGACAAACGCTTCTTGGTAGTTTCCCGAATAACCATTTTAACAGACAAGCCTAATATTTTGGACAATACAGAATAAATGGTTGTTCTAATGTCAATATCTTCCTTGCTTGGATCATTATACACAAATGCCACCCATCTGTTTTCTAAATCGTTACCGTTATAGCGTAGTAACGGATACAGTAGTACATAGTTAAAATTGCTTCCTATTTTATCTTCGGGAGTAATGTCTCTTGCGGCTGTTGCTGTCGGGCTTTCAATATACAAATCTTTATTGTTCTTTTTATATTCTTCTATGCGCAACAATAGTGCCGGTGTGTTTTCATCTTCGACATCAAAAGTATATTTATCTGTGTGAATGTATTTAATCACTTTCTGTTTTAATTTTGTTCGCTGCGTTACAGATAATTTGTCCTCAGGCCTACGATTATTATATGCGCTAATTAGTTCTTCAAGCCGTTGACACATACCAGGATGCGAGTCAACAGGATCTTCTAAAGGAGAAGAGATGTAAATAGGTACTTTGATTTTAAGAGTTGCCATATGTGATTATATTTATAATGTTAAATTTTTAGTCATTTTCTATTTGCGATTTTGTGTCTCGGTCATCTCTCGGTCTTGAGTCGCTCATCGCTCGGTGGACGGGTGCGCGGTGATGTAACGGCGGTTGGAGTCATGAATCTTGGCTCCCGTAGGACGTAAGAGATCAGCATCGACCAACTTATTGATATATTGATCCAATGTTTTGGTGTGATACTTGACTCCCACCATATCCAAAATTTCCTGTGCCGTGCGTGGCGTTTCGTCGCAGAAGTCTAACACTTTTCGTTGCTTGGCAGTTGGGCGAGGTTTGACACTTTTTGAGTCAAGGTTTGACACTTTTGGGGTCGGGTCTGACACTTTTTGCCCCTGCTCTGTTACTTTTTCGGTCGGGTTTGACACTTTTTGGGGCCGCTCTGTTACTTTTTCCTGGCGATAGATGATAGTCCGGAAATCGTCAGCTTGAATAAATTCGGGTGTGCGGAGACCAAGGGCTTCGCAATCGGCAATCATATCCGTAGTACCTGTGCCCAGATGCTCGATATAGCCTGCCATGAAAAGCGGATGAGCCAGTACGGGATTGGTCGGCTCGGAGCGATGTACCTCATGCAGTTTCTGGATTGTAAAGCCATCGGGCAGTCTGCCGGGGTTCCAAATCTCCAGACGGTCACGGAAAAGCATGACCTGCACACTCGCATTGCTCGTATAGTCACGATGCGCTACGGCATTGGCAATCGCCTCGGCTACCGCACTCTCCGGCAGTTCATACTCCACCGGAGCGTCCGGCGAGAGGTCGCGTTTGCCCACACGTGCGTCAATACGCGACATGACAAAACCCACCGCCTTGTCAATCATCTCAAAGAGCGAACCGGTAAAGACTTGGTAATTGCGGATAGGTTTTTCCACTTTCGTTCCATAGAACTGCGCACAGCGGACTTCCGAAGTACGAAAGAAGCGTTGCGGGTCTTTGGCAAAAAGCAGTAAGGCAGAGTTCGTCAGACGGCCGTCATCCGTGAGCACATGGATAGCGGAGAAGATTTTCTCGATACCGTCTTCGAAGTTCAGCGGGAAATTGCGTTTCTCTTTGGCTCGGTTCACAAAAGTGCGCACTTTCTCCGGGTCGATATCGTCATACGTGGCTACCGGATAAGCCGCTGCGTCAAAAGGCACACGGCGGATAATCTCTTTCTGAACCAGATAATCCACAAGCGAGTTATAAACAGCCGTGCGTAGTTCGTCGTAAGTAGCAAAACCACGGCGAACGACCTCTTGCTCCACCTTGCCGATGAAGGCTTGCTCTTTGGGGTTACGCGGCGTGTCTGTGCGCAGCGTATAAATCAGCCGGTGCGCGTGGTGAGCCGTAGCCGTATCATATTCGCGTTCGGTGGGCGAGATACCTTCTTCATCCTCATAGCCATACTGGGTGCCGAGAATGCCGAGGTAAATATGGCATTCCGCCGCCTGGGTGAGATAGGCTTTCTGCGCAGAGACCTCCGATGCCGGCATGTCTTCAAAGATAAACGGCACAAAGAACCGGCCGAGCAATCCGTCTGTGCGGATGTAATCGCACAAAAGCCGCCGCTCGCGGGCGAATTCCTTTTGGACGCTACTTATGAAAACTTTGATATCTGCCATATATCTTTACCTTTCTTTCTGCACGCAAAACTGCGTGCAAAGATACTACTTTTTTCTGACATATGCAAGCGTACACGTTTTTATTCACGTTTTTTATTTTTCAAAGACCTCTCAGCTACCGCGTTCCGGTGGATTTCAGGTAGCGAATAAAGGACGCGTAAGGGGCGAATAAGGGGCGCGTAAAGGGCATCCTAGACTTTGCTATTGCGAAAACGCTGCAACTATTTATTTTTCAAGCATTTACAAAGCACACAAAAACACGCAAAAACTGCCGTTTTTGCCATTTCATTTTTTACTTTTCGCTGAGGATCATGAACAGGACGGCGGCGATGCAGATGACGATGCCGGCGAGGATGTTCACCGTCAGCGGTTCGCCAAAGACCAGCGTGCCGACCAAGATAGCCGTTACGGGCTCGAAAGCGCCCAAGACAGACGTTTTGGTCGGACCGATAAGGCGTGTGGAAAGGGCTATCGTCAGCATGGCTATCATAGTCGGGAAGATTGCCAGACCGATGAGATTCAGTACGTCCGGAGTGGTGTCTATGCCTTGCAGCACCGGCGTTCCGTCGATAAGCAGGTACGCCAGAAAAGCGACGGCACCCACCACCAGACCATAGAACGTGAGCATGTGTTCGGAGATATGTTTGATACGCTGCGAGCGGTTGACAATCACCAGATAAACGGCGTAACTCAAAGCGGACATAGCCGCAAGAACAATGCCGAGCCAGTGAATCTCTGTTCCGGCGGCGGGCCAGCTGAGCAAGACCACTCCCGCAACCGTGGCGGCGATGCTTAGCCATACCTGCCATTGGGGATAGACATGCAACCCGACCATGATAAGCGCTACAAAGACCGGATACAGATAGACGAACGTCGTCGCCAGCCCGGAAGGAATGAAACGGTATGACTCAAAGAGAAAGACACTGCTGGCGGCGAACAGACAGCCGAGCACAACCAGCAGGCGCATTTCCCGTCCGTTGACGCGGAAAGACTCATGCCGGAACGCCATCCAGAGACCTAAGATCACCGCCGAGATAGCATAACGGAAGAACAAGAGCGACAACACCGGCACGCCGCCGTCCAAGAGCGGTTTGCCGAACAGCGGATTCAGTCCGTACGAGACACCCGCCGCCACTCCGGCTGCAAAGCCGAGAACTGTTTTCTGCTTCTGCGTCATGGCCTAATCCGGTTGCTGTCCGTCATGGGCATGCCATGCGCAGGCGGTGATTTTCATATTTGAGAACAAAGCCGTGAATGACGAGTCCTCCGGCGAACAGGCATAGATACCGAAACGTATCT
>Ga0256405_10007351_pt1 | contig 16703 bp, 11 predicted proteins | sample RumenRJG_02DNA_FD_189096 | JGI IMG/M metagenome (GOLD analysis project Ga0256405, IMG submission 189096) | Bovine rumen microbial communities from Lethbridge, Alberta, Canada - RJG_02 | ecosystem: Host-associated > Mammals > Digestive system > Stomach > Rumen | place: Canada: Alberta...
TGAAAAGCTATCAGAGGTTTCCGAAAGAATTGTCCGGATAGAAACCATGCTGTCAACGCAGGACGCGGAAAATACCCGCTTAAAGGCAATCATTGGCGAGCACGATGAAAGGTTTGGTAAGCTAGAGGAATCGTCGGCAAAAGTCTAATGAAATTAAAGCAAAATATACTTGGCGGACCTTTGTGCGGGTTCGCCTCTTTTATTTGCTTCGTTCCAAAAGATTGTCCACAAAGGGTAATAGATTACAAGAGAATAATTTTTTGGAATGGGGAGGGGTATGATGTCAAAACAAGCAAGCATAACTACAGAAAAAACCCTGAAAAGCGTTTTTGACCTTGTTAACAAAGTATATGCAAAGCATCAGGATGTTGACAAGATAGGCGACGCAGTCAGAAAAAACACAGTCAACGAACTAAAACCGTACTGCAAAGCAATCACGGACGAATTGTCGACTGAAGCAAAAAATTCCATTGACAGCGCCAAGGCATGGGCGGAACAGGTAGAGAAGCAAGCTTCAACTGTGTCCAGCAAAGTGGAAGAGATTTCAGAGTACGCAAAAGGCATCCAGGATGTCTTAACGAAAGCTCAAAGTCTCCAAGCCGTTACCGCAACTCTACAGGATACTATCTCAGAAGCTTCGCATCAAATAAGTCAGACTGTAGACGAATTCAAGGCGATCAAGGAGTCGCTTTCTAACGTAGTCAACTACAAAGGCAGTGTAGAAACCTATAACGACCTGCCAACAGAAAACCATCTCGGCGACATGTATAACGTTAACGAAGTTGACGAAACTCATAAATGCAAAGCCGGAGATAACTTTATTTGGAATGGCACTGAATGGGACAATGTAGGCGGTTTTATTGACGTCGATAGCATCCTTAGAGGAGGCAACAATGCTGTCCTGGGAAATGTCGATGCAGCCACGATAACAGCTGCTTCTTTCGTTGGCCCGCTTGCAGGAAAAGCGTCTACGGCAGGGACAGCAGACCGAGCATTAAGGGCAGATATATGTACAGGTAATGCAGCAACAGCTTCAGCAGTGGCATGGACAAACATTACCGGAAAACCATCTACGTTCTCTCCTTCAAGCCATAGTCACTCATGGGATTCTATAACTGAAAAGCCTACCAGCTTTACTCCAACGGATCATGATCAAGCATGGAGTACGATTACGGACAAACCTGCACAAGCTACTCGATGGCCAAAGTGGTCAGAGGTAACTGATAAGCCTACTTCTATGCCCGCTAATGGTGGCACAGCCGATGTTGCAAAAAGTGCAAATGCAGTAGCGTGGGACAATGTAATGGGACGGCCAAATTCAATGGCTGCTAACGGCGGCACTTCAACGTATGCCAACAAGATTAATATCAACTGCGATAACGAAATCGTCCTCAACCGAAACGGACAAAGCAACGGAGGAGCCTATTGGATTGGCTACCGCAATGAAGGATCAACGGCAGCAATCACTGAATACAAATTCGGCGATGGCTTATCTCAGGGCGGTCTAGCAAGTGTCACAGCAAAAACATTTAATGGCAGTCTTGCCTGGGAGAATATCAGCAGCAAACCGACCTCATTCACGCCAACTTCACATACACACGCATGGAGCCAAATCTCTGGCAAGCCAAGCTCTTTACCTGCAAATGGTGGTACTGCAGATAACTCAAATAAATTAAACGGAATAGACCTGAATACCCTGAAGCATACATTAGGTGGAAATAAAACACCGACATTAACAGACATAACCGGGAACATTTATGCTTTAAATGATAAAGGTTATAACTATACACGAGTAACTGAAAAATATTCTCGCAGTTCTAATGAAAAATATGAATGTTATAGTTTAGGAAAATACATAGGATATGCTGAAATAACGCAAAGTATAGATAATTTTGATGGCTTGTTGGTGCAATGTTGCTTCCTTAGTCGCGGCGTACAGAGTTCCAGTATTTTTCTTCCGACCTGGAGAGCAAAACAGGATGAAAACTTTCTTATGTCATGCACTCAAAGGACGGGGCAAATCAGTTTTGCTGACTATGAAGCTATAGTATTCTACTCTGATGGTAAGGTTTACGCAAGAGCAATAAATTCAAAAGACATCGGGTGCATAGCAATGAAAAGCGTTCAGGGCGTTATATTCTAAAGTATAACGCTTGTTATGAGGTGAAAGATGGACAAGGTAAAATTGGCTACAAACGTGGCCCTCAAAAAAGTACATGACAGTTTAAAAGAATCTTGTGCTTCCAAAACAGAATTGCAAGAAGTCATAAGCACAATACAGAAGCAACCGGGAAAAGACGGGGCACCAGGAAAAAGCGCCTACGAAATAGCTCAAGCGAATGGATATACCGGAACAGAAACCGAATGGTTAGCATCGCTTGTCGGACCAAAAGGCGATCAAGGCCCTGCGGGAGAGCAGGGTCCAATAGGGGAAATCGGACAATCGGGACGTTCTGCCACTATAAAAGTTGGTAAGGTAACCACCGGTGAGACAGCTTCCGTTAAGAATAGTGGAACCGTGTATGATGCGGTATTCGATTTTGTTCTTCCCCAAGGAAATAGCACAGGCAATGTTGTGACAAAAACACGTTTAAAAACAACGCTGGAAGCAGCCAAATGGAACAATGCCAAATATACCGTTGAGAATGAAGCCATCAAGCGGGATTCACTAATCTTCTTCGGTCTTTCCAACGCTTCTACTCTTACAGAATATGAAGATATGGCAAACGCTTGCATTTCCTGTACGTCTCAGCAGGATGGCTCTCTAACGTTGACTGCTCTCGGAAATGTGCCGCAGCATGATATCGTAACTGAGCTAGTGATTTTGTAAGGAGAAATTCAAGTATGTTTTTGAATGAACTGATAACACCGACAAATATCGTAACGCATAAGATAATCAAAGAGCAGCAAGGCGATTTGGAGGAAAAAGAAAAGACACTCCAGCAATATCAGCAAGATTCTTTCGATGCTTATTTGTCTGGAAAAAAGAAGGAATTCGTTTCTCTTGCCTCAGAGCTTGGCGAAAATGTTCTTTGTGGTATTTGTGGCTTGAACGGTTTTAAATCTTTGACATTTGAAAACGTCACTCACATTGGTAGCCGTTGCGGTCATTCAATCAACAACCATAATGAAGATCTTTTGGAATCTCAGCGTCCAACGTTTATTTTCACAAAGCCGGTAACGATAGACCAGGACGCTTTTGAAGGTTCGATGAATGTCAACTACGAATTTCGCGGTGGCATCGTAGAAATGAGTCCTAGTGTGTTCTATGGAGCCAAAAACGTAACCGTTAAAGTAGCGGGGAAAATACCTTCTGGCGCCCCATGGGATGACGGTGGCGGAGTAAACGTAAAAGTAATTCAATACGAAGAATCGTAAAAACAACTACAACGGAGGGAATAAAAATGGAGAAACCCCAAATTACATGGTGTGCAAAACTTAGAAAACAAGAAACTTTTGAAAACGGAGAGCGTTTCTACGCCGGCACTTATGTCGACAGCGAACCTCTTCTGGTAGACATCCAGTTATGGAACAACCGTTACGGTCTGACGGATGTAGAAAGTCTGAAAGACTTCGATATCGAATTATATTTCGATAATGTTGAAGACGAAGCGCTTTTGGATTACTGTTCGATTGCCATCACAAATAAAGAGCAGATCTCCCTTAAGCGGATTGGTTCTCGGGGAATCGTACAATTCCCGGAGCCCCAAATCATAAGTGGTGAAAAGAATAACGGAAACCCGACCGAAGCTTACAATAACTACATCGGTCTCACGCTTTCCTTTGCAGCGGCAGGTAAGTGCTTGAAAGAAAATGACCTCAAATCCCTGAACTTTGAAATCGTCCAAAGATAATATAAAAACCACCAGGAAGGACACCAGTCAGGTGTCCTTTTTAAGTAATATATTTAGTGCCAAGACAAAAACAGAAACTCTCAAAGGAGGAATGAATGTTTGTCGGATAGGACTTATCGCTTTATCAGCGATGCTGATCCAAACCAGATAAGGCGGCAATCTGCTTACATTGATGAACGCACTTGGCCCGCAATGCAGGTCATCTACGCAAACAGTGTAGACATGCCGAACAAGATCCGGGAGAATCAGATTCTTATCACAAAAGATGACGGTTGTATCTATATTTGGTGGAACAACCGGTACAAGAAACTGAATTTTGAAAAAGGCAGATTCAGTGGAGGCGGCTCTGATAGCGCTTCAGCCGACAATATCGTTGTTGTATACGATGACACTGAACTGGCCGGAAAAGAACTGCACGAGAATGCTCTCTATATCATCCGCAGGACGGGAACCATCCGTTACTACGATGGTCAGCAACTTCAGACGTTGTTCAGTAACGAAGAAGCACATAAAGTCAACGGACACACAGTTGAGAGCAATGTCCCTAAAGACGCTAAATTTACGGATACTACTTATAATGTCGTAGATGAAGACGCAGACGGACTGATGAGTTCTGACATGCTTGCCAAGTTGAACGCTACTGTGAGTAAGGATGAACTCAAAACAACTCTGGACAATTACGAGACTCGTGATGATTTCAAGACCGGCATCGAAAGCAAGGCCGACAAGGATGAAGTCTATACAAAAAACGAGGTTGACGCATTACGTCAGGAAGCTTCGAAAAAGAATCGTTGGAAAACCCCTGTTACAACACAGGCAGAACTTCCTCATGAAGCAGAACCGGGAGATATCGCCCTTGTAACGGAAGAAGACAGTCTCTATGTCTTCAGAGAAAAAGATGGCTGGAAAAACCTGCTGGAAAAAGTGCAGCTGCCTGGTAATGCAACAAAAGAAACGAGCGGCTTCATGTCAGCAGAAGATAAGAAGTTCCTGGACGAGATTCCTGAAAAATATGTACGTACCGATTCATTAGAAGAAGTAAAAAGGGCGATACCAAACATCGATGGATACGCAAAAACAGTCGAAGTAACAGACTTGATAAGTGCTTCAGTTGCACCTCTTGCCAAGCAAAAGAGCGTTGATGAGCTGGAAGCCAATATCAAGAATGTCCGGGAAAGCATTCCAAATGCATATTCTATGTCAGAGTCAGATGCCCGTTATCTGAAAGTTGCAGATAAACAGGATATGTCTGGATATGCATTAAAGACAGACGTTGATGTACTTCCGCACAAAGAAGACTTGCTTGACTTTGCCAGCAAGGATGACCTCAACAAATACGTACGCATTGAAATGCTGGACTCCAACAATAAGAAGTTCATGCAAAGAGGCGATGCGGATATGCTGTATGCCCCGAAAGCTCCAGCCGGATCTTCGTATGCGCTTTCTTCGTCCTTGGCAAACTACGCATTGGCTGAAGATGTCATCAAGCTGCAGAACATCATCGCCTCCTTGCAAAAGCAAGTAGATGAACTCATGAATCGCAAGAAAACGAAAGACATCGTAATAGGCCTGGCAGTGATGGATAATAACGGCATGCCAAGCAATAGCTTTATCTGCGTAACAGAATACAACAAAGATGAGAACTTCATCTATGTCCCAAGGTTCACGGAAGAGGCTTCATTCTATGATGGCATGTGCGTCCGCTTGTTCTCTAACCTGCAGGACGTAGCCATGGATAACGGCGCAGTACTTCATAGTGAAACCAAGATGGATGCTTATACCATGCTTCATACAAATGTAGCCGGTCCATATTATTATCTGACACAGCCAATCCATATCACAAAAGATTATCAGTTGAAAGTAAAGAATATGCCGAAGACAGAAGAACAAGGAGAAGATGCTAATGGCTAAACGTGAAGGTTTTCAGGTTCCAAATACAGTCGTAACTCCGGATGATACCGATACCTGGGCAGTTGCCGAATCAAATGATATCAAAGGCGGCCTGCACACCATAGAAACAAAAGATAAATTGGAAAGCATTCCTGAAGCTCGCCAGGATGACGGCATGGTCGTGTACGTAAGGAATGAGAACAAATATTATGAGAAACGCGGCGGCAAGTTTGTAGAACGTAAAGAAGTCGTTGAAAATAAAAAGCCTTGGACCACAGAAAACGCTATTCATTCAGATAGCTATGGAGCAACAATGATTGTGCCATATGTCTTTATGAGTAATCCTGGCTATCAAAATAGTAAAGGTGAATATTCTGCCACGAACATCAGCGCAGATGATGTTATCGTTGACTCTAAGATGAACGCTTATACGCGGCAGCAGCTTACTTCAGAAGTCATCGAAGTTGACAATAATGGCTTCAAGCTCATAAGCAAAGTCACTTATGACAACTTGATGAAAGCAACCATGGCTCCAGGCGTAACTCCTTTTGAAGCCATCAATGCTAACGAGCTGCCTGCAATCGCAAAGCCTTATGCACTAAAAGAAGGCGATACGATTCATGACAATACAATCGTTAGAAAAAATGTCGATGGATCGGAAAATATTGTTGATGCCATTGTCAACGTGCGAGTTAAAAACCTTAAAAAGATGTCGGAACTTACGAAAGATAAAGATGGAAACTATAGCGCCGGAGAAGATTTCCCTTTAGTGTTCGTTTCTTTCAACAAAGATGATGCAAATGTTGCTTTTGGTAAAGACATCAAAGGCACTGGTGTCAATACAGTGGCAGTTGGAACTGAATCAGCAACCTTGGGGATTTCCTCGACCGCTGTAGGTTATAAGGCATCGGCAATGGCGAACAGTGCGACAGCATTTGGCGAAAGCTCACTTAGTAGTGCAGTAGAAACTGTTGCCATTGGCGCATCAGCTAACGCTGGGAAGAATTCTGCCACTGCTATAGGTGCAAAAGCCATGGCTTTTGGCTCGAAAACAACTACAGTAGGCGCAGATGCAAATGCTTCAGGTGACCATGCAACATCTTTGGGTGCAGACTCCATGGCTTCTGGTGGCGATGCTATTGCTGTCGGAAATGCAACGGGCGACGCATCCGGCGATCGTGCCATCGCAATTGGCTCTGGCGCGAATGCAGCAGCAAAATCCGGGGTTGCTTTAGGATATACTACCGCCGTTTCTGCAGAAAATGCGGTGGCAATTGGTAATGGCGCGGATGCAGCAGGCAAGAATTCTGTTGCGCTTGGCCCGCAGGCTAAGACCTATGAAGCTGAAGCCGATGTAGTAAGCGTAGGCTCTCAGGCAATTGGCGGCGTACCTGAAATGACAAGACGAATCTCGCATGTAAGTGATGCGCAGAATGATACCGATGCAGTCACAAAGAAACAGCTCGATGCAGTAAAAGCAGCAATTCCTGAAATTCCTGCTGACGCCAAGTTTACGGATACTACATACAGTATTGTAACAAGCGGAAAAGATGAGGGCATCGAAGGCAAACCCGGCCTTATGTCTGTAGAAGATAAATTGAAACTCGATAGCCTGCAGAACATTGACACAAGTATCTTTATGACTAAGCCGAGTGAAGATTCTTATGTACTGAAAAGTGATGCAGATAAAACATATGCAAAGCTGAGCGACAATTATCTGAAATGCAGTGACATTGATAAAGAGTTCGTCGATTATGCAAAGAAAACAGATATGGATAGCGCAATCAAGAAGAGTCTGTTCTCTGATGATAACGGCACGCAGCCTATCTACGCTAAGACGACGGACGTTAAAGGCGATGCAGAAATCACTGCTATGATTACAGAACAGCTTGATGCAGCATTGAAGATTCAGGACAGCACTGATTCTACAAAGTACATTGACCGGTTCGTGACCAAAGACATCGTAGCCAATATGATTAAAGAAGCTATAGATGAATTTGAGTCCAAATACAGAGCAACGCTTAATCCAAATTGGGATAAGACAGGCGAAATGGCTGGTGACAACATAGAAGCAAAGAAGGACCAGGAGAAAAAAGAAACTGAAAGTGGTTCAACAGATAGCTCCAAGAATGATGCTTCGACTGATAACGACGCAAGCTCAAAATCCAACAGCAATAAAGAAAACAAAACCGAAAACACTGATAACAACAGCGGAAACAGCAAACCGCAGGCTTAACCTCATAAAAAACATCCCCACCTTTATGGTGGGGATTTTTGCCGAAATACTACTTTTTTGTTGCTTTGCAAACTGTACAAAGCATAGGCATTCATCATGCAAGTAATAATTTCTTTGAGAGTTCTCAATAAAATCTTATATAGGAGGTAGGGAATATGCAGGGAAAGAGCAAGACCGAAGCTGTATTGGAACTGCTTAGCCTTCGCAGGGTTGTTACATTTATGCTCGCCGCAACCTTTTGCTATATGGCTGTAATGGGTATCGTTACGCTTGAGCAGTTTCTTCCGGTATTCACTACAGTTATCGGCTACTATTTTGGAGCAAATGTGAGAGATGCCGAAACTGCCCCTAAAGACAAAGAGGAGGATGTTTGACCATGGAAGGAATCATCTCTTCAATTACACCACTTCTCACAGCACTCCAGCCTTCAACTGTAGCGATGCTTTTGGTAGGCGGAGCGATCATTCTTTTTATCTGGTACGCCATGTCCAAGGTCATTCCTAAATGGCAGGAAAACAATTCACTCAAAAATGACAAACTTGTTCAAATGGAAGAAAGACGCATGCAGATGGAGGAACGTCGCACGAAAGGACAGGAAGACCAAAACTCATTCATTCAGCGCACGCTGAACGACCAGCATGGTCTCTTGACCCAGAATACGGAAGTCGTAAAAGGGCTGGCTCGGACACTTGAATCCATGAACGAAGCATTCCGCAGTGTTTCCGAGCGCGTTGCGGTAAGCGACGCCATCACCATGAAGACAAATGAAATGATTGCCGGGATTCAAGAAAAAATGCCGGATAAGAAATCTGTCGATAAGATCCATGACCGTATCGACACGTTTGGCGAAACCTTTCCTACTCGACAGGATGTGCAGGACATCAAGAATTCTCTTGATGAGCTCAGCGATGAAATGAATCGCGCCAACAGCGTACTTACCGAAATCAAAACTCGACAGCTCATGCACTAAGATTAAGCACCTTCTTTGCGAAGGTGCTTTTCTATGCTTTCCCGCAAATACAGTTTCTACGGAGCGTAATAGTACATGTAGATGTATAAACATTTCAAATACTAAATAAGGATGTGGAAAATAAATGGCCAGTATCCCATATGGACGCGGCGTTCGCAAAGTTAGCGAGCGCATCCTTCAGGATGGACGCACTCTGGTATACACAGAGGAAGACGCAAGCAAACTTGATTTCTCTGAAATCCCCGACGGCTCGCTGAAAGTCAATAAAAAGCAAGGTACGGTAGAAGTAAAGCTTACAGGACAATCAAACTGGGTTCCTGCAAATCTGAATAACGATGGCACGCTTTGCATTGCCAAGGACAATCTTATTTCAGTCGAAACTTTTACGATCACATCGACAGACTGCGGCAACAATGAATTCCGTTATCTGAACTCGGAAGGACAGGCTCGTCGTATGCCCAAGACGGCAGAAGGCGGCTATGTCTTCGAATTGGAAAAAGGCTCTTATCAGAAAGTTCGCAGTCATCTTGAAGTAACAATCGATGATGTACTTCACCGTGACGCAGCTTCAGGTGGCCTGATTGAACTTACAGAAAAACGTTTTGAATTACGCGAAGCATTGATGCCGGATATGAAGATAACGGCAAAGTATGCTCGTTTAGTTAAACTCGGCAACCCAATGCCTCGTGTCTTTATTGGGGCGAAGAAACCAGAGAATGCACAGATCGGCGACATTTGGATTGATACGTCTGAAAATGCCAAAAGTACGAGCGAAATGTCTCCTGATGAACGCAAGACGCTTATCAGCTTTGGTAATGTAGTTGGAAGGCCGACAGACCTGGCAGGCTATGGTATCACCGATGATGTCGCTTATAATGGCCACGTTCATAGCTACAAGGATATTCTGGATTTTCCGGTTACAATGCCGGCGAATGGCGGGAGGGCAGATTACGCTGGACAGGCAGATTCTGCAAAGCAAGCAGCAAAAGCAGATTTGGCAACACTGGCTGATAGCGCGAAGAAGGCTGACCTGGCAACAGAAGCACTCCATGCTGCAGCAGCGCAAGAAGCTGTAAACGCAAAGCAAGCGGCAAAAGCAGATTATGCCGTTAGAACGGACCATGTTGATAAGGCATTGAATGCGGATTACTCTACGAATTCCGGTCACGCAATCAATGCTGACAAAGCAAAGAATGCAGATGTTGCTACAAAAGCAAATACAGCAGTAAATGCCGATTATGCTACTAAAGCGCATGAAGCAGATAAAGCCACGGTAGCAGATTCTGCAGCAAAAGCTTCTCGGGCCACCGTTGCTGAAAGTGCAAAATCGGCCGATACTGCCGGACTTGCAAGCAGAGCTCTTTCCGCAGATTCGGCAAAGAAAGCAACGACTTGCTCGACAGCCGATACTGCCGTAACAGCTATTTCTGCATTATCCTGCACCGGAAATGCGGCTACTGCCAGCAAAGCCTCTACGGCAGCAAATGCTGAATATGCCGCAAAAGCGGGATGGGCTGAACATGCAGCATCTTGTACGGGCAATGCCGCCACCGCAACAAATGCAACTTGTGCAGATAGAGCCACGAACGCCAATGAAGCGAAACTGGCAAAGGAAGCAGATCACGCAAAGAAAGCAGATAATGCCATCGATGCCGTCACGGCGCAAGAAGCGAATCATGCAAAAAATGCAGACAACGCAAAAAATGCAACGAATGCAGCTTATGCCACAAGTGCTGGTACAGCAAGTAGCACTCCAAAAGCAAGCAGAGCAGACGTGGCCACAGATGCAGAAAAACTCAAAGGACGCACAGTAGGCCTGGCAGCAAATCAGATTCCTTATCTGATGAGCAATGGCAAAATTAATCCTAACAACTTGTGCGCGCATAGACATAACTACAGCGATATCAATGGCAACGTTTTTGTTCGCGGTATGATTATGGCCTGGTATGGAAATGGGAATCCTCCTACCGGATGGAAGATCTGTGACGGTCAGAATGGCACGCCGGATCTTCGCGACCGTTTCGTTGTTGGAGCAGGAAAAAACTATGGGAAAGGCGCAACAGGTGGCGCTGCCACAGTACAGCTCACAAAAGCTCAACTTCCACCATTAGGTGTAGGTTATTTCAGCGCCGATGCGCATAACGGCGGGAACCGTAATAAAGGTGGCCTCATTAAAGAACAGAGCCGTTATGGCGTATACACGAAAAGCGGCGCGGCCGATGATTGGGGTTCAAACTATATTATTGACCTGAATGCGGGATTTGCCAACTCAGCACATGAAAACCGTCCGCCATATTATGCCTTGTACTACATCATGTACGTTGGCTAAGAAAGGAGAACATGTCTTTGAATAATAAAAAGATTACTGCTGCAGACTTAGACCCGCAGTTTCTCATCCAGATAATCAACAAGAACGGAGATCTTACTGAAGCGGAAAAAGCACTGGCAAGTTCATGCGTTGGCCGTGATGAAAGAATCGGAGAACATCAACTCCCAATTGCTTACACAAAAAGTGTCAACGATAAGATTACAGCTCTCCAAAACAAAGTGGCGCAGGCTCGTATGCTGGCCACTAAGATCGACAAAGCAGATTTGTCAGCAAATATCAACAACGAGATAGACAACATAAAACAGAAGATTGATGCATTGCAGGCACGCAATGCAACAATTGTCTATCAGTCAGGTAGCGGTTCAAGCGAAGCAACCCAAAGAGTCTTTGACAACATAAACAAACAAATTTCGGACTTAAATGTAAAAGTCATACAGAATGAAAAACGTTCCCAAAGAAATGAGACAAATCTAAACCAGAATATCACGGATACGACGAACCTAAAGACGTCACATACATCCTTGCAGCAAACGGTCGGTGAAGCCACAAAGAATCTTCAGCTGCTTTCTAATAAACAGGCTCTTTTAGCAAAACAGCAGGATTCGGATATCATAACGATACAAAACTGCACTACCCAGGTAAGCAACCTGGATGCCAGAGTAGCTGCTGCTGAAACAACAGTCGAAGCAATAGGCAAACGCTTGGAAACCTCTTCGCAAGAAGCGTTAAGCCGCCGCCTGGATGAGCAGGGGACAAAACTCGACAAGACAAAAGCTCAACAGGATATAAATATCAAAACCATTGATGACATGAAGGTCAACATTGGCGTAAACACAAATGATATAGCTGCTCTCACAGAAGAGCTCGATAAAAAAGAAAAAGCTATGCTTAAAATACAGGGCGACATTGGAGCCTTGACTGAAACAGTTAAAGCGAATGACGCAAAGTGTGCAAACGACATCAGCATCGTCAAAAACGTCCTGGACGGAGAAGTCGAAAGCCGTTCACAAGTTACCAGCGACCTCACAGAGAAGCTGAATCAAACCAGCACAGAAGTAGCTACTATGAGAGGAAATGTCCAGATTCTTCAGGATAACCAGGCAAAGGGGACAAATGATTTTAACGCCTTGAAGTCTAGGTACGATGCTTTGGAAGTAAACGCATCCAGTGACTTCGCGTCATTGAAGAAGCGTGCAGACAATATCGATACGGCGCACAACAAATTGTCTGCCAGCACTGATGAGAATTTCAAAATGATGAATTCAACATTGGAAGAGTTTCGGCAAAAACTCGAAGCCCCAGTTCTCCGCAAAACTCTCATCAATGCAGAAAATGCAATAACAAGAGAAGACCTGGCACCAAGCCTTACAGATGAACTGGATAAAGATAAGAGCGACATTGAGTTTGTTCGCGATTTAGCTGATTCTGCAAAAGTGTTCCAGGATGGCAAACCTGGGCAGACGATTGCGTTAAACGATAAGTCTGTAGCAATATCCAAAAATCTGTTGACTTATTGTTACTTCTTCAGCACAGAAGAACAAGCCATCGAGATGAAAAAGCAGCATATGACTCCGTTGGTCGATTCTGTCATGAAGATTATGTACACGTATGATGCAAGCGATGACCCTGAATCCGAAGAAGGGAAAAAACTTATCGCAGAAGGCAAAGAACTGTCAGGCGATGGTTATACCGTTGATAAGGAGTTCTTTGAAAGAATCGAAAACGTTGAAGCTTTCTATTATGACGCGCGTACCGAAGCTGTTTGGTACGTAACGCAGAAGAAGGAATTCCTTGTTGTTTATCCAGGGATGGAGCGTTTTGCACTTTCTGTTCCGCCTAAAGGAACGTCCAAATTATCGATAGGCCTGATGTCAGATCCGTCTCGGATTACAGTACTGTCTGAAAGTTCTTTCGTGTTCGAGGAAGAAGATGGTCAGAAGACAACCTACACAGTAAGACAAAAACCAGAAAATACGATTGTAAGAATCGCAGAAGGCGTCGTGTTTATCACGAACAACGGAGAAAATATTCAGACTTACTATGTAACTAAGAACTAAGGAGGCCGTTCTAATTGTCTTCGCAAATGAAATGGAAGCAGACGGACAAAGGTTCTGACAACGATTGGGTAAATCTTAATCAGAACGTGAATAACCGCCTGCGTATTGATAGCAACCTTTCAGATGTTGCAGACAAGTCCGAGGCAAGAAAAAACCTTGGGCTCGTCGGCGATATCAATACACACAATCACGACAACCGTTATCAGACGCAGATAAATGGTGAAGTCAACAAAAGACAAGAGCAGGATACGAAACTGGATAACCGGATTACGGCGGAAGTAAGTAAACTGAATGTCGCAATAGAAAAGAACAACAATGCGGCTTCCCAGAACTGGGAACGGCTGGAAAGTCTCATCAAAACAGGTGATTCTGCAGAAAGAAGTTATGCTGAGGGGCAGTCAAATACTCTAACCAGAGCCATGGCCGAAGAACGTTCTATCCGAGATAAAGCAGATGTCCAGCTGCAGGCAAACATCGACGAAGAAACAAAAGCAAGAAACGACGCTGACATAACGGAGGCAAACACCCGTTATCAAAACGATGAACAGCTGCGCTCGGTAATAAATGGCGCAAATGCCAGCCTGCATCAGGAAATTCAGAATCGCATTGAGGGAGACAAACTCAATGATTCCAACCTGAATGCAAACGTAAAGAAAATTAACGATAGCCTTGCGACAGAGACGGATGCCCGTATCAAGAGCGACGATAGCTTGCGTGATCTATTAAGCACTCTGCAAGGTAATTTGAATGCAACAAACAATCGAGCCCTATTCGGTGACCGCGTTGGCGATAAAAATATGTTCTTTCATTGGTCAGGACAGGGAGGACAGCCCACGTGGTTGTGGGGCGGCAATGATGGTGTAAACATGTTTGTTTACAATCCGCTAAACTTTCACGTAAGTCTGGCAGATAATGCATCCAATGCTTACAAACTGCATGTTGAATCTCAGGCAACGGAAACAAAAGACCTTATATACAACAATGGTATTGCAGGCAGTGACTATTTTCGTGTTCGTACAGGCGGTGTAAATGACAACGGTTGGGCAGAAATCGCTACTGGAAACAATGGCAACGAACCCATCTACATTCGTCAGTATGATACGGCAGGTAAGGTTGCCCATCAGGTCGTGGCCTTAGATGGAAACGGCAACTCCAGTTTTTCCGGACGTATTTATGCCAACAATGGCATAACCGTAAGCAGCACATTAAACCTCGCCAGCAATCTGTGGAATAACATCGGCGATGACGTAGCGATAGGCGACTGCGATGTTGCCGGCAGCTTTGGCATTAAAGGTCTCAATGGCCCGACCAGCATTTCTCTGGTACATCGGAACGGTACAGTCGGAAATCGTGCCACAATTACGTATGACGGCGGTAACCTTCTGTTCAACAAAACCCTGCAAGCCAACCTTGCCGGCAATGCCTCGACTTCTTCTACGAGCGCGCAGCTGGCTAGAGACGGGGATACCCGGTATCCTATGACCTTCCACTGGGCAGGTCAAGGCGGACAACCGACGTGGCTTTGGGGAGGTAATGACGGAACAAATATGTACGTCTACAATCCCCGCAATTTCTCCGTAAACTTTGCGAACAACGCTGCAAGTGCTAATACTGCGTCGCAGGTATCATTCAGCGGTGGTTCAATGAGTGCCGGAGGCAAGGACAACGGAGATGCTATTTCCAACCTGGGCTCGAACGTAACAATCTCTTCCTGGTGGGGCATAGGCTTCTATAACTCCTGCAACAAGAGATACACCATCAGCATGGACCTGCGCGCCGGCTCAATGCGCTGCCTCGGAAACTTCTCTGCCGCCCGCGTATATAATGCTGTGTTCAATGATTATGCCGAGTTCTTTGAAAAAGGCGATAATGCAATCGAAGCCGGAGATATCCTTGCTTTGGATATGAATTCTGAAGAAGAGAAATACATCAAAGCCACTTCTGATTCTGAAGTAATCGTTGGTATCTGCACCGAAGAGTATGCGCATATCATCGGCGGCAAAGACCAAAGTATCGAAGAGAACAAGAAAGAGTTTGCTCCTGTATCTCTGATGGGCCGTGTCCATGTAAAAGTAACGGATGATGTCCGCAAGGGCGATAAGATCGCCGCATCGGATATTCCTGGTGTTGGCCGTAAGGCTAAGCCGGGTGAATACTCTGTAGGCACAGCTCTTACTAATCCAAAAGACGGCAAGGTAAGAGTCCTTGTCCGCCATTAATTGAATAAGATTCTGCTTGCTCCGCCATAAGCGGAGCGCAGAAAGGAGGAATCTGGACCTTGCGTTTCGTAACCGACGAAGCGATACAGCGCTTAATGGTTAACAATAAGCACGCCTTCGTGACAAAGAAAGAAGTACAAGGCACATTACCAACAGATAAGATAACACTGAATAAGACGGAAAATGTCCCGCAGATTATCCAAAGCGCTCAGAAATATACTGACACCTTCCAAAAGAATTTCAAGGAGCAGCCAAAGATAACAGACATGGCACCGTCTGATGTAGGCTTTACGCTCATCTCTGGCGCGCATGATAAACGTTCCAATGTAATCCAGGATGCAACAAAAGAAAATGGTCAACAGGATATATCCAATGACTACATCGATACGCAGTACAGCGTGATTGCTATGTCCGATCAGCAACATAATGGCATGGGGCAGGAACGTCGCGACATTGAAAGCTCTGCAATGGTCTATGTTGGCGGCGGCACAGCAGCTTTTGTAGCTAAAGCAAAAACTCAGGCTGCAGCCGGCCACCTTGCTTTATATGAAGGCAAGGAAGCTGAAAAGTTTGGAACAGAGATAAATACCATCTATACTGCTCCAGATATTGGTACAACCATGACCAGAGATACGGTAGTTGATGATGACTGCTTCAATGCTTCCGCACGTTATGACGCACAGTCCCTTTCTTTTTCAGGTAAAAGAAAATTCAAAGTAAACGACAAAGTAAAAGGTGAAGGAGCGGCTTGTCTTCTAAACGCGGAAAAACTAGAATTCAAGAGTGACAATAATAAGTTAACTATTGACGCGACAGGCTTTGAATTAAACGGCGTTCGAAAAGAGTTTGACGCCAATCGGATATTCCGCGTAAATGTAGACTTATCTGAGCCAGAACGAGTATTAGCTGCAGATAAGACTGCTATCGACAAGTACTATGTTCGCGTCGAGTCTCCCAAAATCTTGAATGATTGCAGTGACATCCAACTGAGGAAAGAATCGGCAATTCGAATTGCGGGCAATGATCTTCGTAAGGTAGAAAATGTTCCAAACGTCGATGTAGCTGTACAAGCCGGCGAATGCTATTTAATTATGTCGCCTGACGTATTCAATAACAAGATTTCTGCCGAAGCTAAAGATGCAAATAAC
>Ga0256405_10007352_pt1 | contig 16702 bp, 11 predicted proteins | sample RumenRJG_02DNA_FD_189096 | JGI IMG/M metagenome (GOLD analysis project Ga0256405, IMG submission 189096) | Bovine rumen microbial communities from Lethbridge, Alberta, Canada - RJG_02 | ecosystem: Host-associated > Mammals > Digestive system > Stomach > Rumen | place: Canada: Alberta...
AGATACCAATTTCTTTATAACGAGCAATGTTCTCGGCTTGGATGAAGTAATCGCCAAGATATCCAAGTTTGCTTGTATCGTTAGCTGTTGAATAACCGTTATAGACGATTTCAAGGTTCATACATCTGAAATCATCTTTTGTGATTTGAAGATTTCCTGAAGCATCAAATGGTGCATTTTCTGTGTACCAAACGATACCGAGGTAACGTCCATAACCATCACGCTCTGGGAGAGCATAGTGGTTAAGAAGTGTATTTCCATCATAAGTTCCTTGTAAGGATTCAAGAGATTGAACAATGACACATTTTGCTTTTGATGTTTCTTTGTTCATATCAAGGATAGTTTTTGCCCAATTTGAGGTTGTTTTACCCCATTTTTCGACTTCTGATGTTGATTCTCTTGTATCGACACCAAGATATCTAACCTTGATTGTGTATTTGCCAACTGAATCAGTGAAGTGAGTTGTATCACCATCGATACAGTTTACGAAGAAATCTGTCTCTCCTGGCATAAGCATTCTAGCAACGCCGTGTTGGAAGAATGTTGGTGTAGTGGCTACTGGGTTTTTGGTCATTACTGCTCTAAATTCTTCGTCAGTTAAGTTAATTTTTGCTTGAGCAACAACGTCAACGTCGTCAACTGGAGTTTTTTCTTCTGACTTAGTATTACAAGCAGTTAATGCACCCATGCCCATAACTGCGATAAATCCGAGAGTTAATAGGCGATTAATTTTCATAAGTTACTCCTTATTATTTTAATGTTCTAGCAGCTTCTGAATATGCTTTATCAAGAGCTTCTTCGACTGTATCTTTGTTAAGTTTAACGTAACCTGTAACGTTACCGATGAATCTACGTGCACCAGCTGAACCATAGAAGACAGGTGATGTCATGTAGTAGTCTTTGATGACTGAAGTAACTTTTGGAACTTGGTAGTTAAGTTTTGATAAGTTTTCTGGTAAATCAGCATCTGCTAAGGCTGCTTTATAGAAATCTGTTTCATATGATGAAACTCTGACTGGGTCATATGAGTTTTCAAATGCGACTTTTGCGTTGTTTTCTGGATCAGCAATCATCTTGTAGAATAACCATGCACCTTTTTGCTTTGCTGTATTTCCAGTTTTGAAGAATGCGATTGATGGGCCTTGTAAGATGTAGGCTGGATTACGTCCTTCTCTTGCTGAAACTGTGCCATCTGCTAATTTACCCGCTGTGACTGGGTTGTAGTATGGAACTGGAGCAAGTTTGATGCTATATGTTTTACTCATTTGATAAGTTGAACCACCAGTTGAACCGATACACATAAGCATGTTGCCTTGGTTGAAGTGTTTGTTTGTGTATTCTGTGCCACCTTGTGAGCCTTTTGTAATTAAGACACCTTCAGAAACTAAGTTTGTAACTTCTGTGACGAAGTCAACAGCGCCTTGGTTTTGACTTGAGAATTGGAGGTGGTCAATCTTGTCGGTGATGTTGTCGTTTGTTGTGAATGGAATACCTCTTTGTTTGAATTGTGAGATGTAGAGGTTGGAATCACTATCATAACCGATTGGGAAGTAGTTCTTGTTAGAGAGACCTTCAGCTTCTCTATTTGCTAAAACTGCACGAGCAACTTTGATCATTTCATCCCAATATTGTGGGACTCTTTTTGCCTCATTTGCTGCAGTTGAACCAATGTTACCTGCTTCATCAATGTAGTAGGTGTAAATTTCTTCTGTTTTGATTCTTTGTGTTTCAGCGGCGATTTCGTCGGCTGTGTGACCCTCTGCTTTATAGGCATCTAAGACACGTTTTTGTCTCTTTTGAGTTTCTGGGTTTGCACCACTAAAGAAGTTTTCGTTATAGAACATAGCTTCTGTTGATTTATAAAGTGGCATTGACCATGTGCCTGGATATTGATATTTTTGGCCTTCTTCGTAGTATTGTTTGACGAAGTCAGCTTTTTCAGCAGCTGTAAGTGCCATTTCTGGATCTGATGAATCGATGTAATCATCAAGTTTGACGAGTTCATCATCGCCAATATATTCACAGAATGAATCTGGATAACCCATTGTCATATCACAGGATGAACCTGAACTCATCTTATTATATAAGTTTTCTGCAAGTGAATCATAGTCGCCTGCGATGCCTTCTAATTTAACATGATATGTACCTGCATATTGTTCATTGAACTTTTCAGCAATACTATTTAAAACTTCCGCTTTATCATGGCCTAAACAATGCCAGAAAACGATTGAACCATCATCTTGTCCTGCACAGGATGAGAGTGATGCGGCTGCAAGTAAGCCAACGCCTAATACTGTAATTAGTCTTTTTTTCATATTTATACTCCTTTGTATATTGTTTATCCTTTAATACCAGCTCTTCCAACGCCACGCATAATGTATTTTCTAAAGAAAATAAATACTAATAAGAGCGGTGCGGTAACAAGAGTTGATGCGGCCATTTGACGACCAGTATTTGCTATATCATCTGAGCTGAACTTCATACGAAGACCAACTGAGATAAGATAAAGTTTTTCGTTTCCACTAGCAATTAATTGTGGCCAAACGAATCCGTTCCAAGCACCCATAAGTTTTAAGATGGTGATTGTAACAAGGGATGGCATAACGAGTGGAACCATAACATGCCATAAGAAATTCCAATCGCTCTTACCATCGACTTTTGCTGCGAGATAAAGTTCGTTTGGAACTTGTTTCATGTTTTGACGTAATAAATAGATATAGAAAACGCTAACCCAGAAAGGAACAATCATCGCAGCGAAACCACCAATGATGTTATTGTTAGAGACCATACCTAAGTTGGAAACTGTAATGTAGTTTGTAATAACCATCATTTCTCCTGGAATCATCATGGTTGCAAGAAAAATGACGAATAATAAGTTTTTGCCTTTGAATTCTAAGCGTGCGAACGCGTAAGCTGCAAAAACTGTGGTAACAAGGGTACCTAAAGTTGAGATAATACCAACGATTAAGGTGTTGCCCATGTATAAACCAAAGTTGAATTTACCGCCGAAAAGATCTGTGAAGTTGCTCCAAGCAATGATTTTAGGCCAGAGTGATGGCATTGTCATGCCTGGGAGCATTAATTGAATTTCTTCACCTGTTTTAAGGGACGTAATAACCATCCAATAGAATGGGAAGAGAAATAAAATTGCAATAAAAGCGAGGAATGCATAAACAACAACCAAACCTAAAATTCGTACAACTTTATCAACGGTTTGTTGTTGAGCTGATGATCTTTCTTTTCCTTTTAATATAAGGACTAAATCACTTGTTCTGTCAGTCATATTAATAATGTACCCTCTTCTTAGAAACTATGGATTGAATTCCCGTGAACGCTAAGATGATGACAAAAAGGATAACTGCGGCGGCGGCGCCTAAGCTAGGTTGTTTGTCATTAATCTTTTCATAAATATAATAAACGACCGTTTTCATAGAAGATGGACCGGTGTTCTTGTCGAAGAAGCCACCTTCTGTTCCAAAGAAAGCGATGACACTGTTGTATTCTTTGAATGATCCAATAAATGATGTGATCATAACGTAAAGAATTTGTGGAGATAAAAGTGGAACTGTAACTTTGAGGATGGTCTTCCATTTTGGAGCACCATCGATTTTTGCCGCGTCATAATATTGGCCATCAATATTTTGGAGACCGCCGATAAAGATAAGAATCTTATAAGCAAGTGAGTGCCATACAATATAGAAGGATAATGCGAAGAACGCATTCCAATAATTGACAGTTTCACCAGCATGAGTTGTAAAAATCCAAGCGGTATCTAGTCCAAAAAGCGAGTTAAAGATACCATAATCTTGGTTGAAAATAACGGCGAAGACCATACCAATAGCAATCGCGTTAGTAACGTATGGAACAAAGAAAATAGTTTGGAAGATTTTCTTTAAGAATTTAATGCTATTTAATGCGATAGAAATTAAAAGCGCGACAATAATTGATACCGGAACAGTTACGAATGTAATAAGTAAAGTGTTTGGTAAAGCAACTTTAATAAATGTATCAACATAAATATCACCGACAGCCGACTGAGTAATTGGCTTGAGGTTTAAAACGTATAAATAATTATCGAAAGTAAAACCATTTGAAGTTCCATTTTTAAAATCATAGTCCTTGAGAAAGCTTATACCGATGGTATTGATGATAGGATAAAAAGTAAATATCGCCATCAAGATTAAGACCGGCGCTAAATATAACCAAGCTTTCCAGTTATTCTTACTTTGCATAATTATTAACCTTCAATTTTGATTCTCTTTTGTGTTTCTCCGTCAAAAACGAACACTTTATTTGCTCTTAAAGCAAACTTAACATCGCCTGTCTTAACATCGATATCTGAATCGATAATGACTTTGATTTCATTACCAAGGAAGTTTTCGTGTGAACAAACAAGAGACATATCTCTACCTAATGTAACGATTGAGTTAACTTGGAGAGTTAAAACTTTGTCTTTTGCTTTAACGCCATCTCCGACTAAGAATCCTTCTGGACGGATGCCAACGAATACCTTCTTGTCTTCGATTTCTAAGTCGCTCTTGATAACTTCTTCTCCAATATAAAGTTTTCCGTCTTCAATTCTTCCTTCGAAGACGTTGATTGGAGGTGTACCTAAGAATTTTGCGACAAATAAGCTGTTTGGATTTCTATAGACTTCTTGTGGGTGACCTTTTTGCATCATAATGCCGTCTTTCATAACGACGATTTCATCACAAATTGACATTGCTTCTTCTTGGTCGTGGGTGACGAAGATTGTTGTAATGCCTGTTTCGCGTTGAATTCTCTTAATTTCTTCACGTGTTTGAAGTCTTAAACGAGCATCTAAGTTTGATAATGGTTCATCGAGTAATAAAACTCTTGGTTTTTTAACAAGGGCACGAGCGATAGCGACACGTTGTTGTTGACCACCAGAAAGTTCACTTGGCTTTCTGGTTAAATATTGGTCGATTTGAACAAGTCTAGCTGTTTCTTGAACAAGAGCATCGATTTCGTCTTTTGTGAGTTTTCTCTTTTCTTCAATTGGAGCGCCATCTTTGATAAGTTCGAATTTGTCATTAACTTCAAAGCCCTTTTCGACAGCTTTAGAAATTAATGCTTCATTTTCTTTTCTTAATTCTTCAATCTTCTCATTACATCTGACTTGGATGTCTTCTCCTGTGAAAAGATTAAATTCAAAAATACGTTTAGCCATTGATGTGACAATGTGGTAATTAAAAACTAAGTTACGAATTGCCATTTCTTTGGATAACTTGCCTTCAAAAACAGAGTTGTTAATGATTTCGTTACATTTTGGTAAGTCTTCCAAAATTTCAATGATGTCGTTATTATCGATTATCTTTTGGATTTGTTTGTTTTTGACAACTTTCAAGTTGGTAAGTGGGAAACTAACGTTTTGATAAATTGTCATGTGAGGATATAAAGCGTAGTTTTGGAAAACTAAACCAATCCCCCTTTTCTCTGGTGCTAAATGGGTGACGTCTTCATCACCAAACCAAATCTCACCGCTTGTAGGTTGTTTCAAACCACTGATCATATAGAGAGTGGTTGATTTACCGCAACCACTTGGACCAAGCAATCCAAGGAGTTGGCCATCGGCAATGTTGATTGTAATATCGCCAACAGCAGTCGTGTCCGAGATATTCTTTTTAGGATTACCAGGGAACACTTTAGTTAGGTTTTTAAGTTTGATTTCCATAGCTTAAATCTCCATATTTTTGCTTTTATAATTTTAATTATAAAATAGGGCGTTTTCAACTTACGAAATAGGCAAAATATAAGAGCTAAAGCTGTTTAAAACTCCGATATATCAAGCTGTGGTCTATGAAGAAAATGTTTTTTATCTTAAAAATATAATTATTTTTAAGCAAAAACCCTCTAAAAGTCCAATATTTTTCAAAATTGTTTATTTTTCATGCTTTTTTGTTATATACAAAAAAGGATTTTTTTGATTTTTTTCAATTATAAAAAATTAACGTGAAATAAATGTCTTCTTATTTAATTTCGAATTCTTTATTTTCTAATTTTGCTTTCTCAGCAACAGTTTTGTGGTCAATATAGTCTTCGTAATTAAGATATACAACTTGGTTTGAAACATCAACCAAATATGTTCCAAAAACATAGTTATGAAGATTTTGTCTATTTTTACTAATCAATGCCATTCCAACTGAAACAAACACCGGAATAAAAACTGTTGCGATACCTAAAATGATCTCAATGAAAAAGATAAAGAAGAATCTGCCGATAAATTTACCATCTTTAACATTTAAAGCATCGCCGTTTATTAAAGCTATTTTGTTTAATTTTTGTCCTAAAGTTTGTCTTCCTCTTTTGAAGAAGGTTAAAGGCAACAATAATAAGAAAATTGAACTAGAGATAAGTAACCCCACAAAAATATCTACTAAAATAAATGCGAATATAATTTGAGTTGCACGATGATAGGCTTCATCGGTCATAAAATAGCCTAAAGTTCTATCATAAAGTTCAGATTTAAAGAATTCATAAATTGCTGAATAATTAGTGGTATTATATTCATATTTTTTAGTTTCAGCGTTGTATTTAAAAAGGATTGAAGAGTCTTTTCTGCTCAAATAACCCTCTAAAACCTCATTATTTTTTAAAATAATTGTGTAATAACGGTCTAATTTCTCATCCAAAATCTCTGCTCTCTCAAGAATGTTTTTATCACTATTTTCAAGGTCATATGTGATTAATTGGAAGTCATCTGTATAAAATCCAGAGTTCTTTTGATAATTCTCACGATATTGAACTTGTTCAGCATATGCAGGGAAGGAATTTACAACAAGATTGCACAAGAAAGCAAAAAGTCCAGCTACAGATAACACTAAAAAGAAATCAATTAAAAAAGAAAAGAATCTCTTTCCGTTTGAAGCTGAAAAATATTCGACATTTCTTTTTTTAGTTTCTACTGAAGTCACTTGATCTCTCCTCTTCTTTTCTTTCTACGTATTTGGTTGATTTTGATATTTGTAAGCTAGCTAAATCTGATAAATATTGTCTTTTTGGCATAACTAACATCAAAATAACAGACAACAAAGTAATAATTAATGAGAAAACGAGTATCGATAAGAAATTAATTGAACCTAAAATCGATGCACCATATAGAGCATAGCCATCTGTAAAGATTGGTACTAGTGCTAGAGCACTAAACAATCCTATAAATTCAAATACTCTTTTTACTAATATCTGCCACCAACTTGGCTTTTCTCCGCTAATTGAGATATCTACTACCTTAAAAATCTTTTCCCCAAGTGTTTCCTTATTTTTGAAGACAAAACATAAAGCAACATCCACAATTAAAAAGACAATTGCATAAGTTACGATAATTCCTACGCTCATTGTTGTGGTATATCGGTTATATGCTTCATCATATTTCTTCTTTTCTATAATATAAGGCTCGTATTTTGTCTCAACTTCATTGATTCCATAGCCTGCTACATAGTAATAAAGTTCATAAAGCTCTTCAAAAATTGTTTCTTGCTTGCTTGTTGCAATATTTGTCCCGTTATTTAGATATAAATCCATTTCTTTTGCACAATCATTTTGGAAATATATTTGATAATTTTCCATGGTAAGCGTAGAAATTTCAGGAACCACAAAATATTTATTCAAAATTTCGCTCTTATTATTAAATAATTCATACATTTTCGCGATTTTATTGGTATCGCTTGTTTCTTCTTCAATTCCGTTTTCATATTTAAACTTCAAAAAATAATATGCAACGCAATCGTTGTTTATGTTTAAAGTGTTATTTTCATTTATTGCTATTCTAGAAAATGGCGCTTCATCTAATCCTTGTTTTTGATACGTGCTTAAAGTTACTTTTGAATAATAGCTTTTCGCCATTTCTTCCATTGATAAAAGGCGGTCTTCATAAGTTTCTTGAAGATGCGTTGCTTTAACTATTTCTCTAAGGTTCCAGTAGCTCTCGTTATATGCGTTCTTGGCATCATTAATTCCTGGGGTGTTTTCACAAATTGGAACAGTTGCTACGACAAAAAGAATAAAAGAAAGAATTAAGGTTAAGAAATAATTCACTAAACCAGCAGAAAACTTAGCTCCACGCGAAGCAGTTACATAAGCGCTAAATTCTGAAATTCTTTTTGTCTTTTCCATAAATTTATTTTATTCTGAATAAATTTTAAGTAAAACTTATTTATGTTATTTTTCTCCTTTTAAGTGCATATTTATTCTTGTTTTTTCTTGAAAAACCCTGCAAAACTCAATTATTTTTTAAAAATTAGTTTAAACTGGCCTTTAATTCAAACAAAATATCACGAAGTTTAATTGCTCTTTCAAAGTCAAATTCTTTTGCAGCTTGATGCATTTCTTTTTCAACTTCTTTGATACGTTTTTGAAGTTGAGTTCTAGACATTTTGCCTTTCTTATTAATAATATCCATCTCATCATCTTCTTCAATATTTCTAATTGGAGGTTTGATTTCTTTAATAATGGTAGTTGGGATAATTCCATTTTCATCATTATAAGCTTCTTGAATTGCTCTTCTTCTATTGGTTTCATTAATACAAATTGACATTGAATCTGTCATTGTATCAGCATACATAATAGCTTTTCCGTTTGCATTTCTTGCTGCACGTCCGACAACTTGAATTAATGAACGTGAACTTCTTAAGAATCCTTCTTTATCTGCATCAAGTATACAAATAAGTGAGACTTCTGGAATATCTAAGCCTTCTCTTAAAAGGTTAATTCCGACCAAAACATCATATTTTCCTTTACGAAGTTGATAAATAATCTCACTTCTTTCTAATGTTTTGCATTCGTTATGTAAATAAACTGTCTTAATGTCTCGATCTTTAAGATAATCAGTTAAATCTTCTGCCATTTTAATTGTCAAAGTGACAACCATTACTCTTTCATTTCTATCAACACGTTCTTTAATTTCAGAAATGAGGTCCTCAATTTGACCATTTGTTGGTCTAACTTCAATAATTGGATCTAAAAGTCCTGTTGGTCTAATAATTTGTTCTATTACTTCGCCGTTTGTTTTACCAAGTTCATAATCACCTGGAGTTGCTGAAGTACAAATGCATTGATTGATTAATCCTTCGAATTCTTCAAAATTTAAAGGTCTATTATCTAATGCACTAGGTAATCTAAATCCATACTCAACTAAGGTTGTTTTTCTTGATCTATCGCCGTTATACATACCACGAACTTGCGAGAATGATACGTGACTTTCATCAACTATTAATAAGTAATCTTTTGGGAAATAATCCATTAAACAGAATGGTCTTGAACCTGGAGCTCTACCATCAATATGTCTAGAATAGTTTTCAATTCCAGGGCAATGACCAAATTCTCTCAAAGATGCGACATCTTGTTTTGTACGCATTTCAATCCTTTCGCGTTCAAGAGGTTTAGCCTCTTGGGTGTAATAGGCCATTCTATCTGCAAGCTCTTCCATGATTGTGTTGCAAGCACGTAAAATGTTTTCTCTAGCAGAGGCATGATCATAAGCAGGGAAGAGTTCATAAAAACGATATTTTTCGATAATTTCGCCAGTTAAGTAATTACATTTTACGATTCTTTCAACTTCATCATCAAAACAATCAATTCTAATAAACCAGTCTTCACTATCAGCTGGCATAATGTCGATAACATCACCTCTCACTCTAAATCTGCCGGGAGCTAGATCGATGTCATTTCTTTTATATTGGGAATTAATTAAAGAGTTAAAAAACTCTCTCCTATTTAAAGTTTCACCGCTTCTAATCTCAAAAATAAGTTTTTTATATTCATCTGGATCAATTAATCCATAAATTGATGCGACAGATGCGACAACAATTGTATCTCTTCTAGAAACAATTGAGTTAATTGCACTGACTCTCATCATTTCTAATTCTTCATTCATTTGAGCAGTTTTATCAATGTAGGTATCACTTGAAGGGATATAGGCTTCAGGTTGATAAAAATCAAAGTTAGACACAAAATATTCGACTCTATTTTCTGGGAAGAGTTCTTTCATTTCGCTATATAACTGACCAGCAAGCGTTTTGTTATGAACCAAAATTAATGTTGGCTTTTGAACTTGTTCAATAACGTTAGCAACAGTAAAGGTTTTACCAGTTCCGGTTGCACCTAAAAGAACTTGGAACTTCTTTCCTTCATTTACCCCATTTACCAAACTTTTAATTGCTTCAGGTTGGTCGCCGGTTGGTTTATAGTTGCTATGTATTTTGAACAATCTATTTTCCATCTTTTTTCTTCTTCATATTTTTAACAATGCGAGGAAGTGAATCGCCGCTCTCATTTTCAATATGTTGGAATCCTTCTCCACCAATAAATAATGCGTTATAAAAAGTTGTAAATGCTTTAGGATCAATTTCAGCAATAGCTTTTCTAATCTTTACATATTCTCTTCTACTTACTTCAATTCGTACCATCTTTTTGTCTTCTTTAGAATATGCACCAACACAATTAAAAATTGTTGCGCTTCTATCGATTTCTTTAATAGAAAACTCTGCTATTTCTTCATATTTTTTCGAAATTACATCTATAACGTATGAATTTTGACCATTAACATAAACAGTCGAAAGTACCATTGAAGATACGCATGCTGATAAAATACCTATTAGTGATGGGATAACATATGCACCTCTTACTTGGAAGATATTTATAAAAAGACCAGTAGCAACTATGGTTGCATCTATTAAGAAAAATGGAACTGTTTCTTTAACGCCTGTATATTTTGTTACTAATAAAGTAATAATATCTACACCACCAGTTGATGCACCAGCTTTAAAACATAACGCACAACCCAAACCTGTTAAAAGTGATGATAAGAATCCGATAATTAACAAGAGTCCAGGGGTTGCGTTAGTAACTTCTCCTAAATTAACGATAACTCCATTAACTAAAACCGGATCCGCTTCAAGTGCGCGATAACTCAATATGAGATGAACAAATTCTTCTTGGATGCCAGTTTTTAAAATAATATTTGAGAAAACAGGAATTAAAATTGTTGATAATAAGGTAGATAAACTAAATTTAACACCTAAAAGTATTAATCCAATTACGAATAATCCCCAATATAGGATGTAGTTTAAGATAACTGGATCGATAAAGTCTTTTAAAAGAATGGTAATACCAGAAAGACCTCCAGTATTAATTGAGAAGGGAAGCATAAAAAAGCAATTTGAAACTGACATTACAAATGATGCAAATACAATCATTAGTGAGTTCAAGATTAAAGGTTTAATCTTTTCTTTGGTAAAAATTGATTTTAATTTATTAGCCATTTTTCTTCGCCTCCATTTCTAGATATGAATAGATGAACCCAAGTAAGTCTCCATCCATAATTTTGTCAACTTGTGTGTCTTCAAACTGAGTTCTGTTGTCTTTAACAAGGGTATATGGGCAGAAAACGTATGATCTAATTTGTGAACCCCATTCAATGTTTTTTTGTTCACCAATAATTCCTTTAAGATTTGCTCTTTTTTCCTCTTCTTGTCGTTCGATAAGTTTGGATTTAAGCATATTCATCGCCATTTCTTTATTTTTGAGTTGGTTTCTTTCAACCTGGCAAGCAACGACAATTCCGGTAGGAATGTGGGTCAATCGAACTGCGGTTTCAACTTTATTAACATTTTGACCACCAGCACCTCCACTTCGATAAGTGTCCATTTTAATGTCTGATGGTCTGATTTCTATTTGAATTGAATCGTCAAATTGTGGAATAACGTTTACACTTGCAAACGACGTATGGCGACGAGCGTTGGCATCAAATGGTGAAATACGAACGAGACGATGAACGCCTTTTTCGCCTTTAAGCATGCCATAGGCATGCAGGCCTTCAACGAGTAAAGTGACACTCTTTGTGCCAGCTTCTTCACCAGGCAAATAATCTAAAACTGTGAAATGAAAACCATTCTTTTCACAGAATCTTTCATACATTCTTAAAAGCATTTCAGCCCAGTCGCAAGCTTCTGTGCCCCCTGCACCAGGATGTATTTCTAAAACGCAATTTAAGTTGTCATATTCTCCTGAAAATAAAACTAATCTTTGAAGTTCTTTTAATTCTTCCCTAGCTGATTCATACTCTTCCTGAACAAGATCAGCCATGTCACCTTCAAACATATCAAGGTTGTTAAAAATCTCATCTAAATCTTTGAATTTAGCTGATAATTTATTGAATGTGTCAATTTTATAATTGATTTCGTTTTTTTGTGCGATGATTCTAGAAGCCTCTCTTTGGTTGTTCCAAAAATCATCTTTTAATGATAAATCTTCAAGTTCTGCGGCTTTTTTGACTAAATTAGGCACGTCAAAGAGAGTCACCGAGCGATCGAATCTCTTCTAACGCCTCATTTAATCCTTTCCTCAAAATGTATAAATCTACCATAACTAGTTTGTATGTACGTCTTCGTATTCGTGTTCTTTTGCAGCTTCTTTGTCTTTATCAATTTCAGTGATGTTAAGCGAAGCTTTTGCGGCTGCTTCTTCTTTAGCAGCAACTTTCATTTCAGCTGGTTTTTGTTCTTTTGGTTGTTCTTCGACAACGTTATTTGTTTGAACTGTGAATGCTTGTTTTTCTTCTTTCTTTTCGACTTTAACATTCATTAAGTTAAGAACGACTTCTAAAGCAATAGTTTCAAGCATTTCTCTGAACATTTCCCAACCTTCATTAACGTAGTCTTGAAGTGGGTTAACTTGTCCATAACTTCTAAGTGAAACTGATTCTCTGAATCTATTCATGTTATCGATTTGTTGTGTCCAGTTTCTATCGATACATCTTAAAGTGATTTGTCTTTCAAGTCTTTCACCTGTATCTTTATCCCATTCAGCTTTTCTTGTCATATAGGCATCAAGTAAGATTTCGCCTAAGTCTTCGCCTGCCTCTTTTGGATCTGCATCATCATATAATGCTGGTTTAATGACACCTTCTGGAAGGAATCTTGGTGCGATTAATTCGGCGAGCATATCGCCATTGATTGTTCCGGTTTGTGAATTTTGTGGAACTGATCTCTTACAAAGAGCGACACCACAGTCACTGAATGTTTCAAGTAATAATTCGCTGATGTCTTTTGCATATAAGATTTGGTCACGTTTTGCATACATGATTTGTCTTTGTTTACTTAAAACATCATCGTAATCAAGTAAGTTCTTACGAACATCGAAGTTTTGACCTTCGATACGTTTTTGTGCACCAGTAATTGCGGCAGTTAACATTCTACTTTCGATAGCTTCATCTCCATATGAGGCAAACATTTTTCTTAAATTATCGTTTGCGAAACGAACCATTAATTCGTCTTCAAGAGAAACATACATTCTTGAAAAGCCTGGATCGCCTTGACGGCCACTACGACCTCTTAATTGGTTATCGATACGACGTGATTCGTGTCTTTCTAAACCAAAGACACATAAACCGCCTAAAGCTCTTGTTTCTTCTGTTAACTTAATATCGGTACCACGGCCTGCCATGTTGGTGGCAAGAGTGATTCTTGATTTTTCACCTGCGTGAGAGATAATTTCAGCTTCGCGTGCGTGGTTTTTGGCGTTTAACATTTCAAATGGAAGACCTGCTTCAGTTAAATATTTTGCAATTTCTTCTGATGCTTCAACAGATGGTGTACCAATAAGGATTGGTTGACCTTTTTCGTGTCTTTCTTTGATTTCTTTGACCATTGCTTTGATTTTTGCAACTTTTGTTCCAAAAACATAATCTGTTGCGTCTTCACGAATAACTGGTCTATTTGGTGGAATACATACAACTTTCATGTTGTAGATCTTTCTAAATTCTTCTTCTTCGGTTTTAGCTGTACCTGTCATACCACCAATCTTTTTAAATAATCTAAAGAAGTTTTGATATGTAATTGTAGCCAAAGTGACTGTTTCTTCTTTGATTTTCACGCCTTCTTTAGCTTGAATGGCTTGTTGTAAACCATCACTATATTCACGTCCCTTAAGAACACGGCCTGTGAATTGGTCAATAAGTTGAATTTCTTGGTTTTCGTCAACGAGATATTCAACGTCTCTTGTCATAATATAATTTGCTTTTAAAGCTTGGTGAATTCTATGAACGAGATCGTTAAGTTCAGGAGCATAAAGGTTTGGAATACCAAACATACGTTCTGCTTTTAAGATACCTGCTTCAGTTAAGTTACATGATTTTGTTTTAACATCAATTTCAAAGTCACCATCTGGAACATAATCTGGATGTTTTTTCTTATAATCTTCATCAACCTGTGTTGATGCGGTAAGCATTTTGACAAATCTATCTGCGATTGTATATTGGGATGCGCTGGCTTTTGCACCACCAGAAATAATAAGAGGTGTACGTGATTCATCGATTAAAACTGAGTCAGCTTCGTCGACAATACAGAAGTTAAGTCCTCTTAAAACACGTTGTGAAACACTTGGTGCCATGTTGTCTCTAAGATAGTCAAAACCAAGTTCACTGTTAATGGTGTAAGTGATATCGCACTTATGTGCGGCTTGTTTTTCTGGAGTTGATAAACTGTGCAAGTTAACACCAACTGTTAAACCTAACCATTTATAGATTTGACCCATTTCGTTGGCGTCACGTTGTGCTAAGTATTCGTTAACTGTAACGACATAAACACCTTTGCCTTCAAGTGCATTAAGATAAACTGCCATTGTAGCAGTTAATGTTTTACCTTCACCAGTTTTCATTTCAGCGACGTCGCCATCATTTAAAACTAATGCACCAATAATTTGGCATTGGAATGGGTGTAAACCTAAAACACGTCTTGCTGCTTCTCTACAAACAGCATAGGCTTCATGTTTAATATCAGCGAGTTTTTCGCCTTCTTTTAATCTCTTTTTGAATTCTTCTGTTTTTGCACGTAATTGGTCATCTGTTAGAGCCTTCATTTGTTCTTCTAAGGCCATGACTTTCTTTGATTCTTTTACGTACTTTTTAAGAATTCTTTGGTCAATTCTAAATATTTTTTCTACAAAATTTGCCATACTTTAACCTCAATCGCGTAATATTTTACCATTATATATAATGGTAGACAAACACAAAACAAAAACTTGTTTTAAGTGTTAGAATTTTCTAAATTCTAGAGTTTTATAATTCTCTTCTTGCAAGAACAAGTACTTTTATCATTTTTGGGTGCTGTTTTTTCAATAAATCAATACACGCTCTAAGCGTCCAACCTGTCGAACAAATGTCGTCAATTATTAGTATTTTTCTATTTCTAAAGTCAAAATCACCGCAAAACTCAATTATTTTTTTAATTTCTCTTCTTTCTATTTGGTTCAAATCGCTTTGTTTATGTTCTTTATTTTTTCTAAATGGTGATACTAATTTAACACCTACACCTAAGGCCATTTCTTTTAAATGATCAAACCCTCTCTTCTCAATGTGGCCTTTTGAGGATGGCACAATAATGCCTAAATAACCTTTATACATTAAAGAAAGCTCTCTTTTAAATGGTCTAAAAAACACATCTTTTAGTTCATAATCGCCGCAACCTTTATATTGATAAATCAGCGATTTTATTTTTTCTTCATATTTATAAATTGCTAAACATTTAACTCCGTCTAGTTCAAAATCTATTCATTTTGGTCTCAAATCACGCAAACAATTCGAGCAAATTGATGAAGAAACTAATAAATCATGAAATAAACTAGGTTTTATCTTTTTAAAACATACCTTACACCACGTTGTTTGCATATCTAATTTCTTCGATAGCCTCTTCCATTTGCTTTGTCCTTTTCTTTCCAATAAATATCACCTCTCCTTTCGTTGCGCCTATCACTCTTCCGACTCTGCCAGCAATTTGAATAAGAGTAGACTTTTTATATAAAGAGGAATCAGAATGATAGACAATAACTTGTAAATTTTTTAATGTAACTCCTCTTTCTAATACCGCCGTTGTAACTAAATATTTGTATTCACCATTTCTAAATTTTTCGATAATTTCTTTTCTGTTTTCAGATTGAGAATTAATAAAATATCCGGGTTTTGCGGCGAATTTTAACCGATTATATATACTTTTACATTCATAAATTGTTGGTACAAAAATGAATACAGGCATTTCATTCTTAATGAATCTTTTTAATTTGAATAATAGATAAATCAATCCAATTAAAGAAGGTAATTTCAGTATTTTAGGCACTGGTATGATGTCACCATGGTATCTTTTATATAGTTTTAAAATTGACTTATCTTTTCTCGAAAATTCATTAATTATTTTCTTGGAGGGAGTAGCTGTCATCAAGATTAGAAATCCTTTTGTTGCTCGTTTCATAATTTGGTGCAAAGTTTCATTCCCTTCATAAGGAAATGCATCAATCTCGTCAAGTATTAATAAGTCGAAATATGAATTGTACCTAAATAGTTGATGAGTTGTCATGCAAACAATATCACCTTCTAATAAACTCGTGTTTCCCCCAAAAACAGTAGTAATTATGTTTTTTGAAAATATTTTTTGAAATCTAAGAGCCAATTCCACCACAACATCTCTTCTTGGTATTGCAAAACCGACTTTTCCACCACATTCTAAAACGAACTTTATAGTATTGATTACTATTTCTGTCTTGCCCGAACCGCACACCGCAAAAACAAGACTATCTATTCCCTTTTTATAGTTTTCCACTAACTTATCCGATAATTCTTTTTGCTTTGGAGATAGTTCATACTCTAAGTGAATGGGTGCTTTCTTTGGATATGAGGGTTTATGTTCTACCTCTT
>Ga0256405_10007353_pt1 | contig 16701 bp, 16 predicted proteins | sample RumenRJG_02DNA_FD_189096 | JGI IMG/M metagenome (GOLD analysis project Ga0256405, IMG submission 189096) | Bovine rumen microbial communities from Lethbridge, Alberta, Canada - RJG_02 | ecosystem: Host-associated > Mammals > Digestive system > Stomach > Rumen | place: Canada: Alberta...
GAAGAATGATTCCTTCTCATCGGCCTGAACTCTCTGTTGAGATACAAAGGAGAAAACTAGTTCGGATTGAAAAAGAGGCAACCCGGTAGCAGAAATACGTAATAACTTCATCGAAACTCCAATACAGTAAACTACACAAAAATCGTTTTTAGATGTAACTCAATCCAATACTACCCCATCTCCATGTATTTATCAACAGAAAAAACGTAGTTAGGTGTCAATGATAGCCGAAAGCGTCTTATGATAGTCGATTGAAAAGATAAGAACTAAGCCGGCGTAAAACGGAGCGGAACAATAAGCACGTCAATGCCAGCTCAGATTCTGTTTGATAGTGGCGGCCATCCGGATTCCCTTCGACCGCTTCGGCAATGGAGTATTAAAACGTTATTATTTGCAAACGAGATGCAGATGTTATTTCAACATCTGTATGATTTCTTCAACGCTCTTTCCAGATGCTACAACGGCGGAAAGGAGTTTTTCCTTGTCAGCCTCGACCTTGGCTCTGGCCTCGGCGGCCTCGGCAACCAGAAGATCCTTTCTGAGAGAGGCAACCTTAGCCTTTCTTGCCTTCAGGTCTTCCGATATCTTTTCAATCTCAGCTTCAATGAAAGAAATCTGTTCCTTAATCTGCTGTGAGGGGATTGTAACAGCCTTTGTATTCTTCTTATTCTTCGATCCCTTTGGTCTGGGCATTTGTTTTCCTCCTGAGGGGCAATGGATTCATACTCTTTTCTGAAATTATAGTATATGACCCCTCGGTGGAAGAGTTAAAATTTATCAAGATTCTATGTCCGGACATCTGCCGGCATAAAGCTTTTCCAGTGGCCGTTCATGCACTTGCGGTATTTATCGCGGCTCTGTTCCAAAGTGCCGATATATATTTCCGTGGTTTCGTATTTTTCATGACCAAGATTCTCCTTGACCATATCGATTCGACCCGACCTTGCATGGGTAAAAAAATCATTTGACCCTAACACATTCATAACGGTTTCAAGATACGGAATATCTTTCTCACAGCTTTCGTATCGTATTGTTTGAGAATCCTTGAAGCTTCGCCTCAAGGATCATCCGCACATTGATCTTGCTGCTCATCAATGTCCTCCTTGAAATGTATTTTGCCTTCCTGGCAACCTACATATTCTAATGAGAACAACGATGAAGGTGGTGCTTCTGAAGCGAAAGACTCACCGAGGGATTAAATCAAAACGAAATAAGACGATAATGATATGAATAACGAAATAATAAACTTGGAAGTCTAATGCATCCAAATTATCAATCCAGGCTCTGCCCATTCCCCTCGCCGGGTGGCAGGGAGCGGAGCAACAAGGCTTCCGCTCCGGGAAGCAGGGTCTTCCGTGTCGCTGCTGTCAAGGGCTGCCCGGATGCAGAGCATCCAGCGTGCTGTCCCTTGACATACGCTCCCGCGCCTATAACCAATTGAACGCTTTTTCAGGGAATGTAATCTCTATGACCACCAAGATCAATTCTTTTGGGTAACCCAAGGTTGATACTCTTTCCCCTCCAAGATATCCGCAATCCTCTCACAGGCATGGCCATCGCCATAAGGATTGCAGGCATTTGACATCTTTTTGTACTCTTCCTCATTCTCCAGAAGCATCTTGAAAGTGCTGTAGATCACTTCTTCGGAAGTACCGACAAGCTTCAATGTCCCGGCATCAACTCCTTCAGGTCTCTCAGTGGTATCCCTCATGACGAGAACCGGAACACCATAGGACGGACACTCTTCCTGGATTCCACCGGAATCAGTAAGACACAGATAAGAACGAGTCTCGAAAACGAGGCAGCCGAATACACCCATATCCCGAGGAACTTGACCGTACCACGATATAATATGGAATAGGACGATTACTCTGGGACGATGGAAATAAATCAGAAACTGAAAAATCAGAAATCTACATCTGCTCTGTTTTCTTCCAATCCAGGCGCTGCCTGGACCTGCCCTCGCCGGTGGGCAGGGAGCGGCGGAATTGGCCGCTCGTGGGAAAAAGGGTTTTCCGTGGCGCTGCTGTCAAGGGCTGCCCAGATGCAAGGCATCCAGCGTGCTGTCCCTTGACATACGCTCCCGCGCCATCATGCGTGAAAGCTAGACCGGTTCGTAGAACGTGTCGGGGCGTTGGGGATTGAAGACCTCGTTGCAGGTCATGACGGTGACAAGGTTCTCCGTGTCGGACAAGTTGATGATGTTGTGGGTCCAGCCGGGAATCATGTGGACAGCTTCAATCTTGTCGCCGGAGACTTCAAATTCAACTGTTTCTCCAGTGTTGATGTTGCGCTCCTGAATCAGGGCGCGGCCCTGGACGACGATGAACAGTTCCCATTTGCTGTTGTGCCAGTGCTGGCCTTTGGTGATTCCGGGCCTGGAGATATTGATGGAGACCTGACCGCAATCTTCAGTGTGGACCAGCTCGGTGAAGGAGCCACGGTCGTCGACGTTCATCTTCAGGGCATACTTGAACTTCTCTGGCGGAAGGTATGACAGATAAAGGGAATAGAGCTTCTTGGCGAACGAGCCGGCCGGCATCTTGGGCATCATCAGGGTGACGGGTTGCTGCTTGAACTCGTCGAGAAGATCCACAATCTCGCCTAAAGTCACCTTGTGGGTCACTGGGACGCAGCAGTAGCGACCAGAATCACACAAAACTGTCTCGACACCGTCGAACTCGCAGTGCTGCTCCTTACCTTCCAGCAAATCGAACATACCTTCTACAAGGTCGTCGATGTATAAAAGCTCGAGCTCGGTTGAACGGTCATTGACGGTGAACGGCTCGTCGTTCGCAACGGCCCAGCAGAATGTGGACACAGCCGAATTATACTTGGGTCTGGAATGCCCCATAAGATTCGGGAATCTGTAGACGGCAACCTTGGCACCTGTCTCTTCACCATAAGAGAAGAACAGCTCCTCCCCTGCTTTCTTGGATCTGCCATATTCGGAATTGCCGAAACGGCCGGCCAAGGTAGCCTGGATTGAAGAGGAAAGCATGATCGGACACTTGTTGCCGTGCTTCTTAAGAGTATCAAGCAAAGTGGAAACAAAGCCGAAGTTGCCTTTCATGAAGTCTTCAGGGTTCTCAGGTCTGTTCACTCCGGCAAGATTGAAAACGAAATCACAGGAAGAACAATACTTATCCAGTTCTTCAAAAGTGGAGTCGATGTCGTATTCGTATATCTCCGAAATATGCAGATCAGGACGGGTTCTGTTCTTCCCGTCCCTTATGTTCTTGAGATTATTAACTAATGCTGTTCCGACCATGCCCTTGGCGCCGGTGACAAGGATTTTCATCAGAACTTCCTCCACACCATCTTATTCACTACTCCGACATAGCTCTGGATAATCTTCACAACCTTTGTTGAGACATTTTCTTCAATGTAATCCGGAACAGGAATACCATAGTCTCCGTTTGCATTCATAGAAACAGCCAGATCAACGGCCTGAAGCAGTCCTGTGGTATCAATACCGGAAAGGATGAAACAAGCCTTGTCGAGCGCCTCTGGACGCTCTGTGGAGGTTCTGATACAAACTGCAGGGAATGGTTTTCCAATAGAAGTAAAGAATGATGATTCTTCAGGCAATGTTCCCGAGTCAGATACAACGCAGAATGCATTCATCTGAAGGCAGTTGTAGTCATGGAATCCAAGCGGTTCGTGCTGGATGACTCGCCTATCAAGAACAAAGCCGGATGCTTCAAGTCTCTTTCTTGACCTTGGATGGCAGGAATAAAGGATTGGCATGTCATACTTCTCTGCCATCTTGTTTATGGCAGTGAACAGCGACAGGAAGTTCTTCTCCGTGTCGATGTTCTCCTCTCTGTGGGCGGAAAGAAGGATGTACTTGCCCTTCTCCAGACCAAGCTTCTTGTGGATATCGGAAGCCTCAATCTCAGCAAGATTGTTGTGTAGAACCTCAGCCATGGGAGAACCTGTGACATAGATGCGCTCCTTGGGGAATCCCATCTCAATCAGGTAGCGGCGGGCAGCCTCGGAATAAGGAAGGTTCACATCGGAGATGATGTCAACAATACGGCGGTTGGTCTCTTCCGGAAGGCATTCGTCCTTGCAGCGGTTTCCTGCCTCCATGTGGAAGATTGGAATATGAAGGCGCTTGGCGCCGATGACAGACAGACAGCTGTTGGTATCACCGAGAACCAGAACCGCATCCGGCTTGAGCTCCACCATGAGCTTGTATGACTTGGCGATGATATTGCCGCATGTCTCACCGAGGTCAGAGCCAACAGCATCCAGATAGACCTCAGGATCCGCAAGCTTCAGATCCTTGAAGAACACCCCGTTGAGGTTGTAGTCATAGTTCTGACCAGTATGAGCCAGAACAGTATCAAAATACTGCCTGCACTTGTTGATTACTGCAGCAAGCCTAATGATCTCAGGACGGGTGCCGACGATGATGAGGAGTTTGAGTTTGCCGTTGTTTTCGAATGCCATCATACAACTCTCCCAAAATAGTCATATATGAAAAGCGGAAAAGAATTCAAAACAGAAATGTTTCCTTTTGGATAATAATAAGACATCTGCCCGTTGAATACGTTTGATTGCGTTATGGATTCTCTGGAAGTCGGCATCTCGTTTTTTTGGCAACATATGAAGTTTGCTTTCTCAACATTCTGCACAGTAAGAAGCCTCCAATTACCAGACAATTCTTCTCTTCTGCAAATGGAATTGACTGTTATTTCTTTTGACCTCCTGCCAACTCTAAAACATGAAAAATCAAGATTGCCATAACAAGAAAACAAAGATGCAGACTCTTTGAACTCTGTCAGGTGATCAACAGGGAAATCATATTTGTAGTAATCTGGATCTGGCAGACTCTTGAAATACCTCAAGGATTCAACCATTGGATAATTCACAAATAGCTTTCCATGATCTGTTTCATCACAGAAGAATGAAACCAGTTGCTCAATCTTTGAATTCAACTCTTGCTTGTCAACCACCTGACCGGGCTTTGAGATCTGCAGATCATAATCAAAGAATAGGTATACCTCTGAAACATCTGATCTGTCTTTGATTTTGTTTATCGGGCTGTTCGGATTATCCTTTTCCAACTGCTGTAGAACAGAAACTACATCCTTGAAATACAGCTCATCATTATCTTTATCACCATCAACAATGAGCCTGTAGAGTTCATAAATGTCGGTACCGAAAGAGTAAATTATCCTATCACGCTTATTTTCGAAGAACAGTTCTTCAATTGTTTTGAGAATTGCTATTTCTCTTTCTTCTCCTTCGAGTACAAATAGAATCATTGTTCGAATGCTCCTCCACGGAAAAGCTTCTCAATATTATGTCCCCATCTCAGTTCTTTATCCGTGCAGTCACAAAGAGCATTTATTCTGTTGTTTTCAATAATAAAGTTACAATCCGGTCGTAATATCTCATTTGACATGAGGTATGTATTGTGAGACGTCAGAATAACTTGGCATGGCAACTGGAATAACCGTTTACATACAGCCGCAGACAATCTGAAATGATAGAAAGCATCAAACTCATCAATGAAAAGAAGTGAAACACTGCTGATATTATTCAACCAATAGTACAACAGCATGAGCGAACTGGTGCCAGTTGACTGGATGTTTCCATATGCTATTTCAGAGCCATCAATGATACATATCAGTCTTTTTTCAGTGGACTCATGTTTTTTGAAAACGAATCTTTGTTCGCTTATTTCCCATAGAAAATCTCTAAAATCATCTACGAGATTGTTTGAAATGATAAACTCATCAATAGAAGCATTCGAACTACTAGGCTGCAAACCCATGAAGCCCCTTCCTTCAAGGCAACGGAACCAAAGCATGGAATCAACAAAGTGCTTGAGCTTATTCAGATAATGGTCAGAAGACAGCGGATAAGTTGCAAGGAGATAATTAACAATAGAAACGGAATTTGAACTCTTCAACAGAGATTCTCTTGCTTCCTCTGTAATAGGGAAACTATCACTGTCTATCGATAGTCCAGTGCCTCTTTCAAAAACAGGTTTTGAGTCAACAACCAACTTCTCTTCAACCAAGGCACAAAGAATGTTTTTTTTGTATGAGTACTCAACAATCTGTCCGTCAAAAACAAAAGTATACTCAAATAGCATCAACAAATCACTTCTGCTTCCATACGTGGGATGGAAATAGAAATGAGACTCTTTACGGTTCTGAGAAAGATGATTGATAATGTCAAAGATTGCCAATCCAATATTGGATTTACCTGATCCATTGGGACCGTAGATAATTGCATCTCTGATAATGCCATTCTGCACTGCAAAAGTGTTGAATTCATAATTTCGAGGCTTTGATAAATCAAATTCTATTCTTTCTCTGAATCCCTTGAAATTAGTGACAGCAAATTTTTTGAGCATATTGAACCCTCAGTTGTCTCTTAAATATCCAACAGAAGCAGCACAAAGTCAATATTTCCGTAAAAAAATTACGGAAATCATTTCTCCTTCATCCTCTCCTGAATATACCTCAAACTCGCAATCTTCGCCTTTGTTTCTTCAAGATTCAGGCGTCTGGTATTATTTGAGTTAAACTCCGTCAGAGTATTCCTCTTTGTCTCACCCTCTTTGAAGTATTTATCATAGTTTAAACCACGATTGTCTGCAGGAACACGGTAGAAGTTGCCCATATCAACGGCCTTGGCACATTCTTCATTGGTAAGAAGAGTCTCATACATCTTCTCGCCGTGGCGGATACCAATCACCCTGATGGAAGACTTATCCCCGCCGAACAGTTCACATACTGCCTCTGCCTGAGTCTGGATAGTACATGCAGGAGCCTTCTGGATAAGAAGATCTCCGTTCTCTCCGTTCTCAAAGGCAAACAGAACAAGATCCACAGCCTCTTCCAAGCTCATAATAAACCTTGTCATTGAAGGTTCAGTGATTGTAATCGGATTCCCAGCCTTAATCTGATCAATCCAAAGAGGAATGACAGAACCGCGGGAACACATGACATTGCCGTAACGAGTGCAGCAGATTTTTGTCTTTCCGGAATACCTGGATTTTGCAACTGCAACCTTTTCTTCAATGGCCTTTGTAATACCCATGGCATTGATCGGATAAGCAGCCTTGTCTGTAGATAGACAGATTACACACTCTACTCCCTCTTCAATTGCCGCAGTAAGAACATTATCCGTACCGATAACGTTGGTCCTGACAGCCTCCATAGGGAAGAACTCACAGGACGGAACCTGCTTGAGAGCTGCAGCATGGAAGATATAGTCCACCCCATGCATTGCCCCACGGACCGATTCCAGGGAACGCACATCACCGATATAGAACTTTATCTTCTCCGCATACTTCGGATACTTGACCTGATACTCATGGCGCATGTCATCCTGCTTTTTCTCATCACGCGAGAAGATGCGTATCTCACCGATATCAGTAGTCAGAAAGCGATTCAGAACAGCATTCCCGAAGGAACCTGTGCCACCGGTTATCATTAATGTCTTGTTTGTAAAACGACTCATAAAACAAGCTCCTTTTGATATTTCACCCTCATTCAGATATTATGACCATGCAACTATTTTTGAAGCAATACATCTATCCCCAAAGAACTGTTATCACTCTCTCCTACTTTTTCAACTGAAGAAAACCTCTTCGACAAAAAAGGTACCGATTCACTCTGAATAATTAAATGCGATTGATTACTGATTCTAATAACATCTCCATCTACATTTGCCTCATTTAAATAATACAAGTCAGTGTCCCTGAAAATCACGGCGTATATATTTTCATCCAAATTAACAATCTGAAAAGTTTTTTGACTATTGTAACCTCGATCAACTAGAATCACAAATAAAGAGATAAAAAAGGCAAAAGAAATGACAATAGAAATAACTGTACTTTTTATTTTTCTATTGGAAAAAAATTCATGAATCTTATAATCACTATATGGCCGCAGATGATATCGACTTAATTCAGCATCTTGATCATCAAAGCCTTTAGATTCAATTGCATCTTTTTTTATTCTTCTGTACGTCGGACAATTGAATGTGTAAGATACTACTAAAATTATGAGTAAATATGCAGCTACAGCTATTAACAGTAATACATAAAACCAAAGCGCCAAATTAGCCTGAACAGTCACTAAACTTAAATAGAAAGATATAATCATCCAAATAACAAACAAAGAGATGAAAAACTGCGGCAGGAACATATTCCTAAGTCCTTTTTTAATTATCTTGCGTTTCATTTTGATATTATTGCATCTTTCTATAACACCTTCTTCTTTTTCTTTACATTTGTTTTTTTTCTTGTTACATGAAATCTCTCGTTTGATTTCTTTTTTTATAATCCTGTATTCATAATCGATACTTTTTGCAAAAAAGTTATTGTTATGAAAAACGGTTAATGAAAATGTATACCAGGCATATATTGGCAAAAAAGCGATATAAGCAATTAATCCCAATGCAAAAGAATAATCATTCCCAATCGAATAATTAAAGTGTCCTGTTGGGAAACCCCAGTATTCAAGATAATGCAATTCTATGGTTTGATACAAAAGCTTTGCAATAAATGAAAAAACAGTAGCCAAAGCAGTCAATATGGCCAAAACAATTGATGGATGATTATATAAATAATTGTAAACTGAATAATCTTCTACTTGATTATCATCTCTTTCTTTGTTTTCCACTATAATCCTCTTTTATGATTCTACTCAGTTTAATTCTCTGAGATACCCCTGTACCATAATTAAACTCCACGTAATAAAGAGTGAACTCTATTTATTCAGCACATATTTATCATTACTGTTCATCATAGATTGAGCAGTATGAGTTTTTCTTTCTCGCACAAATCATGGGCAATAACGTCGTACTCAAAAGCTTTACTCTTATTATATGCCGAGTACAAGGTAACAACAAATTCTATGATATAAAACTTTTTTCTAGTATTCTAATCCTTTAGTATCAATTATCTAAAACCTATTTTTACTGGCATTTTTCCTGCTTTTGATTTGAGAATACGATTTGTCAAAGAATGAATGGGATTAATATCATCATCTACCGTAACAAAAGAAATCTTCATAGATTCACCGAACTCTCTTGAATAGCTAATTGTTTCAGAAACAACTTTTCCAAATTCTCTAACATGGGTAGCATCTGAAAAAACACAATCAAAAAGGATGATACTTCCAACTATTGATCCTGAAAGACCCCATTCTACATCCTGACACAGGACTGTGTGTTTATAGTAAAAGTTACTATGCTCCTCACTATCAATACTGATAATATTGTCATTGTTGAGAACAACAAACCTTATCCCTAATATTGCTTCAAAAATCATCTGGGAAGCATTTTCCAAGGATTTCTGAAGTGCGTAACAATAAAGAGTATGAACCATTAATATATCCGACCCAGAGATGGATGGAGAACTAACATTGTTTAATAAATCAACCATCTCACCGTTGGGATCTGAATAACCTTCCTGTAGCTGTCTGTCGATAACAGCACCAAGCTTTCTAATTGACTCTTCTGATACTTTTTCCAGAATAACAAGTGCATCGTTTTCAGCAACCATCTTGTACAATTCACTAGCCTCAAATGCTTTCACGCAGTCTATTATGTCTTCTTTTTTCAAGAAGGACTTAGCATCAGTTTTCTTTAAAGGTTTGACATAATTTGCATATGGATCTAATAACAACGAAGACTTTGGGTATTTCTGTTTAATCATCTCCAAGCATGAATCAATAAAAAAACTGACAGTCAAGTGTGCCATTTCAATTAGCTGTCGCTCATTTGAAGATAAATGAGTAGCATGGAAAGGAGGAGTTTTGTTTATTGAATCAACTGATTCATCTGTCAATAAATACCCCAAAAACTGAATTCGTTTATGTGATGATATATATGCCAGATCACCATGTGAAGGCTCTTGAATTCTTTGTTGGTTACCTTCTACATCTATATCGGACTTGGAAATGCTCTGTATTGTTTCTCGTATTTCAAGAGAATGAGAATCTGTTATACACTTTTTACATAAATTGAACACTGCAGTTCTAAAACTTAAAGACATTCTATCGTCTCCTTTGTTGAACTATATTATTTGCTTGTTGTCGACTCATTTGTTCAAACACTTCTTTTCTTACAATATCTTTGACCTCATGCTCTCCAACTAAATGAACTCTGTCTTCGGGAACGTATTTATCTGAAACGAAAGAAATCTGCTTCTTTTCTATCCTGTTCAGAACCGCATTTGGAATAATCCTTCGCGAATAGTATAGCATCTTTTCCACTAAGAGCCTTTCTCCTGTAGAGTCTTGTGTTACAAAAGGATACCAAATATTCGGATTATACCTACACAAACTACAAAGTGCGAAAAGAGAAATATACAAATTTAACTCTTCTGGAATGGTAATCAATTTTCCATTAATTACGTGTGCAATTTGAAGATATGGCTGACCAGAGTAAGAAATATGGCTTATGTCTATTCCATTGATTTTATGGCGCAGTAAAAAAACAGACTCATTTTTCTCGTTTTTTCCTTCTTGTGGTCGTAGATATGCTTTTGAAAAATCCTCAACATTGGTAAATATGTTGTTTGATTCTCCTTTAGCATTGACTTTCTCTACAACCCCTTCTGCCGTTTTCACGACATCAAGTAAAAGGATTTTTGATGTTTGTCCATAACAATGGCAATAATCATTACTGATTTCTGCAATAGAATCAAAGAAATCTCCCAAGGTCCACTCATACTGATTATATGTACACAAGTCTTTTTTGAATCCCAAGTTTTTTGCAAAGATATGGATTCCTCCGTCAGCTGAATGAGAAAAATGTATTCGTGTGTTTGAAATAAAATTTGGATTGAAATCTGTCCGAATTTGCATTCCATGGTTTTGAATGGAAGCTCTTTGCCCAGAGACCAACATACTCATTGCATAAAGGAGATTCGTCGTTCCATAATACAACAGTAGTGGTTCAACATGCAAACTAGCTACTTGACTTGCCCGATAGTATTCATCTGCCTGAAGCATTGCTCCAGCAATAGCATCTGCAATACTGTCGAATGCTTTTTCAGATTCCTCGCCATCTTTTCCAGCTACTGTTATTTCACGATCACTAAAGTATCTTCTAATATTTGCTTTATATGAGTATTGTAATAACGCACGCCACTGTTCTTGTTCTGGGTTTTCTGTATATATTTTTGAATCAATCATAACAAACCAACTTTTTTGTTCTTATAAACTATTATTTTACCAGACAATTAATAACACATGGAGAAAAAGAGTTAAGAAAATCCCCTGTTTCTTTCTTAATTGGAGAATGACTTTTTTATCTGTAGGGAATTGAAATAGTCATATAATACAATGAGCAGTAATATCCAGTACCAGAATTCATCAGACCCCTACCACAACTGAGCAAAAAAAATCTACACGTACTCAACTAATTCTAGGACACCCATTGATCAACTCGTTTTTCCACTTAATTCACCATGCGAATTCCTTTTTCTAATTCCATGAAATACTGGATTTCCGATATCAACCCTTGTGGGAGGGACTGGATTGTATCTTAGCCAGAACAGGTGTCAAGGGTGCTGCGCACCGCTGAAGGCGGCTTGTGCCCTTGACATCTGGTCTGGGCTAAGACCTTTTATGATCAACCCCACAGGGGAAAGGATAAGTTTGGCCATTCATATCAGACAGTATAAACCGAGGCTATGAGATAACCTCATCCTTGAAAGCAAAAATCTCTGGCAACTGAACCAAGTGGCTCAGTTTTCAACCGGATCACGGGAGGAATAGCTTTCTGGTTGGGAGAAAAGCTTGTTAAGGACTCTGAAGGCTGCCTGCTTCTTGGCCTGTGTCTTTGTCGTGCCGTTTCCCCAGTCTTCTATTCCGCTACATATGCAGGTACATACCCAACCAGTGATGGAGTCCTCCTCAAACTGGTATTCGGGTTGCTCCACATACTTTTTCTGATAGAGCTCCTGTAGCTGGTTTATGCTGTTCTCCAGATCCGGAGCTATGCCGGCATCTGAAAGATCAAGCCAAAGGCCGTTGTTCACAACAAATCGGTAGGCCATCTCGGCAGCATACTCTCTTGCCCGGCTTCTTGATAAGGATTTGGCTTCGATTCGCTGCATGCTGTCGATGTCTTTGTCATTTTCAGGAACACGGTAGCGAAGTATACACTCATACATGGAACCGGAAGCAGGCTTGAACACTTCATAGTCCGGCATGCATCCGAAATGACGCTGATGCCATTGGTTGAATATGTCGAAGAAAGGACGACTCAGAAGGGTATGTGATTCTGAGAGCTGTATGCACAGAAGCTTATCAACCACACGCTCCAGAACCTCCATGTCCCAGTTGCAATCGGCCGTGACTGCACCTATAAGGGCTTCCATCATGTCTTCCCGTGCAGACTCTGAGAGCTGCTCGCCTGAACCGAAGAGTATGAACTTGTCAATTCCCAGTTCCTGAGCTCTGGAGGAAAGATATTCCTTACAGACAAAACGGGAACGGATCTGTGAGAAAGCACCTTCTCCGAATAAGGAGTGAAAAGGCCCTGCAGGCTTTTCCGAGTCGACTTCAGCAAGCTGCCTGGCAATCTCTCTGGTGACAATGAAGTTGATTACGGAATCTCCCACGAACTCAAGCTTCTCGCTGTCCCCTATTTCATATTCTGCTCCGAAGGAACGCCTTGTGAACGCCTGACGCAGAAGGTTCTCGTTTGCAAACTCATAGCCTATGATCCCCTGTATGTCTTCCACAGGAGAAGGAAACGGCAGCTTTATGTTATCCAGATGCCTCTCCATCTCCCACTGCCAGGTTTCAAGATCAAACCGGTCGTCTTCCCAGAAGTCCTCACCCTGCTCAGGTTCCCAGTCTTCATCGATATCGGGGTTGTCGTCAATCAGTTTGTAGGAATCATCAAGGATACCGTCTTCTACAAGAGAATCGAAATACTCCTTGATTTCAAGAAGATCATTGCCTTCTTCATCCAGAGGCAGGGAATCCGAATCATCTGCTTCCCAGAATGAACTGCCGTACTCACCGACAGGCATGGGCCAAATGCAATCTTTTGGCCACGTCTTTAGCTTCTTTTCTTTAGCCATAAAACAAAAGTCCTCCATTGGTCTTTTTTCATGGAGGACATGAACAATGGTGAAAGAAACAAATGACGGAGCTTCTGGAGAAAACAGCGACAGCTGAAACGCTGTTCCCGTTTTCTCAAAAACTCCAATCTTTCAGAAACACCATAACGTCACTTATCTGAACGCCACCACTCTGCCTGCCAGCCCGCAAGCTGACAACCAGGAGATGCACACACAGCCAACTGACTCATGCCATCCATGCAAGGTCATTATACCCAGAATCCATGCCGAGCGCCATATTCTTTTACAAGATATTCAATCTCCTCATCTGGAAACAGCTCCGTACCGATGTTCGGGAAAGAATCAAGAATGGAAACAATCTTCTGGGCAAGTTCAACACTCTCAGGACAATGGCCTGAAAGATTTCTTTTCTTGCTCCAGTACCGGTCATAGAGATCCATCTGTTCTATGAGAGCACAGACTTCAGAAGAAACCTGCATCTCGTTATGTTCTCCGACCTCCTTGAACTGCCACAGAACATGATCCAGCCTTCTCAGAATCGCCTCGGGATTGATATCGAGTGCGGCATAGACCCTGATGTTATCCGGACAGGTCTCCTCATGATCCAGCTCCCCTATGCTCCTGTCGAGGAAGAGAGGATTATCGACAACAATGGTTGTGGGAGAGGATTCAAGGGTGTGGGAATAGGAATAATTGGTGGTGTTTATCATCTAATCATCTTCTTAAGTAATCTCTCTTCTTTCTGCTCAAATAACAGAACAAAGCGATACTGGCCAGTTCTTCCATGTTTTTTCATTTGGGTATTATGGGCCGAAATGTTGCGCACCATGGCCACCGGTTTGATTATCCCATTTCAAGCGGTCTGACTATCCGTTTGAAACGTTATAGACAGCGCGAACTTTTCGGTGTATTTGTCAGCCTTTTTAATCCTCCAATCCGGATACAAGTTTAACATATTAATAATAAAAACGTATAATACAGTAACAAAAACAAATTTATGGAAACGTCTTTAACCACGTGGTTCAAATATCAAACGGCCACGATATCGTTTCGATTATTGTCAAATTCATTATTACTTATGACAAATCAACAGAAGTACTTAATTAGTATTTCATTAAGCCTTTCATATTCTGAGTGAAGTAATTTCTTTTTTTCTAATTCAACGGCTATAGTCGATCGTATTTTATCTTTGGCAGAAGTGTCTTCCACAATTCTTCCAAGAATACTATCAGAAAAGTTAAACAACCATGAGACATCAAAAAAACAAAAATCCGGATACTCAAGTAAGAAATCAAAAAGATTACTGCAGCCAAGGAACTCTTTATCTGAAGTATTTGGTGGACTTGCAGATTGCAATAGTCTGCAATAATAGTAGAGTGGTTGGGGATTATTCATTGTCAAGAATAGACAAGATACATGTTATTGTGGAGGTTTTTGATGGGCAGAATTGATGTACAATTAGTAAAAAACATCTCCAGTGGACGTTGTTTCTTAATTGTTGGGGCTGGGGCGTCTGTTAGTTTGGGATATCCTTCATGGAAGGAACTGGCGAAGGCAGTTTTCAATTCGATTGGAAAAGATAACTCTCAAATTGTAAGTAAATATGGCGAAAGATTGGAAAACTTGAAGTGTAGTTTTAAGACACTCTTATTGCTTCCCATTAACATAAAATAACTAAGAAAACAGCGGAGATTAAATTACCGGTTTCTGTAGGATGATTATGATGCAAGGAGACTGCGAGGCAGAAGGTCAGGTTCATCAACAAGATGGAGGGATTCAGCCTTCTGGTCCTCGATGACTGGCTCAGCGACACCTACAGTGACAGCGAGCTTTCATTCCTGTTCGAGGTGTTCGAGAAACGCGAGGGCAAGGGTTCCACCATTCTGTGCAGCCAGTTCAGCCCCATCACCTGGAGGGACCGACTAGGCTATTCCGCCAAGGTGGAGAGCATGCTGTCCAGAATAATGACTGGAATGTGCACCATTGAGTGCAAGGATTTGGACATTACAAAGCTGGACTGCTGCAAGGTCAAGATTTAGTGGTGCTCTTCTTCGAATTGCCACTGGTGCTTCTGTGCGGAGCACCGGTGCTTTTCAGCCGAAAGATTCAAAAGAACCAAGGAAAACACCAGGTTCCCTTAATCTATAATACATGGCATCCTGCTTCATCATCCCTGCATGTAATAGTGACAAAGTCTCTAGAATAACATGTTCAAGAATAAGAATAGTTAGAATAAGAAAAACCCAAGTTTTCTCTTCAACCAACCACATGGCATCCGGAACTACTGTCCCTGCAGATACACGGTGACAGAGTCTTCGGAATCATCATGTCTAAGGATACCATAGGTGGAATCAGAAAGCCAGTTTGACAAAGGGATTTAAACGATAATGGCCGGTCAGTGAAAGAAGTATTTCACAATGCCGGCCCGAACTCTTGGTTAGTGGTTATTGGGGTTGTTATACGTCTTCGTAATAGACGGTGACACCGCTGCCGTCCACCTTGTCGTTGATTGTCATGAAGAGCTCATCGTTCTTTTCGGAGAACTTGATGCTCCACTTCTCTTCATCCTGGAAAACAATCTCGCCAGACTCGCTGCTTAGGTTGATGATCGCAGTATCCAGCGGAGAATCATTAGACATCATGAAGTGGATAATGAATTCTCCGGAGTTGGCATCATATGATGTCCTTGCCTTCATTGGGATACTGAAGAACCTGCCGAAAGTCCCTTCGCCTGTAGGTTCCCATGTGGTATCACCTGCCATGGCTCTCCAATAGGTTATCTTCTGCTCGTCCGACATTTCGGTAGACGGCAGGCCGATGTTCTGAGAGCATGCGAAGCATCCCACAAGTATGCAGCATACGATTGCGACCAAAGCCAATGTCACCACACTGACTTTAGTGATCCTGCTCTTCTCGCCTGAGTCAAGATCCACAAGATTCTGCTTTTTAACTGACATTTTCCGACCCTCCTTTACTGGTCAAGAAAAGAAAGTCTGCAGACAGTCTTTAAAACTACCTGCAGACAGGTTCAAGGAATGGCCCATGCTTGAAGATCAAAATTGACCCAGAGGAAAATATTGAGAAAAGAACATGGGTTTCAAAGCAGAAATGATGGGATGACCGGCGAAGAAAGCCTTTGGAGAACTCCCGAAAAATAATCCGTTTGTGACTAACAATATATCTTGAGATCGAAGCTGATGGATTAAGTGGAATTCTGTTCATCAGCTAAATTTTAAATTCTGCCGCAATGAAAAAGCAACAATTATTTCACAAATTGTACAAAGTTGCTGTCAGCAATCTGAATTTTTACTGAAATAAAGAATACGTGTTTATTAATTCTTTTATTTTAAAATAATTATCTATTTACAAAAATTTCTTGTTTGTTTTTTCTAAACTCTCATACTTTCCGATGAAGATATCAGGTCATCCGGATTCCCTTCGACCCTTCGACCGCTTCGGCAATGGAGTATGTCTCTTTCCATGCTCAAACAGTATGGCCGTCTCAGCAGAACCTTCTGCGATACATGCCACATATCTCCCAAGGTTAAACATCAGATGCCTCCGATTTCACTACAGAGAGGAGATTCTTACGGAGCCTGATATATGCATCATATGACGGTGCGGTT
>Ga0256405_10007354_pt1 | contig 16696 bp, 12 predicted proteins | sample RumenRJG_02DNA_FD_189096 | JGI IMG/M metagenome (GOLD analysis project Ga0256405, IMG submission 189096) | Bovine rumen microbial communities from Lethbridge, Alberta, Canada - RJG_02 | ecosystem: Host-associated > Mammals > Digestive system > Stomach > Rumen | place: Canada: Alberta...
CCCGGGAATATGCGTACTGGGTGATTACCGTAGGCGGCATACCCGTCATCATGAACCTCGTGCTTGCCAATCTGGTCAGAGCCGAAGGCATGGCACTCCAGGCTTCTACCGCCCTCTCGGCAGGAGGATTATTGAATTGCGTGCTAGACCCCATACTCATATTGCCGAGTATGGGCAATTTGGGCATTGCCGGAGCGGGCATCGCTACGGCGGTATCAAACCTGGTGTCGGTAGTGTGGCTGCTGGCAGTTATCTACCGTCACCGACAGACAGGTGTGCTGACCTTTGCACCACGTCTGCTGCGCTATGCCAGCTGCTATATAGGCAAAATTATCAAAGTGGGCTTCCCCTCATCAGTACAATACATGCTGACGGTGCTTGCTGTAGCAGCCCTGACATACTTTGTGGCTCAGTATAATACCGAGGCAACAGCAGCCCTTGGCATTGTGAAACGGCTCGACTATCTGCCGCTCTACTTTACTATCGGACTTTCGCAAGGCATCTTGCCGCTGTTGGCCTACAACCATTCGTCGGGCAACGCCTACAGGCGCAATCGTGTGTTCCGATGCGGCTGCATCATTTCATTCTGTTTTGCCGTGTTGTGCTTCGCGGTCTATGAAATCGGAGCATACCCATTGGCAATGCTGTTCACACAGGAGCCGATGACGGTATCATACACCGTGCCATTTCTCCGCATACAGGTGGTTGCCATGCCGTTCATGGCTGTGTGCTATCCCGCCATCACGCTCTTTCAAGCTATGGAGCGTTCGCGTCAGGCACTTATCTGCAGTATCTTGCGCAAAGGAGTGGTCGATATTCCCCTGCTCATAGTCATGAACTCACTATGGCCCTTGTTCGGCTGTATGTGGGTGCAGCCGATAGTAGATTTCACTTCTATGTTGGTAGCTTTTTACTTCCTCTTTATTCTCCGTAAAGAGTGAAGGTTGGAGGGTTGAAACTGGATAACCCCATCATGGAGGCTGACTTCATGATGCTGATCGGTAAGAGATTGGGGAGTCTTCCGGTTTCTATGAGGATAGCACGTTCCGCCGGCATAAAGAGCTGCTATTATAACAAGTTCAGGAAGAGGGTGATAACAGCCGTGTTGATGAGGTCGGCAAGCACGGCAGCATCGTAGTCTCGACCTAACAGGGGGAATGCTACCCAGTAAACAAACAGTGCCATCATGAGCACTTGCGATACGAGGATGACTATTAGCGGGAGTGCAAGGGTATGGAGTTCCCAAAGCTTGAGAGAAATCATGGCTATTCCGAGGAACATAGAAAGGCAGATGTTGCCTACGCTGATAATACGATCCATATCAAACAGTGTATCGCCTTTCACCCATTGACCAGACGATTGGTTCTCACCACCGTCTTCCTTATACCGCACGAATCCAATGATGTTACGTGCAAGGGCTATCTTCACTTCCAGCTGCGTCTCGCCGATGGTACTGCAATGCAATGCGGGAGAGTAGGAGGCCGCCATTTTTTTTAAAAGAAGCCCTGAGGATGCAATATCTTCAGGGCTTTTTTGTTTGTTATCAGTTCAACAGTTTTTCAATGTCGTTGAATTCGTCTGTCTCCAGGAACCGTGACAGGGCTTCACCTGTATTTATGTTTGGATCGTAGGGCACGTTTGTATTTGGCGAACCACTGAGTAATGTCATCTGTGGGACGTTGACGATGTTGCAGAGGGGTGATATATATGTTTTCTTTTTCATAGCTGTTGTCTTTTTATCGATTGATTACCAATTTGCCATTCACGATATACATGTTACCTTTGCGCATGGTTGACGGGGCGATGCGAATGCCCTGCATGGTGTACACTTGCTTCTCGCCGTTGAGTGATGGCTTAAGCGTGCTGTTGTTAATCAGTGTGGCATCGTCGTTGAAATTAGCCAGCAACCGCATTTCTGAAGGTATGTCATTGTTGGCAAGCCAGGCGACATAAGCGGGCAGTATGTTGTTCTTGGGGTGATATTGATAGAAGCCCAAATGATTGTAGCTGTCGTCGCCTGCAGGGCGGCCTAACGTGAAGAAGTTACTCATCAGTTCGGATGATGTCATATTGTGGCCACCAGGATCAACGCTGCCCTTGAAGAGATTGTTTTCATAATCATTGGCGTTACCTGGATTGGGTCCGGTGTAGCGCGTAAGGTAGAGCGGTTCTGTGCCTTCGTAGGTTAGAAGAACGGGTGTCAGGGCAGGTACAATCTGTGTGCCTAATTTCTGCAGATTGACATTGCCGTTGCTGAGTGAGGTAGCCCACCATGCTGTTACTCCCTCAGGCAGTTCCACTGGATAGCCCAGTATCATGGTGGACATGCCGCCCTCGTTACGACTGATGGGGAAGTAGGGGAACATGTGGTTTTCCTGGTCTTCATAGTTGGAGACGAACAGATTCCATACGTCGGCATTGCTATAACCATATCCCTTTGGGCCCAGTTGGCCATAGACGAGCTGGTTGAAGGTGCCGTCCTTGATATAGACGTCGAGGTCCTCCGGACAACCATAGAAGACGGTATAGAAGACGGTATTCTTATCGCCCTGAAACTTCATGGTGGGTGCTTTATTATCTTTGTCGTCCACCAGCGTTCCTGCAGGTGTGTAGGTATCGACATAGAGCGTCTTCAGTGCCGTCATATTCTCGAAGGCGTAGTCGGCTATGCTATCGGCCAGTTCCTGATGGATGGTCATCGTCGTGAGTGACTTCGGTGCCGTGAGGAGGTATTTAGTCTTCAGACTATAGAGGACGTTGTCCTTTACGGCACCCTGTGATGCGTCGCCGTTCAGAATGAAGGCATTCTGTACCTGATGGCGTTGTGGAGTGGCTACGGAATCGACGGCAGCTGGTATGGTGACGGTGTTCACCTCGCCAAGGTTCTGGAAGACATTGGCTCCGAGTCCGACAGTCTTGAGCAGTTGCTGGTCGTTGAAGTATGGTGTGAAGGTTTCGTTGACGACGAAGTCCGTTGCTGACGTAGCAGCGCCTGCCTTCTCGAGGGTTACAGTAAAGGGGCTTTTGTCGTTCTTCACGATTCTGACATGTCCGGGAATGGAGTCGGCAGTATTTTCGCCCATATGTCCCGCATTCGTTACATAGAAGCTGTCGCCGACATCATAGCGTAGGAACACCTTCAGCTCGGGATAGCCGTCGAAGGGATAGACATACTCATCACTCTCAAGGGTGTATTTATCATTATATATCCTAAACAGCAAGGGTTGCTTCAGCTCTTCCTCCGTGCACGGCTTGATTTCGGCACCGCTGGGGTCGGAGCTGCCTCCATCCCAGCCAGTGCCTTTCACACCATCATCGCGGTAGAGGTAGAAATTATTCTGCAGAATCTGACTATAACGCTCACCGGCAATGGAAGCGAAGAATTTGTTGCCATGATGGATGACCTTTCCGCTGAAGTAGCTGTGATAGATGCCCGAGGTGTTGCTACCGTCTGCCTTCTCTATCTTGCCCACCAGTCCACCGACCTGACCGTCTGCTTCCACGGTGATGTCGCTATAGCAGTATTCTATGCTGTTGTGGTTGTTGGTCATATAGCCGCAGATGGCGCCAAACTCGTCGTTACCATTTTCATACTGTCTCACGCTTCCTCCTACCACGGCACAATGTTCGATGGTGCTGCGATTGTACATTCTGCCGCATATAGCTCCTATGTGACAGTCGTCACCATCGCCGCAACGGATGTCCACATTCACCAGTTTGAGGTTCTTGACTCTGCCGTTGTCCATCTTGCCGAAGAGTCCACGATTGTTGTCATTTCCTTCAATTTTCAGGTTTCGGATGATGTGCCCTTGGCCGTCGAATGTTCCGCCAAACTTGTGGCCGTCGTCCCATCCGATGGTATGGTCATTGAAGTTGATCTTGTTCATATCAAGGTCGGCCCTCAGCTTGATGGTCCATCCTTTATAACCTTGGTCGCCATCGTCATAATCATTCCACAGCTTATGCAGTGCGGCAAGGTCGGCAGGACAATCAATAAAGATAGTCTTATCGCTTTTCTTCAAACTACCCGATATCGAGCCGTCCCAGGGTTCGGGCTGGGTCTGTGCCATAGCGCCAGTGGCTGTCATAGCCATCAGCATGGCTGTTAATAAACTCTTCTTCATCATATTCAATTTCTGAAGGTAATCATAATTATCAATTGTCAACTCTCAATTCTTTTAGTCGCTTCGCTTTGTAAAAGCGTCTTACGACGATTACTCAATTATCAATAGAAGAACTTCACGGTCTCATTGTCAGTAGAAACCAGACCAATACCGCCACTGACAGGAGCAGTGAAAGTTGTCTGTCCATTGTCGTTAGCCTGTTGGCGGGCAATGATGGTACCATTGGCCTGATAGAGGCGTACCTGCTGACGAGGTTTGGCACCTTTCACCAATAAGTTTCCTCCCTGACGGCTGACGCGCATGTGAGTTCCCTCGTCGTCGTTGTTGTGAATCTTCTTCACAGACACTACCTCCGCTGACGGGTAGAGCGTAACCATGCCATTCTTGCAGACAGAACGGGTGTCAGGAGTGAGTTCCATATACCAGCCCGACTTGGGGTCCTTATAGACCAGCGTAGCACCAACGTACATTTCCTTTTTCTCCGTGACATTGGGAACAGTGATGGTGACGTAGCCAGCACGGTAGCTGCCGAAATCGTGCATACATCCACCGTCGGCCTTCACCTCTTCGGGCGTATTGAATATCATCTTGGTGTCGTACTGGATCTTACCTTCACCAGCACCGATGGCAACCACGGGGCTGTGGGCATTTTCCTTGAGACCTACGATGTAGGCGACGTCTTTCTTCGACTGGCGTCGTGCGTAGTTGCGCACACAGATGGTGATGTGGTTGTCGCCATTCTTGTCAACACGCTGTGCCACTACGAAGCTCTCCAGGCGTGGATGATAGGGGTAGAACGTCTGGGTTTTCTGCTCGTAGGCAGCATCCTCAGCCTTTTCCTCAGCCGACCTACGGTAGTTGCCGTTACGACGGGCTGCCCGGCGTGCCAGGAAGCGGGAATAGGACTGTTTCTGTATGCCCAGCACGTCGTCATACTTGACGAGCATGGTGGTGTTCACGCCTGTACCTATTTCATAAGGCAAGGTGACACGCTCCTGAGCTGAGCCACCGGCAGGAACAGTTATGTTCAGCTTATACTGATTGCCGTTTACCTCCAGAACACACTCGTTGATGGTCGAGGTGCCGTAGTTGTTGACGGTGATGAGCAGTGTGATCTCGTCCTTGTCGCACTGGAAGCCCTGATTGTTATCGGTGTCGTACGTCACTGTGTAGTTGAAGGCATTGTCGAAATAGGTTGCCGTCTTGTTCAACTGCGAGTTGCCCAGACTGTCAACAGCCACATAGCACACCTGAATCTTCTCTTTGGTCATATAACCGTCGAAGTTATAGATGTTGTTGCCGTTTTTCAAACAAACAGCAGTGATGGGAGTTCCCAAACCGAAACTGCCGTCACTGTTGGGAACTAGGCGCGAAGCCATCAGGCGTACCTCTGTGGTGTCGTTGATGAATTTCGTCTCACTCCAAAGTACAGCGACGTTGCTCAGCGACTTGGCCTCCAGGTCTGGCACGATGCGGAAGTCTTCCACCTTAGTTTTATTCAGGAAGAGCGAGGTGTTGATGTTATTGTTGGGCTTGCCGTCCATACCGTAGCTCATCACGCGGAACTCTGAGGTGTTGTTCGTCGAGTCAGGCATTGTTGCCCAGGCAAGGACATTATTGGTGCCTATACGACGCAAATGCATCAGTTCGTTGGTCTGCACCATGTCGTGCATTGCAATATTGTTGCTGGCATCGACAGTCATACAGATATTATCGGCGGTTTCTTTGTTGAGACCCCTGCGTGCAACGATAAATGCCGTTGAACCGTCGTAGGCGACGCGGTAGTCGTTCAGCGAGCAGTTTTCATCGACAGCCATTAGTGGAACCGGAGCCGACCATGTTTCATTACCATCAAAACGAGACATCATCAGCTGACCTTTCATTACGAGGTCGCTCAACTGTACGGTGTCTTCTGATGCTATCCCACTGGTCTTGTAGATGAGTCCTTCCTGCCAGATGGCTACGCCGGTACCATTCTCTGCCAGTGCCACACGGGGGCGGAAAGAAGTGGTTTCGCTAGAACTGTAGATGGGCTTGGGAGTATACCACTTCGTACCTGTCTTTTTCTTGGTGTAATAGATGCTATAGACGCGGCTGGCGCGATTCACGGTTTCGTCCAAATGGAGACTGTCCGTCAGGTCTTCTTCGGATATCTTGGCTGTAGCCTGCTCCAGCACCACCAAGTCGGTGCCAGGAATGGAAGCTGCATCATAGTCGGTGCAGCCCCCCTTACGAAAGTCAGACAGATAGATGGGAGCGCCCGTTGATGCCACTTCGACGCAATTGTCGTTGGGGTCTTCGTAGTTTCCTTGATAGATGATGCTGTCGCCACCGGCAATGAACGACACAGGTTGGTTGAAATCTACAGCATCAGTAACGAACGAACCAGGCAGGTCGGCGTTAGCCGTTCGGAAGAATCTTCTGGCGGCACTCTTATTTGGTTCGTCGTCATCGCTCATGTAGTAGTTGAAATTCTTATGGAACGGGTTTTTGAAATTCGTCGGTTTGATAAGTTTAAACTCAGGTGCTAGCCTACTCTTACCCCACGATTTTTCCCAAAACTTGCTCCATCCCAAGGCCTTCAGCTTGTAGTAAAGTCCCGCACCAGCCCACCAACTATAGGCACAGCCCCAGAAGGCGTTTCTGAAGTCCATGCGGCACCCTGCGGCTAATTTGAAATTGATGCCAGCACCAAAACTGAATCCAGCCTCAGCGCTTGCGAGACTAAAGGCATTAACCTTAGCTTTTATCTGGGCGTTACCATATATCTGACCACTGAGTTTAGCGGCGAAAAGATGATTTTCCCAGAACCAGATTTTATCCTTCGTATTGTAGAACGAGAATATACCTGCCGTTGCGTTGCCGCCTACGCCAGCAGTGAACGTAGCCTTCAGCGGAAGAACAAACTCCCTTAAGGCTTTACCCCATGAGGAATTAAAAAATTTAGTAACCTTATCGCCGGCGGCGAGCGTGATAATCATTTGAATGACATCGAGATTGAGCGATACAGAAGCATTAGCCTCGGCACGTAGGCTGACCTCTTCCACGAAATCGAAGCCGGGCAATAAGAACTGTCCCCAACCTGATCCCTTTTTTAATACCCCGTTCAACGGGATGCCAAATTTGCCATACGATTCTATATAGGCGTTGCACACGATCTTTGGGGAAAAGAAATTATTTTCTTTTTCCTCGTTGAAGATATCCAATGTGTTTGAGGTCACGTCAACCGCACCATAGTCATCAGCCGAACCTAGCGTTACGGCCTTCGTCTTTCCCTCCTTATCATCTAGACTATTCTTCTTGTCGAGAACATCGTACATTATTCCATACGACGCTGAAACATAGCACGAAATCTTCTTCGCCTTGAAAAAATCCATTTCAAATCCGAATCTCATAAACGCTGGTGGGGCAAAAGGAATTCTGGCGTTGAAACTGGTGGCACCATTAGGCATTATCCCGCTAGCCTTTTTTTCGGCTTCAGAGCCAGCATCTTTTGGGTCTGTCATCTCTTCGTTAGATTTTTCCAGATCCTTCTTCAGCTGTCCCAAGTCCAAAAAGATGTTGGCAAGAATAGGCAACTGACGTACTTCCTTATCGCTGAAGGCCACAGCGGGACGCCCCGACGTGTTTACATCAAGATACCCGCACAAGTCGAAACGTGTGGTCCAGTAGCTGTAGTCGTACAGCTGGTGGTAGATAGTCCTCGTGTCGCCAGTTAGGTTGTCTTTCTTGATTTCATTCTCCTCAGGACTATCTGCCTTCTTCAGCGATACAACGCTGTTGAACGGCACATTATTAGGTGAAACGATGGCCACCTCCATGGCTGCATAATTGAAGTACTCCATGCCATTAGCCACCTTGACGGTGTCTTTGTGCGAGGCATATTCGTCATAATAGACGGTCTCCGTCAGTGGTATCGGGAAGATATCGGTCTTCTGTATGTCACAATAATACTTGCCGCCACGATAGTCGATGGTGGGTGACAGCGTGGAGAGAATCGCTGAAGTTACAGTGGGCGACGTGATGGGCGCGGCAATCGATTCCAGGTAAATATCTACCTCTTCCGACTCGCGGCTGATGATGCCTGTGATGTGGTCGTAGGATCCTGGATAGAGGCAGAGCTTTGGCAGAAAACCGTCGTGATAACACTCAATGGTGGCGGGCTCACCGTCGGTCAGCACGTAGATTCGGCCGGTGACAGGGTCTTTGCCCCACGTCAGACATTGTTCGCCCACAGGAGTGTTGTCGAAGTCGGCGCGCACGGCGTGCATGGTTAGTCCGTCTATGTCCGTAGAACGAACGTTGTTAAAATAGAGGTTCACCCACAGCGTGTCGTGGTGGGAGAAGAGGCGCGAATCAAGATAAGTGGGATTAGGTGCATCCAGTCGCTTGTGCTGGCGGAAGGGCATTTCCGGCCCCGACATCACTGTCGTGGAATTGTCGTTGACATGGGTTACAACATCTCTTGCCCACCAATCGGGTCTCAGTTTGATGCGCTTGAAACCATCGCAGCGCATATATGCCTCCACGAGGTTTCCCTTGTTGTAGGTATAGAAGGTGTAGAGCTTGTCGGTCACCAGGCTATTGATATAAGAGGTGTCGCTCTTCTCGGTCTCTTCGTCGTAATAGATGAGCTGAAGGTCGTAGTTGCCTGGCACGATGCGGCTCTTGTCGAGCATCACGGAGCGCAGCGACACCGAACCGTAGCTGTGACCGTTGAAGGTGAAGGTCTTAGCCATCTCCTCGCCTACGCCCTGCGGCCATATCTTCACTTCCAGCTGCGTCTCGCCGATGGGCGGCATGATGTAGACGTAGTTTTCGGCGGCATATAGTCGCGACGAGTTCTGTGAGGGATCTTCCGTGTTTTGTATACTTGTCACGCGCACGTAGAAAGGCCGGTTGCCCTGAGCCTTGTCCAGACGCAGCACGATGTACTGGTTGTCGCGGGCTTTATAGATTTGCTTGTAGAAGCCCACGGTGTCTTTAGGTGCAGGATCACAGAACAGCGTCTTGAGCGCATCCATCTCATCGCGGTTGTCCTGGATGCCGTGATCTATCACCTGCCACTGGAACTTGCTGATGTCAGCCCAGGAATCGAGTTGATCTATATTGACGGCGCGCTCCACGGTGAAGTCGTCAGCCCAGACTGTTCCGCTGATAAGGAACATGAATAGGGTAGTCAGTGCTTGTAGCAGTAATCGTTTCATAGGTCTTTTATTTTGCAGTATAGTTGTGAGATATTAACATGTTTTTGGGATCAAGAGCCTCGTCAAGTTTTTCTTGAGTCATAAGCCCTTTCTCGAGTACGATATCGTAAACAGAACGGTTGGTCTCAAGGGCTTCTTTGGCTACCTTTGTAGAAGTCTTGTAGCCGATGTAGGGGTTGAGAGCGGTAACGATGCCGATAGAGTTCTTCACCATCTCCATGCAACGCTCCTTATTCACGGTGATGCCCAGTACGCATTCCTCCGTTAGTGTCCGGATAGCGCACTTCAGCCATATCAGACTCTCGAACAACGATTCTGTGATGATGGGTTCCATAACATTGAGTTGCAGTTGGCCAGCCTCTGCGGCAAAGCTTACGGTGGTATCGTTGCCGATGACCTTAAAGCAAACTTGATTGACTACCTCCGGGATGACGGGGTTCACCTTGCCCGGCATGATGCTGGATCCGGGAGCCTTGGGCGGGAGGTTGATTTCGTTCAAACCGCAACGTGGTCCGGAAGCCATCAGGCGCAGGTCGTTACAGATCTTTGAGAGCTTGACAGCCAGACGCTTCAGGGCAGACGAATAACTGACGTATGCTCCGGTGTCAGGGGTGGCCTCCACCAAGTCGGCTGCTGAGACAAAGGCCTCGCCGGTGAGTTTCGAGAGGTTGGCAGCACATAGTTTGGCAAATCCCGGCACGGCATTCAAACCCGTACCGATGGCTGTTCCGCCCATATTGATTTCGAGCAACAGTTTTACGTTGCGCTCCAGATTCAGGATTTCTTCCTCCAAGTTGTTGGCGTAGGCGTTAAACTCTTGTCCGCTGGTCATGGGCACGGCATCTTGTAATTGCGTGCGTCCCATCTTGATGCAGTTCTTAAACTCATCACCCTTATAGCGGAAGGCACTGATGAGTCCTGTCAGTGCTGCCACCAGTTTCTTGTTCATGCGGATGAGTGCCAGGCGGATGGTGGTAGGATAAACATCGTTGGTTGACTGTCCACAGTTGCAGTGATCGTTGGGCAGGCAGTATTGGTATTCGCCTCTTTCGTGGCCCATGATTTCGAGGGCACGGTTGGCAATAACCTCGTTGGCATTCATGTTTACAGAGGTTCCGGCTCCCCCTTGCACCATGTCAATGGGGAAATCCTCATGCCACTTGCCGTCAATGATTTCGTGGCAAGCCTGACTGATGGCTCCTGCTATCTCGTCGTTGATAACTCCGAGGGTATGATTGGTTTCCACTGCTGCCAGCTTCACGTAAGCAATGGCAATGATGAAGTCATGGTACATCGACATCGTCTTGCGCGAGATGTGATAGTTGTTGATGCCACGCTGGGTCTGTACACCATAAAGGGCATCGGCAGGGACTTTGAGTTCTCCTAATAGGTCGGACTCGACTCTGAATTTCTGATCTGTCATAGTCGTATGTTTTTAGTATATGAATGTTACGATGAGATAACCGATGCCAATACTGACAAAGGTAGTAATGAAACCTGCCAACTGGAAGGAGTGATTGATCACATATCTGCCAATGCGGGTGGTACCCGTGCGGTCGAAACCTATGGCAGCCACCTCAGTGGGATAGTTGGGTAGGAAGAAATAACCGTTTACTGCGGGGAATAATACCAATAGTATCTGGGGCGGGACTCCCATAGCCAGTCCTACAGGGTATAGGGTCCTGGCTGTAGCCGCCTGTGAGAAGAGCATGATGCTGAACAGGAAGAGCGGAATGGCAAAGAGCAGGGGATAAGTAGAGAAAACTCCCTCCACACTGCCGAGAATGGCATCCTTGTGACCTTCGAAGAAAGTGCTGCCCATCCATGCCACCCCGAAGATGGACACCATGGCATTCATGCCCGATGAAAATACATTGCCCTTCGTAGCTTCACGAACCTCGGCCTTGCCTACCAGTAATATCAGGGCTGCAATACTCATCATCACCATTTCAATGGTGGTACTCATGTTTAACGGCTCACCATTGAAAGATGGTCGTAAATCTTGGAATACACCGAACACTACAACCAATAGCACACCAAACAGGAATGCTAAAACGGCCCACCGTGCTCGAGGATTATTCACAACCTGCTCCTCTGTCGCTTTGGTCTCTTCCGTTAAAAGTCCCTCGCTGAGTCGTCGCTGATACTCAGGGTCGTTCTTCAAGGACTTGCCTACATGGTTCTGCACCAGCGATGCCACCAATATAGCGATAATTGCGGCAGGGATGGTAACGGCCATAATGTCCTTCATCCCGATACCTTTGGCACCTAATATGCTCTCCGACAGAATGGCTGCAGTGGCTGCCGACACAGGTGAACCCGTACAGCCCAGCGATGCTGCTATAGTGGCTACGCTAAGCGGGCGTTCAGGTCGTACTTTCTCCTTGTGGGCTATTTCCGAGATGATAGGCAACAGGGCATAACAGGTGTGTGCCGTTCCAGCCAGAATACTGAAAAGCCAAGTGACGAGTGGGGCTAAGAAAGTGATTCGGCTGGGGTGCTTTTTCAGGAAGCGTACTGCCACATTGACCATATAGTCCAGTCCGCCTGCTGCCTGTAGTGCTGCTGACGCAGTAATGACGCTTACAATAATGAGCATGACATCAATGGGTATAACTCCTGGTTCCAGTCCGAAACCGAATACGAGTATGAAAACCCCTACCATGCCATAGATGCCAAGTCCGATACCGCCCACTTTGGCACCGATGAAAATCATTGCCAGGACGATGAGTAGTTGTAGGAAAATCAGTGTCGTAGCCATAGCTTGTAGAAGTTATGTATCACTTGTTCATATTTATAGTTTGTGCAAAGATACGAAATTAAAGCGTTATGTTCTTAATTATTTTACAGGCGTTTTTGTACACTGAGCAGGCATTTTTGCACAAAATGTGTGATTTTGGTAAAAAAATACCTATCTTTGTAGGCAAAATAGAATTGACAATGAAAGAAAATCTTCAATACCCTTTACTTGTTGTTTTCTTCCTCTTGTTGGTCGCAGCATGTGAAAAACGAGGGGAGGGACTCGTGAAAACAGACGGACCGCTGAGCGACAGTACGACACAGCAGATAGAGAAAATAGGCGAAACGGATACTACGCAGGCTTTCTGGATGCTCGACTCACTCTATGAGAAAGGTGAGTTGGCAGCGCACACCTATTATTATACACGTGCGCGTATCTATCAAGGGACGGTTGACCGCCTGCTTGCCATTGATAATGTACGCCGTGCATACGAGACCCCATACGTGCAACAGAACGATACCGTTCGCGCACAGGTGCTGCAGTGGATGACACGACTGATGTTGCCAGTAGGAAACCATGAGGAGTGTATCAGTAATGCTATTGAAGGCATCGGACTGGCCCGGAAGATAGGTAACCCCATCATGGAGGCAGATTTCACGATGCTTATCGGTATGAGTTACTACGATATGGGTGATAAGCAGCACGCATGGGAAAGGATGAACGAGGGTATGGAGAAGGTGAGCGCTTTAAGAAACAGTCAGCTGAAGGATGCGGAACGCACGAAACTGGCTACGATGGCTCTGACGGTGGCTACAGCCCACGTTAACGACCAGGCAATGGAGGAAGGCATCTCCTCATGCCGTACTACCCTTGCCGTTCTCGACACTATTCATGGTGGTAGTGCAGACATGCTGCGCGGACAGGCCTATGCCATGATAGCAGGTGCCTTTGCCAAACTATCGGAGAAGGGGCAGGCGGGGAGAGACAGTGCCGACCGTTATGCCGCTCTCTATTGGCAAACTCCATACGGGAAACAGAACAAAGGGCAGCGACTCAAGACTTATTTTAAGTTTTCTGGCAGGTATGCAGAGGGGCTGCAGGTGACGGAGGACTACTTGGCTCGGTGCCGTCAGCAGGCTGATACCATCAATCGGCAATATGTTAGTCTGCTTCACGAGGCCGAGGACTACAATATGGGATTGGGACGGTATCAAGAGGCATATAACTTAAGCCGGCGCGCCTCGGTGCTTACCGATTCGCTGAATGCCCGGGATATGCAGCAGAAAGCCATGGAGTATGCCGAGAAGTTTGAGTCGCAGGGGAAAGACGGTGAGATTGCTCTTCAGCAGCGTCGTGTCATCATCCTTTGTGTCATAGTGGTATTCATTCTGGTTGTGCTGGCAGTCCTTGTCTTCTTCATGCGTCGGATACAGAGCAAGAACCGTGACCTGAAGAATGTAATCAGTTCGCTGGAGCAGAAGCAGAAGATAGTAGAGATCATCAAGCCTGCTATCGCGGCGCAGTCTCAGGATACGGAGAATGCTGACCTTCAGAGTTTCCTTGAAATGGAGCGCGTCATCGATGAACAGAAAATCTACCTTAACCCGATGGCGAACATCGACATGGTGATGGAACAGGCAGGATATAATCGACGTATATCAACTAAGCTCATTCAGCAGTTTGCAAGTACGAATACACGTTTGGACTACTTGAACCAGAAGCGGGTGGAGTTTGCTGCTCATCTGCTCTTGTCCGATCGGACATTATCCTCTAAAGAGGTTGGTACACGTTCTGGCTTCTATGAGGATAGCACGTTCCGCCGTAATTTTAAAAAATACTATGGTGTCACACCAGCTGCCTATCGTGCTATGCATACATAAAAGAATAGTGATAATATGAATCAGCTGACACGCTTATGGGTTTTTCTCAGTCGTTTGCATCATTCGCTGGGCTTTGGCATACAGTCGCCAACCGACTATGCCTTTGTTCGTTATGTGGTTAATGAGCACTGGCCATACTATGCCTACCAGCAGTTGAATGCGATGACGAGGGATTCACTGAAGCGTAAGCTTGGTAGACTATATTTCAGACTTGCTAATTGGCGGCAGCCCTCTATGATGGTAAGGGATGATTATGAACCGTTCTGGTCAGCCGGGTGCAGGAAGACGAAGATGGTGGATGAGCTGTCGCATATAGAACTGGGGAGACTGCCACTGAAGGGTGACTATCATGCATTGATGTCGGATATATATAATAAGGTGGACAGCCAGTCTGTCTTAGTGATAGAAGGCATCTATAACGATTGGAGTTTCTGGCGTGAGATAGAGCGCGATTCCCGTACGGGGGTGACTTTCGATCTTTACTATTGTGGTATCGTCTTTTTTGACAAGAAGCGACATAAGAAAAACTATATTATCAATTTCTAAAAACGGTACGAAATGAAAAAAATAACAAAGGTATATACACGTAGTGGCGATGAGGGAATGACGTCATTGGTAGGTGGTCAGAGAGTAAGTAAGGCCAGTGTGCGCTTGGAGTCGTATGGCACGATAGACGAATTAAGTTCACATCTCGGATTGTTGGCAGCCCTGTTGCCCGACGGCGATGATAAGGAAATGATATTCCGCATCCAGAATATTCTTTTTAATGTCTGTACCAATCTGGCTACCGATCAGGAGCAAACCCCGTTATATCCTTCTGCCCATCTGCCCGAAGGCGCTATAGCCAGTCTGGAACAGGAGGTTGATGCCATTATGAAGATGCTGCCCGAGAAGCAGGGTTTCATTCTTCCTGGCGGTACTCAGGCAGCAGCTCAGGCTCATGTGTGTCGCACGGTGTGCCGACGAGCAGAACGGCGGATTGTAGAACTTGCAGCGACAGCAAAAACTTCTCCTGAAGTACTCCAATATGTGAACCGATTGAGCGATTATCTCTTCGTTTTGTCGAAAAAGTTGAATTTTATGGCAGGATGCAGTGAAAAAATTTGGCAGAACGTTTGTAAATAAGAAAAAATATATTACTTTTGCGGGCAAATTAAAAAACAGATAAAAATTTTAAGCTATGTATTGGACATTAGAATTAGCATCAAAACTTGAAGACGCTCCTTGGCCCGCAACCAAAGACGAACTTATAGATTATGCTATCCGTTCAGGAGCGCCCCTTGAAGTACTGGAGAATCTCCAGGAAATTGAGGACGAAGGCGATGTCTATGAAAGCATTGAAGACATCTGGCCTGACTACCCCACTAAAGAAGACTTCCTATTCAACGAGGATGAGTATTAAGGAAATAAGCGAAGTAACTTGTATGCTACTTCGCTTATTTTGTAATTTCAAATAACTCTTTAACGATTCAACATACTCCTCGAAAACTTTCATACCAATAGGAGTGATACGGCAGAGGGTGCAGGATATGTTTGTGTTACTTCTATGAATTTTTTAGGTTAAAATGAAAATAGAATAATCAATAATTTGTATCTTTGCACTCACTATTACAATACTTTATGATTTAAAACTGGAAAAATGAAAGTTAAAATTCAAACAATGTTTGGCGACATTGTAGTTCGCCTATATGATGAGACTCCCGTTCATCGCGACAACTTTCTGAAGTTGGCAAAGGAGGGCTATTATGACGGCACTCTGTTCCATCGAGTGATAAAGGACTTTATGATTCAGGGTGGCGATCCTGATTCTAAGGGCGCACCTGCTGGAAAGATGCTTGGTGTAGGAGGTCCGGACTATACGCTTGAAGCAGAAATCAGGGACGGACTCTTCCATAAACGTGGTGCTTTGGCTGCTGCGAGACAGGGTGACGAAGTGAATCCAGAGCGTCGTAGTAGCGGGTCTCAATTTTATATTGTCTGGGGCCAGGTGTATAATGAAGGTCAGCTTCGTCAGTTCTCCAAACAGTTGAGGATGCAGAAAGTTCAAGATGCGTTTAATTCGCTAGCTGCTGAACATCGCGATGAGATAATGCAGATGCGCCGTGAAAGAAATCGTGCCGGGCTACAGGAATTGCAAGATAAACTGGCTGCTGAAGCAGAAAGCAAAGTGGGGAAATCAGGATTAACCGATGACCAGTTGAAGATATACTCTACTATCGGCGGTACACCCCATCTTGACGGTCAATACACAGTATTTGGTGAAGTCGAAGAAGGGCTTGACGTGGTTGAAATGATACAAGGGACTGCTACTGGACGTGCTGATAGACCTGTTGATGACATCGAAATGAGAATGATAGTTATTGAATAATATGTTGGAAGTAGGACTGAAACATACAAGCGAACTGACAGTAAGTGAAGGGTTGACCGCTATTCAGATGGGGTCCGGAGATATGCCAGTACTATAGTTGACAGGGAGCGGTTTATGTCAAAACTTGGGTGATTATGGAATACAGAAAGATTGGCGATAATGGTCAACTATTCCACCATACCCATGCTCTATTTTCATTCAAAAAGCAAGATCAGCATGGTATGGCAGGGGGACATCTGAAAGCTACAACGGTTCTCTATACAGCCGAGATAGAGTTACGTCCTACGATTGGTGGGGCTATCGGTAGGAAGTTTGACCCAGAAACAGGTACGGGATTCTGGGAGTTTAAAGACTGAATGATATGGCGCAGAACAATT